>Ga0115006_10000470_pt1 | contig 21849 bp, 19 predicted proteins | sample ArcOceMetagenome_3_FD_88943 | JGI IMG/M metagenome (GOLD analysis project Ga0115006, IMG submission 88943) | Marine eukaryotic phytoplankton communities from Arctic Ocean - Arctic Ocean- Svalbard ARC20M Metagenome | ecosystem: Environmental > Aquatic > Marine > Oceanic | place: Arctic Ocean...
CCCCACCTACGCCAATAACTTTGATGACGTTAGATTGGTTCTTTGGCAAGTCGAATGTGATTCCAAAATCATTACTGCTGCTCATATACTTAATTTTACTGGTTATTATTTTTATTCTGCGTTGTCCAAAAAGTCTTTTACTCTTTCGGTTAGTTTTTCTAAAAATCCGCCGTTATTTCTCTTAACGGGTTCTGGAATTGGAGTTTCTTCGTCTTCCGCTTCACTGTCGTTGTTTTCCGGTATGTCAGTGAGTGTTTTTTCTTGACGCATCAAGCTGTCCATAACCAACCCTACTGCGGTGGCGTACATTGGACTTGTAATGTCACTATCACTATCTCCTGCCAAATGCTCATTTGGATACCCAACTCTGGTGTCCATTCCCGTGATATATTCTACCAATTGCTTTAAGTGCTTTAGCTGACTTCCGCCGCCTGTGAGTACAATTCCAGCAATTAATTTTTTCTTTTGTTCTTCGTGACCATAATTTTTAATTTCAACATACACCTGCTCTATAATTTCAACAACTCTCGCGTGTATTATTTTAGATAGGTTTTTGAGTGTAATTTCTTTAGGGTCTCTCCCTCTCAAACCAGGGATGGAAACAATCTCATTATCTTTATTTTCTCCTGGCCAAGCGGATCCAAATTTGATTTTCAATAACTCTGCTTGCTTTTCTATAATCGAGCAACCTTCTTTGATATCTTCAGTGATCACATTACCTCCAAATGGAATGACGGCTGTATGTCGAATAATGCCGTCTTTAAAAACAGCTAAATCTGTAGTACCACCCCCAATATCTATCAAGGCAACTCCGGCTTCTTTTTCTTCCTGGCTCAGTACAGCATTTGCCGATGCCAATGGTTCAAGGGTAATCCCTTCTAAGTTTAAGCCTGCTGTTTGTACGCATCGACCAATATTTCGGATGGAAGATACCTGACCAACAACTACATGAAAATTGGCCTCAAGACGCTCGCCATACATGCCAATAGGCTCTTTTATTTCGGCTTGTCCATCTACTTTGTAATCCTGAGGTAAGACATGAATAATTTCTTCTCCTGGCAGCATTACTAGTTTATGAACTTGATTAATAAGGCGATCAATATCTTCTTCATTAATTACTAATTCAGAGTTTTCTCTAGTGATATAATCACTATGCTGAAGGCTGCGAATGTGCTGGCCTGCAATCCCTACAGTAACCTCCCCGATTTTTAGGCCTGAATCAGACTCAGAGTCAGAAACAGCTTGTTGGATAGACTGAATAGTTTGCGTGATATTGTTCACAACACCTCTATGCACTCCAAGACTTTTAGACTTTCCAATACCAAGTATTTCAAGTTTATCATACTCGTTTTTACGACCTATCATAGCCACAATTTTTGTGGTACCAATATCTAATCCTACTGAAATATTCTGAGCTTCCATACTATTATTTTTCTGTGCAAACAACTTGATTCTCAAACTGTAAATTCACGCTTTTATAAACATCTAACATATTATCTTTTTTTGCTTTCTGATAAAATGCTTTTAAATTTCTTAACTTTATTTCCAAGTTATCTAGATTTCCCACTAAAATCTCAAAATCTAATAACCTCATTTTTAAACTAATTTCTTTATTTTCGTTCTGAAAAATTTCAGTGATGTACATTTTTAAAAATGAATCATTGAACACCACTGACGCGACTTTGTAAACTGACTCTAAATCTTCATGATCCAAAACCCCATACACCAATGGAACACGTGCGCTATGATCAGAAGACAATGGCATTCTAAAACCGTCTTCATCAATATAAAATACGTCACTAGAATGAACCCTAGCGATGGGACATTTTTGCTCAACCTTAGCCCTAACTTCTCCATTTACAGTTAGATACACCTGAGCAGACTTTATCATGTCGTTTGACTCTAGTAAAAACTCCATCTCTTTCAAATCTATATCTTCTTTTGGTAAAAAATATAGTTTTTCTTGACTTTGTATTAACAATTTATTAACCATTTCGGACGTAATAAAAACGTTACCCTCACCTGTAAACTCAACATTTAAACTAGACACTGGGCGGTTGTTGTTTTTGAAGGATGAAAAGGCATACAAAAACAACACTAAACCCAGCAAAAACAGCCCTTTAACTAAACTCCAATTAATACGCATAACTCAGTTTTTCTTTTAATTCAGTTACTTCAACACCAATATCACCAGCTCCAATGGTAATAAAAACCGGATACCCCAAATTCTTTATCTCCCCTACTATCTCAGATTTAGAAATTAATTTTTTTATTGGACTTTTAATTTTCCCCAATAACCACTCAGAATCAACTCCCGCTATAGGAAGCTCTCTTGCTGGATAAATTTCTAACAAAAAAGTGGCATCAAATTGAGACAAGCTCGTTGCAAATTCATCAATAAAATCTTTAGTTCTACTAAACAAATGTGGCTGGAACACCACGGCTACTTTTTTAGATGGATACATCTCTCTCACTGCTTGATGTACAGCATTTATTTCTGTCGGATGATGCGCATAGTCATCAATAAATACAAAATCCTCTGTTTTGATTTGATAGGTAAAACGTCTTTGAACTCCTTTATAAGACTCCAACGCTTGAACTAAGCCAGAAACTGGACACCCAAACTCAAGCGCCATCGCCATGGCCACCAATGCATTAGATATATTATGAATTCCGGGAAGACTAAAATGTATGTTTTGTATTAACTCTGAAGGAGTTTGTATGTCAAAACAGTAAACGCCCTTTAAAATACGAATGTTTAACGCACTATAATCGGCTTGCTCATTAACGCCGTAAGAAATGCCCTCAAAAGGCAATCCTTTTTTGATAAATAATTTACCAGAAGATTTTATTTTTTTAGCAAATTCTTTAAAAGTTACCTGCATGTCCTCAGCGGAGCCATATACATCTAAGTGATCTGCATCTATGGATGTAATACAGGCAAAATCTGGGCTGAGTGTTAAAAAAGATCGATCGAACTCATCAGCTTCAACTACTGAAATTTCTGTACCTCGCTGTATGAAATTTGATTGATAGTTTTCAGAAACACCCCCAACAAAAGCAGTTATTTTTTCGTTATTCTGATACAACAAATGAGCCAAGATACTAGTGGTGGTTGTCTTGCCATGTGTACCAGCTACTGCCAAGCATAGTGTGTTTTTAGTTACTATACCCAACACTTCCGATCGTTTAAGCACTTGAAAACTATTGGATTTAAAATAATTTAAAAGTTGGTTAGTCTGCGAAACCGCCGGCGTAAAAACCACCAAAGTTTTTAATGGATCTGTAAATGATTCATGAATATTGCTAGAGTTGGCTTCAAATTGAATACTAATTCCCAAGTCGATCAAAGAATCTGTAGCTAGTGAAGGCTTTTTATCGTAACCACCAACTATTTTACCCACAGACACAAAGTACTTTGCAAGCGCACTCATTCCAACACCTCCGATGCCAATGAAATAAATGTTATGGATAGATTTTAAATTCATTTAGTTAGTAATTTTTCAATTTCATCAACAATTGTTTTTGTAGCCCCTCTTAAAGCTAATTTTTTTATATTTTCTGACAATAATTCTTGCTGAGATTCGGAACTAAAAAGCTCAGAGAATTTTGTTTCAAAAATTAAATCTAACTCCTTCTCAGCTATTAGTATAGCAGCTTTATTTTTGGTTACTGCATTGGCATTTTTAGTTTGATGATCTTCAGAAACATTTGGAGATGGAATAAAAATAACTGGCTTTCCAACGACACAAAGCTCAGAAACTGAACTTGCTCCAGCCCTTGAAATCACAAAGTCAGCTGCAGCATACGCTAAATCCATTTTATTAATAAACGCATGAACTTGCACTAAATCACTGGAGTTATATTTACTGTAATCTTCGGAATATAATTTCCCACACTGCCAAACAACCTGAACCCCTAAAGACTTAAAGTAGTCTAGCTTAGACTCGATAAGCTGATTAATGCGACGCGCTCCAAGACTTCCACCCAATACTAACAGCGTTTTTTTATCAGTTTCTAAGTTAAAAAAGGAATAAGCCTCATCCGTTTTCTGCTCCAAATCTAAAAGATCTTGTCGGACTGGATTCCCACTTAGAATTATTTTGTTATTTGGAAAAAACCTATCTAAACCCTGATAAGCAACACAGACCTTATTAACTCTTTTTGATAGTAATTTATTTGTAATTCCTGGAAATGAGTTTTGTTCTTGAATGAGCGTTGGCACTCCTCTCATTGAAGCCACTTTTAATACAGGACCACTTGCAAAACCACCTGTTCCAATTACAATATCTGGTTTAAAAGCACTTACAATTTGAATGGATTTAAGTAAACTAAAAATTAACTTAAATGGAAATAATAAATTTTTAAACGTTAGCCTCCTTTGAAATCCAGAGATCCACAAGCCAACAATTGAATAGCCCGCCTGCGGCACTTTTTGCATTTCCATCTTATCGCTTGCGCCTACAAATAAAAATTCAGTTGACGGAAATCGTAGCTTCAATTCGTTAGCAATAGCTATAGCAGGGTAAATATGCCCCCCCGTTCCACCACCTGATAATATGACTTTATACGACTTCATTATAATGCTTCGCTTAATATTTCTAATGGATGCTGCTCATCCTCTTCTTTAATTTTATCTTCATGTCTTTTCGCACTCACACTTAACACAATACCCAATGCTAAACAAGTTACCCATATTGAAGTTCCACCACTACTAATAAGCGGCAACGTTTGCCCAGTTACAGGAAACAGCTGTACAGCAACCCCCATATTAACAAGCGCTTGAAAAACAATTGGAATTCCAACCCCAATAGCCAATAGCGTCCCAAAAACAGAATCTGACTTTTGAGCAACAATTACTATCCTAAATAGCAACCACAAATAAAGGAACAACAAAAATACACCCCCTATAAGCCCATACTCCTCAATAATAATAGCAAAAATAAAATCCGAAGAAGACTGAGGCAAAAAGTTTTTTTGCACACTTTTCCCTGGACCTAAGCCCTGAATTCCCCCAGTAGCAATTGCTATTTTAGCTTTTTCAATTTGATAATCCTCTTGAGTAACTTCAGAGTCCACAAAACTAGCTATTCGGCTGGTCCAAGTATCTACCCTGTTAGGCATTAAGTCCGGGAAAGCCTTGGCTGTCAAAACAAATAAAGAAAGAACAAGAATACCGCTCCCTATAATAATTGATAAATACTTGAGAGGATACCCCCCCATATAAGTGAGCAATATTACCGTTGAAAAAATCAGTGCAGCAGTTGAGAAATTAGCTGGCAATATCAAAGCTAAAACAATAAAAACCGGCAACCATAGCGGCAAAACAGACCCCTTAAAAGATATAACCTCATCTTTAATTTTAGACAAATAACGCGCCACATACACCATTAAAACCAAAGCAGCCAAGGTAGATGGCTGAAATGTAAACCCAACAATTGGAACTCGAATCCAACGACTTGCATTGGCACCTCCAATAGTTGCCCCCTGAAGCATTGTTATGATTAATAATATTAAAACAACTGGAATCATTACCATTGAAAGCCCCCTAAAATACCTGTATGGGATTTTATGAACTCCGTAAATAATAGAAAAACCTAAAAACAGATGAACAAAGTGCTTGATAAAATAACTAAAGGTATTGCTCCCACTGCCTACATAGGCGAGGTTACTAGCAGCACTATATACGGGTAGGAATGAGAATATTGCCAACAATGCCGCAATAGCCCAAATAATCCGATCCCCTTTTATGTTATCAAATACTGTTTTCATTATAGTTTTCTTACAGCTGATTTAAATTGCTGACCTCTATCTTCATAACTCTCAAACAAATCAAAACTCGCACAAGCAGGAGATAATAAAACAGCCTCTCCAGCTGTAGCAACATTATAAGCAATTTTAACAGCCTCACTCATGTACTGCGTTTCAATAATTATATCAACCATATTTCCAAAAGCGTCAAATAACGCCTCATTATCTTTACCTAAACATATGATTGCTTTAACTTTTTCATTCACAAAAGGAAATAATGACGTGTAATCATTCCCTTTATCAACACCTCCTACAATCCAAACTGTGGGAACATTCATGCTCTCTAAAGCATAATATGTAGCATTAACATTAGTGGCCTTTGAATCATTTACATATTTAACTTTGTTAATTGTAAGGACCTGCTCCAAACGATGCTCTGCGCCCTGAAACCCCTCAAGACTTTCTCGAATAGTGGCTTTTCTGATTTTCAACAGATGTGCTACCGTGGCAGCAGCCATGGCGTTTTTTACGTTGTGCTTTCCTTCTAAAGCTAAGTTTGATGTTGGCATAATTATGTCTCTATTGTTAAATTCTATTATTATATTATTTTGTTCTAAGTACGTCCCATTTGCTACTACTTTAGAAAGCGAAAAGGGCACTAATTGTGATTGAATTGGATGATTTTTTATGTAAGATGTAATGACCTCATCGTCCGAGTCATACAGTAAATAATCTTTTGACGTTTGGTTCATTACAATCCTAAACTTTGAATCAATATAATTCTCAAACTTATGGTCGTAACGATCCAAATGATCAGGAGTTATATTGGTAATAACTGCTATGTGCGGTCTAAAACTCTGTATTCCATCCAATTGAAAACTACTAAGCTCTAGAACATAATTAGAAGTATCATTAATAACTTGTTTAGCAAAACTTTCTCCGATATTACCTCCCATGGCTACGTCCAACCCAGCCTGTCTTAGAATATGATAAACCATCATAGTCGTTGTTGTTTTCCCATTACTCCCCGTGATTCCAATGATATTTCCACTGGTAAAGGTTGCTGCAAATTCAATTTCAGACACTACCGAAATAGCTGCATTACGTAATTTCTTGACTATAGAAACCTGGTCAGGAATACCAGGACTTTTAACAACTAAATCAGCGCCTAAGATTTTAGATTCCGTATGAGTTCCATCTTCCCATTCAATCCCATTATGTATAAGAACGTCTTTATATTTTTTATCAATCTTTCCTGAATCAGAAAGAAATACTTCATACTTTTTATCCTTCCCTAATAAAGCAGCTCCTACGCCACTTTCTCCTCCACCAAGAATCACTAATCGTTTCATTTAACGGATTTTCAAAGTGACTATAGTGAGTATTGCCAATAGGATGCCTACAATCCAAAATCGTGTTACAATTTTACTTTCATGATATCCTGATTTTTGGTAATGATGATGTAGCGGAGACATTTTAAAAATGCGACGACCAGCACCATACTTCTTTTTCGTATACTTAAAATACCCAACTTGCATAACCACTGAAAGATTTTCAGCTAAGAAAATCCCACAAAGAACTGGAATCAACCATTCTTTACGAACCGCTATAGCAATGACTGCAATAATTCCTCCAATAGTCAAACTACCAGTATCACCCATAAAAACCTGAGCTGGATAGGTGTTATACCAAAGAAACCCTATCAAGGCTCCCACAAAAGCAGCTATATATATTGTAATTTCCTCAACCCTTGGTATGTACATTATATTTAGATAGTCAGAGAAAATAATATTCCCAGAAACCCAGGCAAAGATCCCTAGGGTTAAGACAATAATAGCAGACGTCCCGGCAGCAAGGCCATCAATGCCATCAGTTAGATTAGCGCCATTAGACACCGCAGCTATGATAAATATAACTGCCAATACAAATACAATCCAAGCATATTTTTCCAATCCAGGATGAATCCAAGTGATTAGGTCCGCATAATCAAACTCATTTGATTTGACAAAAGGAATTGTAGTCTTAGTAGATTTTGTTTCAGGGTAAAACTGAAGGGTAGATGCTTGTTTTGACTCCGATTGAACCTGTAAGTGTACCGGTATTTTTTCTTTGATAGTAACGTCATTATGAAAAAACAAAGTAGTGCCAACAATAATCCCTAAACCGATCTGACCAAGGATTTTAAACCGCCCCTTTAAACCTTCCTTGTCATTTTTAAATTTCTTTATATAGTCATCAATAAACCCAATAACACCCATCCATAAGGTTGTAACTAATAATAAAATGATATAAATATTATCCAACTTAGCCAGCAAAAGAACAGGAATTATTGTGGCCAAAATAATAATTACACCCCCCATTGTTGGAGTGCCTGCTTTTTCCTTCTGTCCTTCTAAACCTAAATCTCTTATTGTTTCTCCAACCTGTTGTTTTTGGAGAAAACTAATAATCCGCTTCCCAAAAACAGTAGAGATTAATAGGGATAAAATAATAGCAACTGCAGCTCTAAACGTAAGAAACCCAAATAGAGATGCTCCAGTAAACTGGTATGTTTCTTCCAAATATTTAAATAAGTAGTACAGCATATTATTTATTTAATTGAATTAAAAATTCTTGAGTTATAACATAATCGTTAAACTCACTTTTAACCCCAGCAACATCCTGATACGTCTCGTGACCTTTTCCAGCTACAAGAATAATATCATTGGGACTCGCTAACTGACAGGCGGTTTTAATAGCTTGTTTACGATCCGTGATTGACATGGTTTTTTTGAAGTTCTGTGACTCAACACCAACTTCCATTTCTGATATAATTTGATCTGGATTTTCCGACCTTGGATTATCACTTGTAAAGATTACTTTGGTACTTAATGCAGAAGCAATATGCGCCATCTTTGGACGCTTGGACTTGTCTCTGTCTCCCCCGCAACCAACAACAGTGATTAAAGTTTCATTTTTGGTTCGTATTGAATTGATCGTTTCTAAAACATTTTTTAAAGCATCTGGGGTATGCGCATAATCTACAATTGTAGTAATATTGGTGTCAGATATAAAGTACTCAAACCTTCCGTTTACATTGTCAAGCGCGCTCATAAGACGCAAGGTTTCTTCTGATTTTAAACCTAATAGTTCAGCAGCACCGTAAATTGCAGTTAAGTTATAAGCATTAAAATCACCTATTAACTTAACCCATACTTCGTTATCATTGACCTTAAGTAAAAGTCCCCTAAACTGATTTTCTAAAATTTGGACACGAAAATCTGCATAACTCTTTAGAGCGTAGGTGTAATGTTTTGCTTTTGAATTTTGGAGCATCACAGATCCATTTTTATCATCACCATTGACCAATGCAAATGCTGTAGACGGAAGCTGATCAAAGAATGATTTCTTCACATCTCTATACTTAGAAAATGTTTCATGGTAATCCAAATGATCATGAGACAGATTAGTAAATATACCTCCAGCAAAATTTAATCCTTCGGTTCTAAATTGATGAATCCCATGAGAGCTTACTTCCATAAAACAAAACTCAACCCCTTCAAAACTCATCTGATTTAAATACCTATTAATGACTAGAGAGTCTGGAGTGGTATGTGTCGTTGGATACTCTTTTGTATCAACCATAATTTTCACTGTAGAAATAAGCCCTACTTTATACCCAGCATTTTTAAACAACTCATAAAGAAGAGTCGCTATGGTTGTCTTTCCGTTAGTCCCTGTAATCCCTACAAGCTTTAAGTTTTTTGATAGGCTTTCATAGTAATTGGAAGCCATAATCGCCAAGGATTTACTTGTATTCCCAACCACAACATAAGTGATTCCTTTGATCAATTTGACTGGAAGATTCTCACAAACAACCACAGATACGCCTTGCTCAATCGCTTTGGAGATAAATTCATGTCCGTCAAATGCACTTCCTTTTATAGCTACAAAAACATCATCCTGACCAACGATACGGGAGTCATACTGCAAGGCCACAATAAGTCGGTCAGTGTTTCCTATGACAGACTCAATAGATACCCTATATAATATGTTTTTTAAGTCCTTCAAGATAATTTAAGCTTTATTAAAGATTGGGATTTAATTTTCTGACCTTTTTTTACAGACTGACTAGTCACACGACCACTCCCACTAACCTGAACCTTAAGACCCATGTTTTCTAAAATAGAAATAGCATCCATTGCCGACATTCCCTTTAAATCTGGCATCACTGACTTATATTTTTGAGCTACCACATAATACTGACTGTAATCACTTTTAACAGACTCTGATTTTAGATTTACATCATCAACCTCATCAATGAGCGGGGAATCTGTATAAATTTTCTGGGCAATTTTTTTAAACACAGGACCTGAAACATCTGCTCCGTAATACCCCACGCTTTTATCGGGCTCATGAATGACCACAATACAAGAATATTTTGGGTTGTCTGCTGGAAAATATCCAGAAAAAGAAGATATATAATTTAACTGATCTTTGTTCGAGTAATCTTTCTGACAAGTTCCTGTTTTTCCTGCCATTGAAAATTTTTCTGAATACAATTTATGACCTGTTCCGTGTTCTTTTTGAACCACATTTTTAAGTAGTTGCTGTAATTTCAATACGGTTTCTTTTGAGCAAATCTGAGGATTAATAACTTCCGTTTCAAAAGTTTCAATTGATGCATCAATTTCTTTAATTTCTCTTAAAAACTTTGGCCTTACCATCACACCACCGTTAGCAATAGCATTATAAAATGTTAGAGTCTGAAGCGGAGTAAAAGACACGCCGTAACCGTAAGCCATCCATTCCAAAGCAATACCACTCCAACGGCCATTTTTAATTCTTGGATCCGGAATAATAGAAAGCCCTTCTCCAATAAGTGGAAGCTCTAGAGAGTTTTGAAGATTCATTCTATACAGGCCATCTACAAATTTTTCAGGATTGTCTTTATAAGCTCCATGGATAGCTTTTACAATTCCCGTGTTTGAAGAAACTTCAAAAGCTCTAGCAATTGATATTTTTCCATAACCACCTCTTTTTGAATCCCTCACCTTTTTACCATAATAGGACAGAACACCTTTTTCGGTATCAACTATAGATGTTGTATCTACTACTTTATCTTCTAGAGCAACCGCTAAAGCCATAAGCTTAAATGTAGAGCCAGGCTCATGCGATTCACCAACTGCATAATTAAGACGCTCATAATATAGCCCTTCTCTATTCCTTCCTAGATTGGATATTGCTCTAATTTCTCCTGTTTTGGTTTCCATTACAACGACAGTCCCATGATCTGCTTTATACTTTTCTAACTGCTCCAGAAGTGCATGGTGAGCTATATCTTGAATATTAACATCAATAGTCGTGTAAACATCATAACCATCTTGTGGCTCAAACTGATTAAAATCATCAATTGGCTTCCATTGTCCTTTACCAATTTTTTGCTTACGTCTCTGCCCATCTATCCCTCTCAAATATTTCTCTCCAAACGCGCCATCAATACCAACACGCGTAACATTTCCTAGGTCATCAAAACGCTCATATCCAATTAATCTTTGAGCAATGACACCCATCGGGTAATCACGCTTTGTAGACTGCTCTACGATTAACCCCCCTTTGAATGCACCTTGATTTAAAAGTGGAAAATCTCTAAATCGCAAATATTGAGAATACCCTAAATTACTAGCTAAGAGAAAATATCGATTTTTATTTTGACGGGCTAAATGTAATTTTCGCTTAAGCTCACTAGAAGATCCTCCGTGAAAACTTGCCAATGAATCACTTAATGCACTTATAAAGTCTTTGTAGTTTTTATTTGAAGGGGTCATTAAATCAATTCGAATATCATACTTTGGAACCGATGTAGCTAATAAACTTCCCCCTACAGAATACACATTTCCGCGATTGGCAGGAATCTTAACATCTTTAATCGTTCGCTGCTCTGCAAGCCCACGATATTCAGCCCCTTGAACAAACTGAATTGTGATTAACTTATATACCACTAAAAGCGCAAAAACGAACATGACTCCAGAAACGAAGTACAATTTGTTCATAATAGACTTTTCAGTTGAAAGCATTGATTTAATTTGATTTAGAATTAACAATAATTTTAAAAGGTGGATTTACGGAGGACTTAATTCCTTTGGCGGCTAGCCGTTTTTTGACAACTGACTCCATTTTAAAATCCATTAATAACGCACGTGTTTCAACATATGACGAACGGAGTGCCTTTACCTGCTCACTTAACTGAGCAATTTTATGAACCTTACTATCCGTAGTGTGAGAACTGGCAATCATGAGGATCGCTAATGCTAAAAAAAAGAAAATCAGACGCCAATTTTTAAAAGCTCCATCGCTAACGAGAAAGGTTCCTTTTAAAATATTATACATTCTATTTTTCATTTATTTAATTGAATTTACTTTTTTAGCAATCCTCAACTTAGCGCTTCTCGCTCTGTTATTTAACTTTACTTCAGCTGGGGTTGGAACAATTAAGTTTCCAACTTTTTTTAGAGGAACTTCGAAATTTCCGAAAACATCTTTTACAGGCTCCCCTTCAAATAAACCATTTCTTATAAATCGCTTAACCAATCGATCTTCTAAAGAGTGGTATGAAATAACACTCAGACGTCCGTTATCGTTTAACAAAGAAGGCGTCTGCAATAAAAAATCCTTAAGCACTTCTATTTCTTGATTCACTTCTATCCTAATCGCTTGATATATTTGCGCTAGAATCTTATTTTCTCTCCCTTGAGGCAGGTGTTTACTTAAAACAGTCTTTAAATCAAATGTGGTATCAATCGACTTAAGCTCTCGGGCTTGAACAATTGTCTTTGCTAAGGCTGGAGCAGTTCTTAACTCTCCATACTGCCAAAACACCTGTCGCAAAGCCTCCTCTTCATACGAATTAACTAGCGAATGTGCCGACAATACATCTTGTTGATTCATCCTCATATCTAACAAGGCGTCAAAACGAATCGAAAATCCTCTTTCTGGCTGGTCAAATTGATGTGATGAAACACCAAAATCAGCTAAAATCCCATCCACTGACTTAACCCCGTGAAACCTTAAAAACCGTTGCATAAATCTAAAATTCTCATTGATCAACAAAAATCTAGGATCATCAATAACATTTAAAAGAGCGTCTTTATCTTGATCAAAACCTATAAGTCGACCCTCAGGGCCTAGGGATGCTAATATTTCTCTGCTATGTCCGCCACCACCAAAGGTTACATCTACGTACACACCATCTTGTTTTATATCTAAACCTTTTACGGTTTCTTTAAGTAATACAGGGTTATGATACTCCATCCACATCGTCTTGCCCCATCACATCTTCTGCAAGGTCTGCAAAGTCTCCTGCAGCATCATTAATAGCCTTTTCATACTTGTCCTTATCCCAAATTTCAATAATATTCACCGCAGAAGTCACTACAATCTCCTTAGAAATCCCAGCAAAACCAACAAGATCCTTTGAGATAAGTAAACGGCCTGAACTATCTAAATCCACAGACTTTACTCCTGCTGTAAAACGCCTGATAAAATCATTGTTCTTTTTCTTAAACCGGTTAAGCTTATTAATGTTTTGCATTAACAACTCCCATTGATTCATTGGATACAACTCCAAACAAGGCTGAAAGACTGCGCGCTTCAAAACAAACCCATTAGCCATAACTGAAGCTAACTGTTTTTTGAAGGACACAGGCAGCATTAGACGCCCTTTGGCATCTACCTTACATTCATATGTTCCTATTAGAGTATTCAATTTGTGATATTATGATTTAATAAGTAATTGAATTCAAATCTAAAAAATATTTACCACATTTTACCACATTTTACCACATTGTTAATAAAATTCTATAAACGGCAAAATACTCCGATAAAGCGCACTTATTATCCAGCTAGTTAGTAGTAAATCAAAGACTTACAAAGTGGGGGGCGCTATTAACAATGAGTTGTTAATTACTTATATTAGCACAAAAGAGCTCAAAAAAAAAACAACAAAAACGCTAAAAACTATACACGCTTCAATATAAAAATTGAAAATTTTTAATTTAAATTGTGTAGATTTGTGCAAAACCAATTTTCAATTGTCAAATGAATTATAGTTTTAAAAAAGAAGGTAAGTTCAACTATGTTGAAATCGGTGAAGGACGACCAATAATAATCCTTCATGGATTAATGGGCGGCCTAAGCAATTTCAGTGGAGTTACTGGATTTTTTAATCAAAATGGGTACATGGTAGTATTACCAGAATTGCCTCTATACTCTATGCCTCTATTAAGCACTAATGTTAAGAGTTTTGCAGAGTACATTAAAGAATTTATTGACCTTCGAGAATACAAGGACGTAGTTTTACTTGGGAATTCTTTAGGAGGCCATATTGGTTTACTTTATACTAAACTTTATCCTTCTAAAGTTAAGGCTCTTGTCATTACAGGCAGTTCTGGTCTTTATGAAAGCGCTATGGGTAGTGGCTACACGAAACGCAGCGACTATGAAGTGATGAAAGCTAAAGTACAAGAAGTGTTTTACGACCCTGAAGTCGCCTCAAAAGAAATGGTAGATGAGGTATTTGCAACAGTAAATGACCGCAGTAAACTCATAAAAACTCTTGCAATTGCAAAAAGTGCCATTAGGCACAATATGGCAAAAGACCTTCCAAATATAACTACACCAACTTGTATTATTTGGGGTAAAAATGATATCGTTACTCCTCCAGATGTAGGAGTGGAATTCAATAAGCTTCTCCCCGATTCAGAATTGTTTTGGATCGACAAATGTGGACATGCCGCTATGATGGAACATCCAGATGCATTTAACAAGATCGTATTTGATTGGCTCACTAAAAGAGATTTCTAAATAATCAAGTCATTATGCAAATTAAAACTGCCGAATTTGTAGTAAGCAATCAAGATGTTTCTAAATGTCCTATAAATCAACTCTCCGAGTATGCCTTTATTGGCCGTAGTAACGTTGGGAAATCGTCGTTAATAAACATGCTAACCAATCAAAAAAGTTTAGCTAAAACTTCTGGAAGACCTGGAAAAACACAACTTATCAATCATTTCCTGATTAACAAAGAGTGGTTTTTAGTAGACTTGCCTGGTTATGGATATGCTCGCGTATCTAAATCTGCCAAGAAAACATTTCAGAAATTTATTACAGCTTACTTTAGAGAACGAAAACAATTAGTTTCTGCCTTTGTTTTGGTTGACATCCGACATGAGCCTCAAGCGGTAGATTTGGCGTTCATGCAATGGTTAGGAGAACACGGTATACCGTTTTCAATTATTTTCACCAAAGCAGATAAATTACGTCCTAAAGCAATTGAAGCCCATATTGAGAGCTATAAAAAGAAGCTTTTGGAATTTTGGGAAGAAATGCCCAATTATTTTATTACATCTTCCACAAATTATTCGGGAAAAGATGATTTATTAAACTACATAGATGGAGTTAATAATGAAATTAAAAACGAAACTAGTCAATTACCTCTTCAATAACAGCTCCTGTTGTACCACTAGGAAACGATATCCCTAAAAGTGCAGAAATCGTAGGTGCTATATCTGTTACCTTTGTAGACTGGTAGGACTTTCCTTGATTTATTCCATTGCCATAAAACAACAATGGAACATGTGTGTCGTAAGTATAGCCTGATCCATGAGTCGTTCCTTTAGGCCCATATACAATCACTCCGGGCTGGAGCGTAAATAAGACATCGCCAGAGAGTTTTTGATTGTAACCATTTTGCAGTAACATTGATAATCCACTCTGAAAATAAGTAGACTGCATCGTAGCGGCTGTGTAAGCATTACTTACAAATGGGTAGTCGATAATTTTACTAACCACAAACTTTTGCACCTCTTCCAAAGTCAGTTCCAAGGAAAGTATTCTTTCTTGGTTTAAAAAAACTTGATTATTACTGATGTTTTTAATTAAATCTGGAACTTCATATTTCGCTTTCAAAGCATCAAATAGTGTTGAAAAATCTTTTCCTATATTTGAACCTGGCACATTAATGTCACTCAAATAAGCAGGAACCTCAGCTGCACCATGATCCGCAGTTAAAAATAGCGTGTAATTCCCTTCGCCTACATTTGCATCTAAGTAGTTAAGCAAGCGTTCAATCTCTAAATCAAGACGCAGGTAAGTATCCTGTAGCTCTACAGAGCCTAAACCAAAGTCATGACCTACGTAGTCAGTAGAAGAGTAACTAACGGTAAGAAAGTCTGTAAACTCATCTGCTCCAAGATTTTCAGCTTCAATCGCAGCAAATGCAAAATCTGTAATCATTGTATTTCCAAAAGGACTTATTTTAATAATGTCAAACCCTTGGTTAAAACCCTTTAAAACATTCAGATCATAAGGGAAAACCGGAGCGGCTTTGCCGTTAAATCCTTTTTCATAATTTGAATTATCTGGTCCGCTTTCTTGATACAAATTAATATCATAAAGCGTATTCCAAGTCTTAACGTAGTTAGATATATTTGAAGGGGCATTAAAATCTATAACCCATTGTGGAAGTTCATCCATGTAATAGGAACTTGTCATCCACTTTCCTTCATTCAAACCCTCAAACCAATAGGCCCCATTTGCTGTATGTCCGGCAGGAAAAACAGCGCCACGATCTTTAATAGAGACTCCTATAGTTTTACCTCTCATTTGTGTAAAAATTCTATTTTGATCCGCAATAGTGGTGACTTTTAAATTAGATGGAGCTACTCTTCCATATTTAGCATCCGCTCCAACGGGATGATACTTATTATCTGTAGTACAATAAACAGTTCTTTCCTTTATTTTATTGTACCAATCATTTCCAATAATCCCATGTACGCTAGGCGTGGTGCCAGAAAATATAGATGCATGCCCAGGACCAGTCAATGTTGGGATATAATTAAAATGATGATTATTACAACTATACCCTTCATTCATTAATCTTAAAAACCCTTGAGAACTATATTTATTTTTAAAACGATTCAGATACTCAAAACGCATTTGATCCACTACGACTCCTACAACGAGCTTAGGCTTGTTGGTTGAGGGCTTAACAGTTGATATCTCTAGTGTGGTTTTACATGAAAAAATACTTAAAAATAAAAATAGACACGTGGCTTTGAAATACATAAATGATTGACTTAAATGAATTTCAAAAATACATTAATTTTTATGATTCAATTTTATTATAGCTAAATTAATGGATAGAATTTTTTACTTTAGCGTTAATTATAACTACATGAACTACCTTCACAATATTGGGGCTTACTTTTTAATGATTGCCGAAATGTTTCGCAAGCCTACCAAATGGTCTGTTATGAAACAGTTAATTCTTAAAGACATTGAAGATTTAATCATAGGTTCTTTAGGGATTGTTGCCTTTATATCTTTTTTTGTGGGAGGAGTAATTACAATTCAAACCGCCTTAAATATTGACAACCCACTAATCCCAAGATATTTAGTGGGGTTTGCAACCAGACAATCTATTATTTTGGAGTTTGCCCCTACATTTATTTCTGTTATTATGGCTGGTAAAGTAGGATCATTCATCACCTCTAGTATTGGAACAATGCGCGTTACAGAACAAATTGATGCTTTGGAAGTCATGGGGATTAACTCCGTCAACTACTTAGTGTTCCCAAAAACCGTTGCTCTTTTACTCTACCCTTTTGTGATCTCTATCGCTATGTTTTTAGGAATAATAGGTGGAATGGCTGCCTGTGTATTTGGAGGGTATTCTACATTTGAAGACTACGTAACTGGAGTTCAGATGGACTTCATGCCCTTTCACATGGTGTATGCATTTATAAAAACCTTAGTGTTTGCTTTTTTACTAGCTACCATTCCATCGTTTCATGGTTATTACATGAAAGGGGGAGCTCTTGAAGTTGGCAAAGCCAGTACCACTGCTTTTGTTTGGACCAGTGTTGCTATTATTTTACTGAATTATATTTTAACTCAAATGCTTCTAAGCTAATGATCGAAGTTAAAAACTTACATAAATCGTTTGGAGACTCTCAAGTATTGAAAGGAATTTCTACCGTATTTGAAAAAGGAAAAACCAATCTTATCATTGGTCAAAGTGGTTCTGGAAAAACAGTCCTATTAAAATGCTTACTTGGACTTTTTGATTACCAAAAAGGCAGCATAGGCTATGATGATAAATTATTTTTAAGTTTAACTGCCAACCAAAAACGAACGCTGCGTTCACAAATTGGGATGGTATTTCAAGGGGGGGCTTTATTTGACTCGCTGACTATTGCCGAAAACGTTATGTTCCCGTTAAGAATGTTTACCAACCAATCTCAAAGCGAAATGGAAGACCGTGCTAGCTCTGCCTTAAAACGTGTTAACCTTGAAAATGCTCACAATAAAATGCCCAGTGAGGCTTCTGGAGGGATGCAAAAACGGGTCGCTATTGCAAGGGCAATTGTAAACAACCCTAAATATTTGTTTTGTGATGAGCCAAACTCCGGCTTGGATCCAAAAACAGCCATTGTTATTGATAATCTAATTCAAGAAATTACAAAAGAGTATGATATCGTCACAGTAATTAACTCTCATGACATGAACTCAGTCATGGAGATTGGAGAGAATATCCTATTTCTTAAAGACGGACTTAAAGCTTGGGAAGGCAGTAAGGATACCATTTTTAAAACAGACAACGAAGTTGTTACCGACTTTGTGTATTCCTCTAACTTATTCAAAAAAGTCCGGAAAATGTACCTTGAAGACCTTTAGAAGGCTATTTATCAATCACTTCAAGATTCTCAATATCCAACTCGGATTTTAACCATGTCTTTAGGCTATCAACCCTTAAAATTACTAGACTATCTACTAATGTAGAATCCCATTGTGTTCTAACAACAGTCACTGTATCTATGGTTCGGAAATCTGACGAGGTTAGCATTTTTGAATAGCCAAAAAACCTTAAATCTATAAATTGAATTTTAGCATCTTTGGAAAGTGTAGAAAAAACATTCAAGTCCATCATCGTTTTGTTAGAGCCTGTATCTAACTTTAAACTATCTATCTCCATTTTTAAGCTCGAAATAGTCTTTTCGCGTTCCTCAATTTTATCAATAGCTAAATCATAAAGTTCTAAAATCTTATCTGAACTCCTGTTTTTGTTTCCATTAATTACTAGACTAAAATCTTGTAGATACTCATAGCCCTTCAACTCATTTATTAAATCAGATTTAGTCGCTTCACTAATGTCTCCATTGAAGTTAAGTGTAATGGACTTATTAGTAAGATCCATTTTTTCACCACGTAACCAAAGACTATTGTTATCTTCAATTTCTAACTTTAAATAGGTTGAGTAATCCGATTCAATCCTTGTTTCATTTAATACGCTGTAAAAAGACCAGCTTGCTGGAAGCATCGCTGCTAAAGCAATGATGGTAGCAAAACGAGCAATGTTTTTTCGACGCTTAGAATTGGCGTAAGTAACCATTGGAAAACGCAGAATCTTTAATACTAAAAAGGTAGCAAAGGCAATGAAAATAGTATTAATAGCAAAGAGATGCATGGCGCCACGGAAGTAACTCCAATTGCCTTGAGATAAACCGTAACCAGCCGTACAAAGCGGCGGCATTAAAGCCGTTGCAATGGCAACACCAAATACAACAGAGGCAATCGTCCCTTTTTTTGTGCGTGCAATAATTAATGCTAAACCTCCAAAAAACGCAATAAGAACGTCTCGAATATCGGGCTTAACACGCCCCAACAATTCAGAGTTGTCTTGATTTAAAGGAAAGATGTAAAAAAATAAAAATGCGGTGAATAAACTCAACACAAGCATGGTTGCTAGGTTGATCAAAGACTTTCGAAGCGTGTCTATATCATTGATGGCAATGGATAGGCCAATTCCTAAGATAGGCCCCATTAATGGAGAAATTAACATGGCGCCAATCACAACCGCTGTAGAGTTTGCATTTAAGCCTATAGAAGCGACAAAGATCGAGCAAATTAAAATCCACACAGTTGCGCCTTTAAATGGAATATCTGCTTTAATAGCGGCTACGGTAGCTTCCCTATCAGTATCATGACGGAAATCCAGTAACTCTATTAAAAATGCTTTTAATGACAACCAAAGGCCTAAGGCGTCTTTTTTTACCGCAGCTTTAGACTGTTCCGCTTTTGTGTTCCCTAACTCTGAGTTTAAATTTTCATCCATAACTAACTATATTAATCACAATGGTTATATGTCGTCTAGTTCTTTTACTAGCTCTACTTCCGCATTTGGGTTAAAAACATACAAACGGCCTGAAGCCAATTCAGTTGCTTCAAAACGCGTTCGCCTTTTGGATCCTTTTCGAAACAGTTTTCCGTTATGTAATCGAAATGTAGCACCAGTAGGCACGTCAAATATAAATATTTTTCCGTTAGGAGGATCAAACTGTTTAAGCTTCAAGGACAAAACTGTGTCAGAATCACTACTTGCTTTTGGATTTTTGAAGTGAGATGCCAGTAATGGCAATACATCACTGGGAAAAACTTCTGGCCTTAAAAAGCCCAACATGAGGTGTTGAAACACAGACTTCCATTCTGAACCATGAGGTTTTATTAGTTTGCCATAAGACTTATAGGTCTCAAAGTGTGCTATTTCATGGATCAATGTAATTAAAAAACGGTAAGGGTTTAAATTCGAATTGATTGTTATTTGATGTTTCCCATTTGGCAAGCGACGGTAATCTCCATGACGGGTTTTACGCTCTTGCTTGACTTTAACAACTAGATTGTCATGGGACAAAAGAGCTTTTACTTGATCATAAGAGGCTTCTGGAATAAAATCTTGTAAAGAATCAAGCATAGAATTTAAAATTACATACGCTCAGGAACTTTAATTCCTAATAAACAAAATGCGTTTTTTACGGTATCTGCAACTGCTTTAGATAATTGAACTCTAAATGAAGTTTCAACAGCAGAGTCTGCTCCTAGTATAGATACATTTTGATAAAAGGAATTAAATTCTTTTACCAGATCATAGGCGAAATTGGCGACCAGTGCAGGGCTATAATTGGCTGCTGCCTGTTGAATAACCTCCGGAAATAACTGCAACTGTTTTAATAATGACTTTTCTTTATCGTGCAATTCATATGACATCGGAACTTCTGCATGTGAGTCTTGTGCTGATTTGCGCATAATGGCTTGGATTCGGGCATAGGTATATTGAATAAATGGACCTGTGTTTCCCTGAAAATCAACAGATGCTTGCGGATCAAATAGAATTCGTTTTTTTGGATCGACTTTGAGAATAAAATACTTAAGCGCCCCTAAACCAATTGTCGAATATATACCTTCTTTATCTCCTTCCGAATAGTCCTCTAACTTCCCTAACTCTTGAGAAATCTGCTTGGCTGTGGCTCCCATTTCATTAATTAAATCATCTGCATCAACGACGGTGCCCTCACGACTTTTCATCTTTCCACTAGGTAAATCTACCATACCATAACTAAGGTGAGACAGGTTCTTAGCCCACTCAAAGCCAAGTTTTTTCAAGATCAAAAACAACACTTTAAAATGATAATCTTGTTCATTTCCTACGGTATACACCATACCTCCAACATCTGGGAAATCTTCTAAACGTTGAATAGCAGTTCCAATATCTTGAGTAATGTATACGGCAGTTCCATCAGCTCGTAAGACAATTTTCTCATCTAATCCATCTGCTGTTAGGTCACACCATACAGAACCATCTTCTTTTTTTATAAAAACACCTTTTTGAAGTCCTTCAGAAATAAATGACTTCCCTAACAAATAGGTTTGACTTTCGTAATAGTAACTATCAAAATCAATTCCAATCGCTTTATAAGTCACATCAAATCCAGCATAAACCCACTGATTCATTTGTTCCCAAAGTGCGACTACAACCGCATCTCCGGCTTCCCATTTTAAAAGCATTTCCTTAGCCTCTAAAAGGATGGGAGCTTTAGCCTTAGCCTCCTCTAAAGAGAGCCCTTCGGATTCTAAAGCACTAATTTCTTGTTTGTATACTTGGTCAAATTTTACATAATAATTCCCAACCAGCTTATCCCCCTTAAGTCCCGTAGACTCTGGAGTTTCATTGTTTCCAAAACGCTGCCAAGCCAACATACTTTTACATATATGAATGCCTCGGTC
>Ga0115006_10000473_pt1 | contig 21827 bp, 14 predicted proteins | sample ArcOceMetagenome_3_FD_88943 | JGI IMG/M metagenome (GOLD analysis project Ga0115006, IMG submission 88943) | Marine eukaryotic phytoplankton communities from Arctic Ocean - Arctic Ocean- Svalbard ARC20M Metagenome | ecosystem: Environmental > Aquatic > Marine > Oceanic | place: Arctic Ocean...
ATTTGCATGTGGCCACGCAATGTGGATCTATCCGAGGATTCTACGAACGAAGAAGGTCGCACATTGAAGCGGTACTGGGTGATCTGGAACGGCTGAGTCCACAGCAAATTTGTGATCTTGTCCATCGCTCAATCTCAGAACGCATGGAAGCAAATAGCAATGGCTCACGAGATGCTCTTCTCTGCAGGGATGTTGGTGAGATACGAACTCTATCTTTCCTTGCTGCTGCTTTGGGTGGCAAGGCTCTTGCGGCAATATTTCGCTGCTTGTGTTACGACTATAGACATTACGCGGGCGGCTTGCCCGACTTAACAATGGCAAGAGCTGTCTACGAGGCGGGCTGCGTCGACGACGATAATAAGGAAAGAGGCACTGGCACTGAGCAGCTTGTGGACCTGGGCTCTTGGGTCGGCGAGGCCTTTGATGCAGAGGAAATAGAAAAGGGTCAAGTTGTGGAACTGTGTCGAATCCTGGCAGACCGAGACGACGAATTTTTGGGTTGTAGCAAAGTCGGCGAAACGGGTGCTGGTTCCTTTCAACAGCGTGTCCGCCAGCGTCGTGGAAAGAAGCAAGATGAAACGACAAAGAGAGGAGAAGAACGACTCTCCTCTGGGGCTGCCGTCGTTCCGCCGAAGCTGAAACTTTCACACCAAGGTCGTACGATCTCCGTGCAGAGTATGTTTGTTGAGGTCAAGAGTGCAAACGATAGGCTTGATGCTCGCCAAGAGGATTGGTTAAACGTCTTGGATAAAGTTGCGAATGCTCGAGTGTGTAAGTTCTCAGCGAAGAAGAAGGCAAAGCGGGGTACTAATTCATAGACTGCACGTAGTAGGAATTCCTACGCTGCTTAGTAGTGTTTATTCTAATTCCGGCACAGCAGAACCCTCTCGAAACCATAATTATTTTTGCAAACGAAAAAGTGACGATGAAGAAGGCGAAAGAGCATTAATCTACTGCTGTGCGGGAGCAGGGGCAGCCTGCATCATGGGAGGAGGAGCCCCTCCGTTCATCTGCTGCTGCTGCATCTCGAGCATGCGAAGTCTCTGCTCCATCTCCATCTCCTTGTACCGTTCGTTCTCAAGCTCTCGTCGAGTGTCCCTGATCTCTGAGTTCTGTCGGCCCTCGCGCATTCCGTCACCGATGGCATCCAGCATCATGTACGTGCCAATTCCGGGACCGCCGAAACCACCGCCGTATCCGTATCCATATCCTCCCATGGGAGGGGCGACGACGACGGAAGGGCCGGGTCGTAGCACCGTGGTCTTTTGGATCACGGTGCGAGACGGAGCCGGACGAGCGGCGGAGGCGCGAGCACGAGGCGCGGCACGACCGCCGGCACGTCCACCACTGCGCCCACGCCCAGCAATGACGGTGGACGATCCGCCCATGTCACCGAAATCGGCAGTGGGCGCGGCGAGGGCGGCATCGGCCGATAGGAGACCTCCGACGAGGTAGGCGGAAGCGAGGGCGGCGGCAGCGAAGCGCTTCCCGCTGTTGCCCTCGCCAGCCTCGGCGTGGAGGGCGGTGCGCGAAGGAGCGCCCATAGGCATCGGCGCGAACGCGCTGACAGATCCGACGCAAAGGGCGATGGCTGCGAGAGAGTACTTTCGTGCCATTGTTGGAGCTGTTATTTACTGAGATATGTGCAGAGTGAGCTTCTAGGAATTCCTACTACTATTATCAATCATACACCCGCCGGTTTCGTCGTCGATCGATCCTGACCGACCGTCGCGTCCTGACGTCCTGAGGACCTCTGGTAAAATTCAACAGTCAAGCAAGCCAGATGTTCGTTCGTCGTTCTGACGTGTCGTCCAATTGAGTCGAGGGTAAGGTGTTTGTACTTTCTGTTCTGACACCAACCTTCGCTTTCTCGCTTGCTTTCTCGCTTTGACACCTCCTTTCTCATCAGCTTGATGGCGCGGGCTTCGGATCTTTTTGTTCTGTGAGAGGTTGATCCATAAAAGATCCAAAGAAATTAGAATCCACCAACGAATAACAACCCAACCACAAAAGCCTACTACCATGTTGCTTTCACCCCTGGCAGCTCCATTCCATCCCCGCGGAAGAGGCGAGGAAGAGTTTGGCTTCGTCTACAACAACGGCATGCCCTGCGCCTCGTTCGTTTCCGGTGAGCACGAAGTTCTGCAAAATATCGAGGAGGATAATCTCGATGATGCCTTCCCCCCCGATGCGTCCGAGGCCGCGGAACTTGATGCTGTTCAGGACTTTGTCGGTGTCATGTCCTACCTCGGTCTCTGCGAGGAGCAGGAAGAGCGCTCTCGCCAGGACTATTCCCACGCTTTTCGCAAACGATGGGCCGCCCGTCGCGAGGGAGGCCTCCACGGCCGTCCCCACCCCACCAGGAACGCGACCAAGCTCGGCCGCAACAGATCGACGGGATCGGAATCCGAAACTAGCATCGTCGTGTACGATCTTGCCGCCCACTCCTTCCCCACCAACTACGACAGCGTGATGCAGTCTCGCGCTGCCAGATCGAAACGCCATCAACTCGGCAAGGGCGGCAACCGGCCCTTTCACGGCCATGCCGCTCATTCCATCCAGCAGCCTCGCAAGAGCACCTTCAAGAACAGCACTCGTCTCTGGTAGGCCCACACCACACGAAGCAGAACGAAGAAAATAGATCACAGGATGACGATGTGTACATTGTACCGTATAACAAGAAGATCTAAAAAATACAGTAAAAATTAACTTACGAAGGAGAAAAACTACCTAACCTAACCACAAAAGAAGATGAAAAAGGAATGAATGAATCGGAGCAGTGATATACCGATCCCGGTGCACACAGCACACGCTCCTCTTGAAAAATCTACAAACAATATATAATACCCTACACATGCTTAAAAAGGAATGAACAAAAAATCTGCGATCTACACTTTTGCTTGCCGCGTTGTAGATCTACCGTAGATTTATGTTAGATCTAGACTACCATGGTAGGATTCCTAGTTGTGTGTGATGTTCTCGTCCTGTGCTAAGAACTGCGTAATTCTAATTGAAAAGCCGCATTAGCACCGGTGCCGGTCGCCGATCATCATCATCATCATCATCATATCTCTTCTCTCGCTCGCGCAAGGCTGGCAAGGCTGGAGCCGTCGTCAAAAAGCGGTTTTTGTGTTTCCATTCATCGTCATTCCAACGTCCCACTACAATTGTAGCTAAATTTTTTGGTCATCTTGGAACGGACCGGCAGGCAGGCACAAGCCAGAAGCCGAGTAAGATTCCTACACGCACAAGCGAACCAACACGATGGCATTTTGAACGTGCAATCGGAACAAAGTCACCCCCCCACCCAACCATGAGCACGGCGTTCGGCGGCGGCCCCGCCCCGTTCTCCTTCCACTGCATAATATGCTTCGAGGCATTCAACCCCGAGGACCGGCCGCCGGTGATCCTCCCCTGCGGCCACACCTACGTCTGCGCCCCGTGCTCGAAGAGGCTCGATAAGTGCATGGAATGCCGAACCCCCCTGTTCGTGAAGCCCGAAGACGGCGGCGGCGCGGACGGCGGATCTGCGCCCCACAGGGCAGGGACCGCGGCGGCGGCTGCAGCGAGCGTTTCGGAAACCGAGTCGATGCCCTCCTGGTACCGACCCCTTCCGGGCAGGGCGCACTCCCGCGATGCCACGTACCAGCTGAAGAACCCCAGCCCGCCCGGCCATGGGGTGCAGAGGGAGCGGGCCCAACCGGCCAAGCCAGCGGAGCGCATCCCCCTCCCGATGCCGAAGAATCTCGTTATGCTGTCCCTCATGGAGGCCGCCGAGGAGAAGAAGAGGCTCGAGAAAATTTCCATTCGAGCGGCGGCGGCTCGGAAAGAGAAGCGACCGGCTCCTTCGAGCACGAATGACAGCCGACCCCCGGAAATTGTCAGCATCACAACTACCGCGGCGGGCTTGGAAGGCATCGAAAAGACGGACGAATCGTTCCGGAAAGACCTGGAGGATGGAGGATACGATGCCTCGGAAAATGATTATTTTGACGACGGAGAGTCGGACGACGACGAATCGTCCAAGGCGTACGAATCCGGCGACGACGACTCGGCCGTCAAGCTTGGCATCCGATCCCTCCTGGGAACGTGCGGGACGTACGTGGTGAAGGATGAGGCCGGACTGGCGGTCCTGCCGCGTCATCCCTCCCGGGGGTCGGGGGCGGCAACTTCCCCCGGTCCGCCGTCTCCTCCCATTTTGACCTCGACGTCGTCGTCGCGGAGCTCGCGCAAATCCGATGTCCGGTTTGAGGAGGAGGCGGAGCCACTCCGCATAATCCGTGGGCAGACGGTGCAGGTTTCGTACATCGACGAGACGGGCGTGGCGGTCCTTGCGCGGGCGAGTGGATTCATCCTGGCCGACAAAGAACAGCTAGTCAAAGGTAAGAGCGGAACGGAACCGGGCGGTAGTCAGTGCTTGTACCTGTCTGGTTTTGAGCATTTGAGCATTGCCTGCTTGTGCTTGGGCTCACTGCCACTTAGCCTACTTGGTTTTGATTGTTGTGAATCGCTTGCACCGCCAAATTAATTCATGGGGTTTGATCCTACTGCATCAAACTTGCTTTGGTTACGATATTTTGTTTCTAACACGGCCTTTTTGAACTTCTCTGACTTCCGAAACCCAAAACTTTCCCATTTATTGCAGTTGGGGCTCCTCGTGACCGAGCGTGTCAAATTGAAGGAACTCTCCGATCCATCGAGACCAAGAAGCAATGGTACAGTAGACGGTTAGCCGAGCTGCCGCTTCTTGAACAAAAGTACGCCATGGATCTGGATGCAGCCGTTCGGGACGGGTCCTGCGGTCAATATCCCGTAATCGGACCTCCTCCCGAGGCCGTTACCGATGGTGCCACGACCGCTGAAGCGGATGAAAGTGGCAACGTTGAAACATCGCCGAAGCCAGCCTCAACGCCATCGCCAAGCCACGCAGATAATGCTTCTCACATATCACCAATCCGTCAACCTGCTGAAATGACCCCCAAAACGCCAAATCTTTCCTCGGTATCACACGGGACGAAGTTTGTGGATTGCTCTCCGTACACCATTGATAACTCTGAGATCGGCCCGTTTGTTTTATCAGAAGATTCCGATGATAGGCGACAACTGCAGTACCAGGCTCCTACCCTGGTGCCACAGCCACTGCAGCGTCAGGATTCCAATAACCTTGTGTCTCATTTGAGCCTCGGCTGTGGCTTTCTGGCAGGCAACTCATACTTAGACAATCAGGAAGAAGATAGTCTGGTGGGACTGTCGTTCGATTCTGCAATCGATTTGGACGCCCATCACAATTCTCTGTCGCCGGACCGAAATCGTCCACCCGAGTATCCCCAAACGCCGGATCGGAGCTCTGCCGGTCTTGGAGGAAGGGGCACCGGCTCGTTCGATACATTGGAAACAACATCATCCCGAGTTGACTTTCGCAGTGGGTACTCCGGCCACCGTGGCGTCATGGGTGCCAAATCCCATGCGGACAGGATGCGAGAAAAGGCTCGGAGAGATTTTCGGTCGATGGGAGAGCATCGAGGCATAGCCACGGCGAGTTCCAAGCTATCGGCGCAGCAAGGGGGGCATTCCGCCACCCCCAGATCAGATCGCCAGCAGGTCTCGAGGATGAGTGATGCTCGCTGAACAAACAAATGTCTACACGTATGCGCATATGTACACAGTAGATCTAGGTAATTTGTCGAACTCCGTTGCGTGACTGCATGTACGCCTGGGACAAAGAGGCCAATCACTGACGGCGCCAACACCTGCTGCTCTTAAACAGGTGGTTGCTGGCTGGCTCGGCTGTATATCTATTCCTTTTTCATTATATATATAATAATTAGTATGCATGTAGACTACCGTATTTTTGACGCATGTTTCATAAGCTATATATAAAAATACCAGTAGATCTATCTACCGGAATTATGTACACGTAAACGGCCTATCCTCGGGACGAGGTCGGTGTGTTAAATGTCTTCGGATGGGATGTGGTATCCTCGGATGCCGCGTAGCTGGGCCACCTTTGATCCTCTGCCACAGGGGGGGAGAGATGCGACCATGGGTGATGCTGAGGAAATGGTCTGTTGCGGTCTTGTCTTCTAGATCTACGAGGGACGTAGATAGAATGTCTATAAAAGATATATTATAATATTGTATATACTGCTTACCGCTTGCCGCATGCCGCTAGCTAGATTTATCCTTGCTGCTTCTGCTCTTCGTGGACACCGGTACTGGTCGTGCCAGCTAGACTGCTTGATCTTGTCGCCAGAGATAAGGCCCCAGATAGGCCAGCGAGAGTGCTTGTTGCCTGTTGCTGTTGCTGCTGCGCCAACGCTTGATTCTGCAGAGACCCAACACTCGTATTGAGTTGCTGCTGAGGCTGGATCTGCTGCAGAGCGGCCAACTGGGCCAGAGCGCTCGAAAGGTCGGGCCCAGCCGGCGCCAGAGCGGCGCCAGATTGGGCATTGGGAGAACCCATGGCAGAAGCGAGAGCTGCGAGAATGGCGGCGCTATTGTTGGCATTCATCATGTGCTGTTGTTGAGCACCACCTGCCAGCATTGTAGGCGCAGCTGGCGCGGCGATGGTTGAAGGACCCCGCAGGAGGAGTCCAGCTGCGATGGATCTGGCGAGGTGCGGGTTGGCAGCCCCGGCGAGGGTGGCTTCGGCGGCCGTCCGGTTGTTCGACGCGAGGGCGATCTGGAGCTGCGTACGAAGGTTAGCATTCTCCGCTGATAGGCCGGAATTATCCTTCTTCAGCTTCTCGACGGATTCTTCGAGATCGGTCAGAAGCTGCTTCCTCCTTTCGCGACTCTCCTTGGCCGAGCGCCGATTGGCGAGAACTCGATCCCATTTCTTCTCTTCGGTGGTCTTGCCGGCCGGCATCTGGACAGAGGCCTTGCGTTTCTTGTGGGGCCCAGACGTACTTAAGGTAGACAAGGAGGAAGAAGAAGTTGTGGATGCGGATGCGGAGTCAGAAGCAACAGCAGCACCGAACTCTCCCCCAATCTCGCCGCTTTCAGGATTGGAGCTTGACATTGACATGGAATTAATTACGTAGGGATCTCGTGATGATAAAAGCTTGTTGAGCAATGGACTGACATGTAATGTGCTCGTTACTTGTCAGTTGAAGACACTGACCTTTTCCATGCACGCCTCCCCTCGGCGATTGCCACGTAAATGCAGTGCCTCGGCGTTTCTTTTCGGAGAGAGGCTTCATGCTTTCACGACCAGGGTTATTCATTTCAGAAATGTTTGGTTTCTGCATTGCTGGATTTCTGAAAAAAATTGAACGACCAGGGTTAACGCTTATTCATTTCAGAAATGTTTGGTTTCTGCCTTGCTGGATTTCTGATTCGTTACGCTGCGGTGCATCACGTGTTCCCTCTCTGATGACACTACGAGTACACAAAAGCAGTACATGTATGTAGCGGGTATACCAGCAACCCCAATAAAAAAGTGTTGTTTTTAGTCTCTCCCCCCCCCCGGAGGAAGCAAATTTGCCTGCCTTCTCGTGGATATCTACTTGATCCCTTTGCACTGCAGCTTGATACTGGTGTGTAGTAGCTACAGTACCCGCAGATCAAGTACCGGTAGAGTTCCACACGAAAAAAATACAGGTTAATATCTACCGGTGTCAGTTTTCCAGGCGCAGTTCTTCCTCTCTGCCTGCGTGCCGTAAAAAAAGAGGAGTGCAGTCGAAGGTTGATTGTTGTTTGAAATGAGGTTGCGTCATGATGCAAATTTGTTTGGAGACATGCGAACAACTCAGCGGCAAGGGAGAAGCACATGTAAGTCTCGGGGAGACTGGAACTACATGTACACACATGGAGGCCAAGCTAGCTTGTAACGTACAGCGATCGATAGAGATTGACCGCCCCATCCTTTCGGATTTTTTAACAAGTGTGCACGAGGGCAACACTGGGGGTCGGAACATTTTCGTTTGTCTTTAATCGGATACTTTACTACGTAGTTTTCTATGTAATCTGCATATACAGCAAAGCAAAGGACTGTCCGATCAAAAACAAAGATCCCGGAATTTATATCATGCGCTTGACGAGCTTGTTGATCTCCTCTCCTCGGGCGCCGGCCTCGCCACCCTCGAGGAAGTGGAGGAGCTTGGTCTTGGAGGAGAAGCCGCCGTTGGGGCTGGACAGCTTGAAGGGCCAGAGGAAGTTGTTGGCGCGCTTGAAGTTGGGTCCGACGGTGTAGATCTCGTGGATGAGGTCAGCGACGCATCGGATGTCGGTGCCCTTGAGGCCCTCCTCGATGACGGCGTTCTCGGAAATGGGGATGCGCTGCTTGTTGAGCTTGCCGAAGCCGCGCTTGTAGACGAGCTTCTCGATGGTGTGGCGGGTGGGGTAGCCGTAGGTGACGTAGGGCTCGATGAGGCGGAGCATGCGGATGGTGGCCTCGTTGAGCTTGACGAAGGTGGCGTTGTGGATCTGGCGGAGGCGGAAGAGCTGGAGGACCTTCTTGGCCTTGGGGCTGACGCCGATGATACCGCGGATGCGGATGACGAGGGCGATCTTGGGCTCGGCGGGGACGTAGAAGCCTCCCTTGGCCTTGGCCTCGCGGCGGTTGGCGACGGCGGCCTTCTCCTCGGCCTCGTATTCGGCCTGGTACTTCTCGGCGTTGGCGATGAAGGTCTTCTTGTCGGCCTTCTTCTTGGCGCGGGCGGCCTTGGAATCGGCCAGGGCGGCCGCGGCGATCTTGGCCTGGGTGGCCTGCTTCTTCAGGACGGACTCGGGGGTCTTCATTGTTTACGAGAGGGAGGGGGGTACGATAGAGTAAAATAAATGTGAGGCTCGCGGCGAGAATGAACAATGGGTTATGAGTTGTGTCGGGGCGGTAAGGAGTAAAACCAGATACAGGTTCCTGGTAAACCCTTTATGTGTGCGAAGGACAGACGATCTTGCTGCCATCGAAATTCATATTTTTCGCTTTCCAACTTTCCAACACATCTTTCGGATTTTGGGCGCCACAGCCAATCGATATTATCTCTCGTTCGCTCAGTCAGCAAAGGCAGGCAGACAAACTAGCTACTAGTAGAGTAGCATCAATATCTCAAAGAACAAAACGCATACATACCGCATCCAAGCATGGAGGAATCGTTTCCCCGTGGCAGCGGCGGAGGTGGCAATCGGCTTGATTCTGCCTCGGCTGCCCTTCGAACTCCCTCCGCCAAAGAACAAAAGTCGTCGGCCTCTTCGGGTGGTGGCACCACCACCAAGCGCAAGGCGCAGCAGGCGCAGGCGCAGGCCGGCAACGACAAGGATGATTTCCTGTTCGGAAGTCGCTCGACTTCGACGCCCGGCGAGGGGGGCGCCGGCAAGAAGAAGCGTCGCAAGTCGTCCTCCGCCACCGGCGGCGATTCGTCCGGCGCCTCGTCGATGCTGCCCCTGGGAGGCGGGGCCGTCCTGCAGCCCACCGCCTTCGACTCGTCGAATCGCGGCAAGGAGACCCCATCCAAGGCGGCCCTTATCGAGTCGCTGTCGTTCAACAAGCTGGGCAAGGGAACGCGCCTCCTGGGCCTGGTGCGGGACGTTGCCCCCGACTACGCCGTCGTGAGCCTTCCCAATATGCTCACCGGCTTCGTCCGCCGGGCCAAGGACACCGACGTTGCCCTCACCGATGTCTACACCCCCGGCACTATGATGGCATTTTCCATCGTCAAGACGACCACGGAGACGGTTGCCTCGTCTTCCCGCGCGTCGTCGGCCAGTGGCAAGTCCGAGGCCGAGACGAGGCGTCGCATCGAACTGACGGCATCCCCGCAGGTCATCAATGCCGAACTGCGCTTGGCCGATCTGGATGATGGCGATGCCGCCACCACCATCCGTGGCAGGATCGTGAGCTGTGAGGATCACGGGTGCATCGTCGACCTTGGCCTGGCGGGACTGGGGCGGAAGATGGCCTTTCTCCGATACGAGAACGTAGAGGGAGGGTATGGCATTTCTGCAGCCTCCGATGAGGATGAGGGAGATGAGGAGGACAGTGAAAGCGAAAGTGGTAGCAATGACGACGATGAAGATATGGAAGATGCAGAGAACAAAAATGGAGGCAAGAAGAAGGTGACGAAGAAGAGTGACGATGGCAACAAGAGCAAGAGTCCCGCCAAATTTATTCTCAATGCTGGACGCATCTATGATTTCACCGTCAAGTTCATCCCGACCGCCCTCCTCTCGTCGTCTGCGGCCACCACTGGTGCCGGTGGTGCCGCGGTCGTTCAGCTCAGCCTCAGGAAGGCCTCTTCCTTGGCCAGGGTCAGCACGTCCATCATCGCTACATCGGCCTCCACCGGCTACACCGTCCGGACGCTCCGCCCGGGTATGCTCCTGAAATGCCACGTCGAGCATTATGCTCGCAATGGTCTGTGCGTCACCTTCCTGGGCAACGTCTTCCGCGGATCGATCGATATGGCCAACCTTGGCGGGTATTGGTCCGGCGTTGGCAAGATGGACGGTGTCAAGGATGCCAACCTTTGGTGGAAGGATGTCTTCGTTGGCAAGCACAAATCGGTACGTTTTCTTCCCGGAAACTCTTCGTCTCGCTTCGTGGAATTTTTGTTGTTATAGCACACGCACATACATCGCAAGGCTCCGTGTAGCTAAATGACATGCTCACTATTGATTGTTTGTGACTTCCATACGATCGTAATATTTCTGCGAAATAAACAACAAACCACAGGTCTCAGCGCGTCTTATTGCGGTCGACCCTGCCACAAAGATCATTCGCCTTTCCCTGCTCCCGCATGTTCTTGCCCTCAGTGCGCCTTTGTCAGATGAGCAGTCAAACGCATCTGTTGTATCCCTGCCCTCTGTTGGATCTATTATCGAAAATGCTCGCGTGATTCGGCACGACCTTGGCGTTGGAGCGCTCGTCGCTCTTCCATCGGATTCGGACGACGATGACGCCATGGATGTCGACGGTAATGATAGCAATGCGAAAGTATTTGGTGGGTCGGCGGTTGCCAAGTTGCTATCCAATGAAACTTATCGCGCCGTGGCCGGTGTGAGGTGTGCCTATGTGCATATTTCCAAGGCAATGGACCCCCCAACAAAGGAGAAGGGACGAAACTACAGAACTCCTGAGGCCCTTTTCGCCAAGCACTTTGCCCTGCATGCAAAGGTTCCTCGTCTTCGTATTCTCTCCACGTCTAATCTTATGGATAACGTCGCCAGCAGTGCCACCGCGGAAAGCATCGTCGCGTCTGCTGCTCTTTCCTACTCGGATCTAACACCTGGGACGAAGTACGTCAACGTGCCAATCATCAGATCGATGGACGGTGGTGGGATCCTTGTTGAGCTCGGCCATGGAATTCGCGGGTTGGTACCAGCGAATCATCTGTTTGACAAAGCCCAGTCCTCTGGCAAGGGCGGCTCGTCTTACCGAAGCAAGGTCCGTGCAGAGAAATTCCGCGTCGGGAACAAGATCGATGTCCGATGTCTCCAGGTCGATGAAGACGCAAGGCGCTGCGTTCTGACTGCCAAGAAGACTCTTGTCCAGAGCGATTCCGATGACCCTATCACAGAATACGCCAACATTGAGGCTGGAAATATTGCTACAGGTTTTATTTCCAGAGTGGATAGGTCCGGTGTGACTGTGACCTTCTACAATAATGTGTACGGGAAAGCCACCGCGCGTAGGCTTGCAGAGGAGCTTGGCGTGGAAGATCCTACGACCAACTACCAAGTCGGTGATGTGATCCGGGCCCGGGTGATTAGCTGCCATCGGTACAAGTTGGACCTTAGTCTCAATACGTCCATAAGCGGCATCAACAAGGTTCTTTCCAAAACTGGGACGAAGCTTGAACCGGGATCCGTCCTCCCAGCCAAGTGCATGAAGATTGTCCAACTATTTGATTCTCGTCTTCGAGATGACGGAGTGTCTTTTATTCCTGGATATGCCGTCGTTACCATCAAGGCCAAGCATTTGAATATTGACGACGAGGGTCAAAGCGTCGACTGCAAAATACCTTTCGACCAGATTCTTGATGCATACGATACCGAGGCCACGACATCTGCCGAAGGGTTAGACAAAATGGCTCGCCGGGTCCTCAAGGTAGGCAAGAAAATCAACCAAGCGTCCTTCGTTATTTTTAGCGGCAAAGATGGCACCTCCGGCAAGATCGCAATGCCAGCGGTCTCCCTAAGGCCCTCCATGGTCAAAACAGCGAAATTGATTACCGACAGCGAAGAGGGAAGCACCAAGGTATCGCTACCCTCGCCAGGGACGTCGCTCTACCAGGGTGCGATCGTGCAAGGCTACTGCACCCGTCTCGATCCTCGTCATGGTGCCTTCATTCGCTTCTTGAATGGTCTAACTGGCCTCATCCCCAAGCTCAAGGGGGGTCTGGATGTCAGTCTTTTCGACACTGTGTTGTGTAGAATCAGTGCTCTGGACGTTACTAGCGGTAGCAGACCAAAGATCCTACTCAAGAGGCTCCGATCGGTCGAAGGTGTCGATAGTCGGAAGCAAACGAGTGATGGGAATGAGGTTGATATCAAAATAGGCGAGATTGTCGGCGATGTCCGCGTCGAAAATGTCAACTTTGCTCGAGCTACTGTAACCTTGACGGGTGACAAGTACAGGGGATCCAAGGTTCGAGCTAGAATTCATTTTACCATGGCTGTTCAACCAAGTACGCCTCGGATGCCGCTCCAACAGCCGGTGACCGATGACAACGACGACACTGACAGCCACAACGACGCCTCGAAGGCCATGATTACCAGTCATCATCCTTTCTACAAATGGTCCCCTGGACACGTCTTGCATCACGTAAAGTGCGTCGCTGCGGAGAACCGGAACGGCACCCTCCACATCGAGCTTGCTGTCACTGAAGATTCATCCAAGGCGAAAACCAGCAAGAAGAGCAGCGCTTCGGGCGAGAGTAATCCTGGTCCAACTTTCGTCAGCGAGGCATCTCATCTCGCCGCTGGCACCGCCATTTCCGGGGTTATTACCCGAGTGTGCTCTCAGAACAGGGGCGTGTGGATCCACGTGTGTCCTGGTATAACGGGCTTTGTGTCCGGTATGGAATTGAGCGATGACATCGACATTCTCAATAATCTCAAGCAGTACTACAAGGTCGGTGGGGTGCTTAGCTGCTCCGTCACGGAGAAGAGGGGAAGGTTCAACAAGAAGAATCATCAAGAGGACAAAAAGGCGGGGCAAATTATTTATGCGTCCGCCTTGCACTTTCATGGCAACAAAAAGAAGTCAGGCAAGCCGGCAGCCGGAGACCTCGTCATTGGTAGAATCAATCGCAATATGAAGCCTCAACACGCTCCTGCTCTGATGTTGGAGCTTCGCGGCGGGTACGAGGCTCGATGTGATATCACCGAGCTCGACGAAATGGACGAGTGGGAAAACATGCCCCTGGGTCGTCTCGACGCGAGTATTATTGGATCGGCGAGCAACACGCCGCATCACAAAGAGAAGAACTCACAGGGAGCCATTGTCACCGACGAATCTGCAGATGATAAGGATGATAGTGATGACGACGAAGATAGCATCATGTCGGAAGACGAGGAGGATGCTGTTGCAGGGTGAGTACATACAATTATCCTTCCTTCTCACTGTCGGTACAATGCACGCTCGGAACGGCTGAGTTATCCCTCACCGGGATACTAATTCGGCTGTGACGATCCTCTGTCTTTTGGACAAGGAAGATGCACAAATCAAATACCAGGACGTCGGTGTGGCGAGGCTCGTGCCCTTTTTAGACGGGTCGCAATGAAAGACTGTTCTCATTATACATTATTCATGTACCTTCCCACATTTCTTTTAATTAATTGTCTAACGTTCTTTCTCTCCTTTCTCATCGAATTGCCCGTTTTGCACTACGTATCCCATTAAATACTATTTGTAGGGGCAGTGATTACCCCACCGGCAAATACGTTCGTTGCCGTGTCCTTTCTGGATTCAAGTCAGCTTCCGCCGTCGAGGTCAGTCTGCGCGAGAGTCGTCTCGATGGTGACCTTGAAGACGATGAGGCCCCGGAGCCGAAAGAGATGGTGCATGCATACGTCATCAGCACCAACAAGAAGGGGTGCTTCGTCCGTTTGTCTCGGTTTGTTGAAGGCAGAGTTATTCTTAAGGAGCTTGCCGATGGTTTCCTTCCCGACCCAGCGGCAATGTTCCCTCAAGGACGTCTCGTCATCGGCAAAGTGAAGGAGATTCGACACCTCCCCAAGGATGGCAAAAAGGGGAAGAAGTATTCTCCCAAGGTCACGGTGGACCTGGATATGAGGGAATCTACCCTCCTCGAGGATGAAGACAAGATCACCTACGACGACATCAAGATTGGCGAAAAGTACAAGGGCACCGTGACTCGAGTGGAGCCATACGGTGTCTTCGTGCGTCTCGAGAACAGCGAAATGACTGGCCTGGCGCATCTTTCTGAGTGCAGTGACAATTACATCAAGACACTCACCGACCTCTACGACCCTGGAGATCTTGTCAAGGCTCTCGTCGTCAAGAAGGATGAGGAGCAGAATCGATTCGGTCTTAGCCTAAAGGCTAGCCACTTCGAAGACGACAGCGATTCTGACGATGATGACGAATCGACCTCGTCTTCTGAGTCCGGAAGCGATGCTGGGGAGGTTGATGATGCTCTGAAGGATGTTCTTGTAAGTGACGCCGACGACAGCGATGGAGTTGACTCGGATGACGAGAACTTTGCCTCCAAGCTTGCCGCAAAAATGCAGGGCGGCAATAACGACAAAGGCGGCGAAGGCGACGAAAACAGCGACGAAGGAAGCAGTAGCGGCAGCAGCGACGACGGCGAGGACGATGATAGTTCTTCATCCGACGACAGCGACGAGGACGACGACGAAGATGAAAGTCGTCCAACGGCCATGGATACGGATGTTGGCTTCAATTGGGGGTCCAAACTTAAGTCGACCGAGGCCATGGGCGACGATAACAGTAGTAGTGACGAGGAATCTTCCTCAGATGAAGACAATGACGAGATCGATAACGCTGGGAAGAACAGCCACAAGTCACGCAAGAAGGCGGCCGCGCGTCGGAAGGAGGAGAAGGAAATCTCCGCGAGAGAAAGCGCCCTCGCCGATGGAACAGCCGATTCCAATCCCGAAACATCGGCGGACTTTGAGCGGCTTCTGGCGGCTGATCCCAACGCGTCGGAGAATTGGATTCGATACATGGCGTACCACCTTTCGCTGGCTGATATTGACAGTGCGCGCAACGTTGCCAATAGGGCCTTCGATCGCATCGAATTCCGCCAAGAGGATGAAAAGCTAAATGTATGGACAGCTTTGCTGACACTCGAGTTCAAGTATGGTACCCCCAAGAGCCAGCAAGCGACGATTGACCGGGCCAGTCAACACAACAACCCAAAAAAGGTATACCTACGTGTTTGCGAGATGTTAGAGCGCGAGGTAGACGCTTCTGCAGCGTCTTCCGACAGGGCCCAAAGTCACGATGCCGCGGTCTCCAGGGCGGATGAGTTGTTCCTCAAGATGTGCAAGAAGTTCAAGAGCAAGAAGACTGTTTGGATTGCACACCTCAAGTATCTGCTCAAGAGCGCCAGGCACGAAGAGGCCCACGCCCTTCTGAAGCGATCACTGCAAAGTCTACCCGATTACAAGCATGTCGAAACCATGAGCAAATTCGCCCAGCTCGAATTTGAGCACGGAAGTCCGGAGCGCGCTAGAACGATCTATGACACCTTGATCGAAAAGCACCCCAAGAGGCTCGATCTGCTTTTTGTTTATGTTGATAAGGAGGTCAAGCACGGCGAACTCGCTACTGCCCGCAACATCTTCGTGAACGTCATCAGCCCAAGCGACGACGGCCACAGGAAGAATGCCAAGTACAGCGACAAACAAATGAAATCTCTGTTCAAGAAATGGTTCCGCATCGAGGAGGAACACGGCGACGAGGACAGCCGCGAAGCAGTCAAGGCAGCGGCACGAGACTTCGTGGAACGCACCGCTGCTGCCAAATCGTAATAACATTCCATTAGTATAAAAAAATCATGTCTAATTATCATCAGGCAAATAAAAGCTGTCTATCGTTCGATTGCATTGGGACTTGCTAACTCCGTTGCAATTACTAGCTATTAGGTTAACGTACCTAGCTAGAAATCCAGTGCACTATCTTCTTGCGCCTTGGCGATGCAGTTGTCCAACTCTTCGACTTCCTTCGCGGCAACGGTTAGGCGATCAATAAGATCTGCTACATCATACTCGACATCGTCCCTACCGGTCATCCTCTTGGTCCTTCCTTTGTCATTATTCAGGCTGGCGCTTCTGCTTTCAAGCCGACGAAGAATTCGCTGTTTTGCTTTGCTCATCTTCTCAACAAGGGCGCTCATCGTATCATCGGTACCATCCGAGGACTCGCTCCTCGAGGTTACGATTCCTGTTGTGCAGGTTTTCTTCGAGCAATGGGACTTTTTCCCCGCAAAGCTGAGAGACGAACAGGAAGTTAGGCTATCGCAGCGAATTTCGGCCCCAAGGCCTTCTCTTGAGGTGGGTTCGAAACCCTCCTCCATCCGAACATCATCGAGCCCCTGACGATTGAATGTAAAGTACTCAAAGGATTGGTGCCGTTGGTCCTTCTGAGAGGTAGCATTATAAGCTTCGCCGAAAGACTGATCTCCTTGCATCATTTTATCTGGACTCTCTTTGTCCTTGGTGCCACCTTGCTTGACAGAAGCCTTGCAATCACTCTCTTTTGCCGCATCTTTCTTATCACAGGCCAACTTTTGTAGAGCAACAAGAGCGGGATCGTCCAAGTCAAAGAGATCATCGTCATCGCTATCATAGCTCATATTGTTCAATTGTTGCGTGCCTGGAGCCTGAGAATTGATCTCTGAGTCTGAATGATTTGCAGCGACCACTGCGCATGATTTACTGATACAAATACCCCGTGGTTTGATATCATTGTCTTCGCATACCATGGGATGGCCGCACTTTGAACAGCCTTCTCGTTCGCTAGAAAGATGCCAACCATTGAGTAGTCGATTTGTTGCTTCATCGATGCCATCAAAATAGGTTGGAACTAGAGCTTCAATCAGCTCAAGTAAGGTATCTCCGCTAATAAGCTTGCTAACCTCGCCATTTGTTGGAATATTTCTCACCAGACTTTCGTTGTAAGCATCATGAACGACGTGACGATCACTCCCCACTTCATTGCCTCGAGGAATATCGGTGCCATTTTCCTGAGAATTGGCATTTTCAACGACATTACTAGTATCTGCTGCTTCGACAGGATTCAGGACTGTCTCCACAATAGGGCCGATCTCTTTTTGTTCCCCTCGCTTTTCATTGGCACGCCTCTTTGCCCTTCTCTTGATTGTTGGGCAAACGACGCACAGACAGGTTCCTTCTCTCTTCATCATGGGCATATCACATATTGAACACTGATTATGCGTCAAAGTATATCCGTTGAGGAGTTTGGTACCAATTATCTTGGTGGCAATGTCTCGCTTGGTTGGATAGCTCGCAATCATTTCTTCTTCTTCCTTTTCAGTCCGGATGCTAGGAGTGTGATCAATAGACAACGCTTCGGCAACGGCGTGACCGCCGATAATTTCAGTGATGTTGTTCTCCTTCTTGGGTCGAGCTGCTTGGTTTAACGTATCTGAGATAGGAACCGAGGCATCTGGGGGTCCAAATGGTGATGCAAACATCGGACTGACGTTGTCTTCGACTGTCTTTGCCAGACAGTCGCCTCGATCTTTGCAAACAGAAGAAGAAGAAAGAGCCGGAGGTTGAGGAAGAACTTCCAACCCTCTCGCTTGCACTTCACCGGAGGATACTAAGTGGAGGCCGGGATACGACGGTAACATCGGCGCTGGTGGCGATGACAGGTTCTCTTGTTGCCTCGTCGTGACCGACTGTTCATCCATCTCTTGCATTGAGCGAGCAACTTGGCCATCCTTCTCATTGTCGTCGAGAAAGACCAAGATATTTCCCCTTAGTGGACGGTCAACAACAAAATTTCCACCTTCTTGAAGCTTTAGCGACGCAATATCAAATCCATCATCTTCATCCTCCTCTGTATCTTCCTCATCGTTTGCTTCCATCATCCATTCTGATAGATTTGCGAGCATCTCTTCTCGCATTTCTGATTCGATCGCCTCGGTTATGATATATGATCGACATTCGGTACAATACGGTGGGACCGGCCTCTCCTCGTAGCAAATATTATCTGATGCCAAATGCGCTCTCTCTATCTCGTTTGGATCCCCGCCTGTTTTCTTCTCGGCGTTTGTCGGACGCATCAAACCTTCCGTAACAATGTCTTTGACATTGCTGTCTTTGAGTTCAGTTGACGAAGAAGCAAAGATATTCAGCAGAAAGTTCTTGACTGCAGGCTGAACCGAATCGGGGCATTTTTCAGCGCATTGGAGGCAGCCTTCTGAGGAAGTATTGATACATCTCTGAATCGACACATTGTCATGCCCACGAGGTTTTGTTGCCCTGGCAGTCATCGTCGTAGCAGTTGCAACATTGGCATGGCTTGGTACTTCTGGCACAGGCTCGAGGAACACCCTCAAATGCTGGTTCAGTAACTTGGATGAACACATTGGGCATGCATTAACATCGGCGCTTGAGCCATCAGAACTCCCGGTGCTACTACTGTCCATTGTGGCATTGATCTGAAAAGGTGGTATGGTAGAAGTCGCAACTGCAACATCGTCATTATCATCTGGAACCACCACCCTACCGCTACGTTTGCTTCGCTTTGTTCTTCGATCGATTCGTCGAGCCTCTGCTCCAGGAATATTGTGCGTCTTATTGGACACTGTCGGCGTTTTGACCGTGTCAAACTTGTACGTATGCAAGTAATTCTCGTACGCCATCTCGAGCCGAGCTTTCGCGGCAGTTGGGGAACAGACGTCTTGGACGACAGCAGGTACCGTGGTTTTGTTCCCGCGCCCTTTCCTCGTACCACCCACCTTCTTCCTGAGGCCCGACGCCATCTGCTTCATTTTTTCCTTATGCAGAGCTGACCGTTCTCTGTCCAACCCATCCCTACCCTGCGAATCGATGCTCAGATCGTCGTAGAACTTCTCAAAATCATCTTCGGGCTGCTCGTCGATACCGAACAAACCACAGCCGTCGTACCGGTACCCATCCTCCGTGCCGTCGTCGGGACCATCATCATCTTCTTCATACGAGAAACCAACGCTGTTGGTCATGGAATCACGTTCCGAGCCCCCTGAGAAGGCCGAAGCTGACCCACCCAGTGATGACTGATCGTTGCGCGAATCGTCCGCCACCGACGAGCAAAGAGTCGTGGCATCCTCCCCATGTTGGAAGGCAATGCTCTGGGACAGCATCTGCTGCCTCCGGTGTCGCTGCTGCTCCGTGGATGTCGGCCGAGGAGGGCGGGCAGACACATCATTGGGCTTCCTCAGGGTCGCAGCATCGACGCCCCCCTTGGCAATTGCGCCGATTGCCGCCTCTGTGGGAGGCACCGAGAGGGACGTGCTGCTGGCGCGACTACATGTACTGGTGTCAGCACCATCAGATGCCTCTGTCAAGGAAAGATTGGCGACGTGTGAAGACGTCGCCGTCGTGCCCGAAGACGCCGAGGCCAGGCTGCGATTGTTCCCGTCAAGCTTGGGCGTCGGATCCGCCACAGAAGGCTGCGACTGACTCCTGCTCGTACGCGTACATGCACTTTCGTTGGTGGGCGAGTTGACGGTGATGACCCGGGGGACGGTGCTTGGTTCGCCACGATCAGCGGCGACAGCCAAAGGCAAAGCCGAGTTGTGGTTGTTGCTATTCGAAAGCATCCCTCCAGCTAATCGGCGTTTGTTCAATCTAATACTCTAGGGTCCTAGTCTAGTAACAACCAATCGAATCGTGGAGGAAGGACAACGCAGCAACAGATCGACCACGGACCACCGACACCGGACCCCACTGGCTGATGTATGTGCTGCTTCTTCGCGCGTTGAGGAGGCCTGGTCGTTCCCCACAGACGCCAACGCAAAGGCAAACTGGATATTTAGCCTGGTACTCTAGTAGAGTAGGTGCTTCCCCGTGCTCAAGTCAGTGCATCGGGCAGCTCGTACATGTATGTACAGAAGCCGCCTTTTCTGATGCCCCAACACTGATGCGTTGCCGCTTTTTTGGCGACGGCGCGAGCACATGCTTCTCTAAATTCTTGGAAAAAGCATAACGGATCGGGAAGATCAGGGGACGACCCCCGTGAATATCATCAAAAATCTTTATTTCTTTCGAAGCCACGCGCCGGCACCGCATTTCATCGCCAGCAACGTGCCACAGAAGAACTTTCACGCAACAAGATCAATTCATCGCTGGCGATGGCATTGCATTTGAGAGCAGCTGGTTAAAAGAGGCGCATGCGGCAATGCTCATGCTCCTACCAGCAAGCAACTCACAATCAGATTAGAAGATAGGTTCCTACGAACCACCACGACACGAACGCCCGCAATAGTAGTCTAAAAAGAAGCCATGGGAGAGGAGGGCAAATCGCCGAGGAGTAGCGGAGGCCGCCGATCAAGTCGGCGGTCCCGCCTCAACGCCATGAACCTTTTGAATATCGGATACTGCTTCCTTTCCACCCTCTTCAACGTCGGCATCGGCCTGTGCGGGATGTTCGGCCTGCCCACCTACGCCGACCAGTCCGTTCACTACCCCACCATCATCTCCCCCTCGCCGTATTTTATCGTGGTCATCTGGGCCGTCATCTTTGCGTCGCAGGGCATCTTCACCATCTTCCAGGTGACTCCCGTCCTCCGCGCCCGGCCGCAGGTGCAGGATGGGGTCAAGTACTACTACGGATTGGCATCGTTTTTGCAGGTGTTGTACACCCTCACGTACAACACAGATATGATGGCTATCAGCGTTTTCATTGCCTTCGGCGTCGTGGCGTCCCTCCGCTCCCTCGTCCAGTCGCAGAACGTGGCACAGGCCGACAATACCTGGGCCGAATATTGGCTCCTGCGGTTTCCCTTCCACCTCCACCTCGGCTGGATGTACTACGTGTTTCTGCTCACCCTGCAGAACACCTTTGTTTACCTCAACGTCAACAATTACGTGCAAATGATCTCAGGAGGCATCAGCATCGCCCTCATAATCACCCTGTCCTTGTATCACCTCTTTTGGGCCAACAAGCCTCTTCGCATCGTCCCCCCCGTCCTCCTGTACGCAGCTGCTGGCATCCTTCTGGAAAAATTGATGCCCACAAACTATTTGGTCCAAGCGTCATTTCACAATCATACACTGTTCATCTTCAAGGTGACGACCCTTGCGACCGTTGTTATCCTTTCCATCCTCAACACTATTGTTGCGTGCCGTACCTGCCGCAGACGCGGCTCGAATGACAACGAGGAGGGGACTGATTATGTAAATGCTGACATGGTATGACGATAGGAGGTGGGAGAAGGAGGCGACAATGGAAAACATGTGTAGATACATGTATGAGCTGGTTAAAATTGCAGAATTCTGCGAATAACAAAGAAGAAGAAGAAGAAGAAGATGGGAGAAAACGCAAAGAAGGAACGCAGGTATCCCTTACATGTTATTATATACAATAATATATATATTTTATATATAACGATTACCCATCAGGCGAAACGAAAGAAAAGTAACCAAAATAAAAACATCATTACCAATATATATTTATCAGATCACCCGTCCAATTCATTTGTAGTAGATCTACATACATGTATGTAGAGTACCGACCGGTAGATCTAGATCTATCTAGATCTACATGTAGTCGTAGTCAGTCGCATGTTAAATTGCAGAGTCTAGCTAGGAATTCCTACATGTACACCAGAGCACAAACAGAATTAAAATATTTGTGACGAGCAGGGTCTATTTCGTTCACAGACTGG
>Ga0115006_10000474_pt1 | contig 21823 bp, 22 predicted proteins | sample ArcOceMetagenome_3_FD_88943 | JGI IMG/M metagenome (GOLD analysis project Ga0115006, IMG submission 88943) | Marine eukaryotic phytoplankton communities from Arctic Ocean - Arctic Ocean- Svalbard ARC20M Metagenome | ecosystem: Environmental > Aquatic > Marine > Oceanic | place: Arctic Ocean...
AAAAAAATATATTAGGTACAATAATACGATTACCAATTCAGGGATTACTAATCTATTGGGCTTATATCTTTATATAAGACTTTGAAGATCATTAACTCCTAATGATCTTTTTGATGTAAATCCTTCTGCATGTTCTACATTTATTAACCTGCCTAAGTCAGCAGATCTGTTTATTACATTACTAACGAAATTTTTATTACTAATAAGTGTTTCAGGTTCACTACTTTTTGGGTCAAAAAACTGACTAGAATATGCTTTTATTGCGTTTGTTTTAGTTTCAATATGTCCTGAAATATCAACTAAAAAATCAGGATTTGAATTTTTCCACTGAATATAATGATACACATTTTTCGGACGCCATTCCTCCTGAATTAAATCATCAAATTTAGTCACTACTTTTCTTAATCCACTCAAAAAACAAGAATCACTTACAAGCTCTGCTCCTTTTGGATGATCTATATGTCTATCATCTTGAGCATTACACAAAACTATTTCTGGTTTGTATTTTCTTAAGATTTTAATTATTTCTAATTGATGAGTTTCATCATTTTCAAAAAAACCGTCTCTGAAATTTAAATTTTCTCTAATTTCAACTCCCAATATTTTGGACGCATTTTGTGCTTCAAGATCTCTTGTGTTAACATCACCCCTTGTTCCTAATTCTCCTCTAGTTAAATCTATAATTCCAATTTTTTTACCGTTATGAATTTCTTTAGCTAATGTACCACCACATCCAAGTTCAACATCATCAGGATGAGCACCAAAAGCAAGAATATCTAATTTAATTTCTTTCATAATTTTTCAAAAGCTTGATTAAGATCGTTAATAATGTCTTCTGAATCTTCAATGCCAATTGAAAACCTCAAAAGTCCATCAAAAATACCTAAATTTTCTCTTTCACTTTTTGATATTTTTGAATGAGAAGTTAATGAAGGAGAACACAATGTAGATTCTACTCCACCTAAACTCATTGCGGATTTAACTAAATTCAGTTTTCTAGTAAATAGAATTGCTGAATCCAAATCTGATAATTCAAATGATAGCATCCCTCCAAATCCTAGCATTTGTTTTTTAGACAATTCATAGTCAGGATGAGATTTTAAACCAGGATAAAAAACTGCTTTAACCTTATCAATAGTTGTAAGATATTCTGCGATTTTTATAGCATTTTCATTTTGCTTATTAACTCTCAAAGATAATGTCTTAATGCTTCTCTCTAAAAGCCATACAGTATATTCACTTAAGTTTCCTCCGTAATTAATTGATGATTCGATTATTTTATTAATAATAGCATCACTAGAAGCTAAAGTACCTGCTAATATATCACTATGTCCACCAAGATATTTTGTAGCACTATGAAGAACTATATCTATTCCAAAATCTGCAGGGTTTTGATTAATTGGGCTGGAAAATGTATTATCAATTATAGAAATTAAATTATGTTTTTTTGAAAGATTAGAAATTGCTTTCAAATCAATAACTTTTAAAAGAGGATTACTAGGAGATTCAACAAAAATTATTTTAGTATTATTTTTAACTTCTTTTTCATATTCTTTAACTGAAAAACTATCAACAAGACTGTAATCTATATTAAATTTTTTAAATTCTTTAATAACTAAATTTAGTGTTCCTCCGTATATAGAAGATTGAAATATAACATGGTCACCAGATCTAATAAAACTAAATAATGATGTGTAAATTGCAGCTATTCCAGAACTAAACAATAAGGCTGATTCACAATTTTCAAGATCGGCAATTTTTTTTGATAAAGCTTTTTGATTTGGTGTGTTAAAATATCTAGGATATTTATCTTCTTCAACATCAACGAAATCATAAGCAGTAGAGGGGAAAAGCGGAGAAGTTGCACCTTTAAAACGATCATCAATTAATTCTCCTGAATGAACACATTTAGTACTTACTCCATTTTTTTTTTTCATTTAATTAAGTTTTAATCCACTGAATAACAGATGGATCATCTGGTTTAGTTCTTGGTGAAATTATTTTTTCAAGATAACCATTTTCATTAATTAAATATTTTTGAAAATTCCATTTAACTGAGGAATCTTTATAACCATTTTTGTTCTTGCTAGTTAAAAACTTGTAAAGTGGGTGCATGTCAGAACCCTTAACAGAAATTTTTTCCATCATTGGAAAACTTACGCCATAATTTTTAAGACAAAATTTGGCAATATCTTCATTAGAACCTGGTTCTTGCCATAAAAAATTATTAGCAGGAAAACCAATAATAACAAAATTATCAGATTTATAATCCTTATACATTTTCTCGAGAATTTCATATTGGTATGTCAAACCACACTTTGATGCAGTATTAACTACCATAACTTTCTTGCCTTTTAAACTAGACATACTAAAAGTTTCGCCATTTAAATCTGTAAGTTTAAATTGATGAATGCTTTGTTTAGCAGCAGAATTTTCAACTGGTTCTTGAGCATTACAAGAGAAAGTAAATATTCCCATAAATAAAAAAATTAATTTTTTCATACAAAATAATATACAAAACTCATGCCATAATGTTATTACTCTATTTCAGCCGAAAGTCCTGCTTGTAATAATTTGGTACACATCGGTTTCAAAACAGAGTAAGATCCAGTCTTAACACTACATTTCCCTTTATAATGTACTATCAAGGAACACTGTTCTGCTTGTTCTAAAGTATGATCGCAAACACTTATTAAAGTATTAATAACATGATCAAATGTATTCACATCATCATTATAAAGAATGATTTCATTTTCATTGATTAAATCAGTTTCTGAAAAATGTTGTTCAGATATTTTTTCTTTTGTTCCCAAACTACTTTTAATTTACATAAAAACTTAGCTATTTGCCTTAATTATTTCGATAAAATCATGTGCTTTTAACGCAGCTCCACCAATTAAACCACCATCAACATCCTTTTTGTTAAAAATTTCAACAGCATTAGAGGGTTTAACACTTCCCCCATATAAAATTGATACATTGTTGGCAATTTCAAAATTAAACTTCTCAGAAATATAGTTTCTAACAAACTGATGTATTTCTTGAGCTTGTTCTGCTGATGCTGTTTCACCCGTTCCTATAGCCCATACAGGTTCATAAGCTAAAACAATATTTTTCCATGAACTTGATTCCAATTTCATAACAGTGTTTTCCAATTGACTTTTAACAACATCAAAATAAGAATTAGATTTCCTATCTTTTAATTCCTCGCCAAAACAAAAGATTATATGCATATTACTATTCAATGCTATATTAATTTTTTTAAAAAGTAGAACATCGTCTTCATTATAAAATGCTCTTCTTTCTGAATGGCCAATTAAGGTGGTATTAATCCCAATACTTTTTAACATATCTATCGAAACCTCTCCGGTGAAAGCTCCAGATTTATTATCATTAATATTTTGAGATATAACTTCTATACTATCATTTCCAACCTGATCTACTGCAGTTTTTAGAAAAGGGAAAGAAGGGGCTATCATTACTTTAACATCTGCATTACCTAAATTCTGTTTTAAATCATTGATTAAATTAATGGTTTCATTTAAATCATTATTCATTTTCCAATTACCAGCTACTATTTTTCTTCTCATTTTATATTTTTAAAAATTATTTTTTGTTCTTGGATCTAACCAAGTATAAATTATATCAACAAATATATTGATCATTATGAATATTATAGAAATTGTAAGCACTGATCCAATTAAAACCGGAACATCTAATTTATTTAAAGCGTCTACAATTTCTTTTCCTAAGCCATTCCAACCAAATATATATTCTACAAAAACAGAACCTGCAAGCATACTTGCAAACCATCCTGATAATGCTGTAACAACTGGATTTAATGAGTTTTTAATGGCATGATTCTTAATAACATTATACTTTGACAATCCCTTTGAATATGCAGTTGTAATATAATTTTTAGAAAGAACTTTCAGTAAAGAGTTTCTCATCATTTGAGAAATTACAGCTATTGGTCTGATTCCTAATACTATTGAGGGAAGAATAAGGTTTTTTAGCTGTAATTTCATTTGCTCACCGTAATCATCAAGTTCATATAAGCTACCAGTCATATTTAGTCCAGTAAACTCGCTTAAAACAAATCCAAATATCCAAGCAAAGATTATCGCACTAAAAAAAGAAGGAATACTCATCCCTAAAGTACTTGACACTTGAATTAAATAATCTATCCAAGTATTTTTATTTAAAGCAGCAATTATACCCAAAAACAATCCTAAAAATACTGCAATTAGAATTGAAGCAAAAGCTAAAACAAAAGTATTAGGCAATGTGTTTTTAATTATTTCTATGACAGACACTCCATTTTTTTGATAAGAGTCTCTTAAATAAGGAGTTTTTAATACTAAAAAAGAATTTTTATTCTCTAAAATATTTAAATAGTTGTATTTTTTTTCTTTTAAAAAAGAAATGTTTTCAGGATCTTTAGAATGAAATGAAATTATTGATAAATCGTTTAAATAATACAAATACTGATTAAAAACTGGTTTATCAAAACCATATTTTTTTTTTAAAGCAAGTAATTGTTCAGAATTTTCATTTTGACCAAGCATCATTTGAGCGGGGTCACCAGGAAGGATATTGAATAGAAAAAAAATTATAGTAACTACACCGAAAAGAGTGATTAATATGTTACCTAATTTTTTCCAAAACCAAAACATAATTATTTATTTGTCTTGTAAATGAATCAATGCAAAAACAGAATAGTTTATCATGTCTTGGTAATTTGCATCTATTCCTTCACTAACTAAAGTTTTACCTTGATTATCTTCAATTTGCTTAATTCTCAATATTTTTTGAATAATTAAGTCTGTTAATGAACTTACTCTCATTTCTCTCCATGCTTCTCCATAATCATGATTTTTGTTTTCCATTAAATTTTTAGTTTTTGCAAAATTAAAATCATAAAGATTGATAGCTTGTTTCAGATTTAAATCAGGAGATTCTACAACACCTTTTTCAATTTGAATTAATGACATTAGAGAGTAATTAATTATACCTATAAACTCTGAAAATTCACCTTCATCGACTTTTCTTTCCTTATTAGTTTGTAAACCTCTAATGCGCTGAGCTTTAATAAAAATTTGATCAGTTAAAGAAGTTAGTCTTAAAATTCTCCAAGCACTTCCATAATCAATCATTTTTTTCTTAAAAAGATCTCTACAAATTGTAATAACTTGATCGTATTGTGATGACGTATTTTCTGCCAATTATTATTTTTTCTATAAATTTCGTTGAAAAAATTGAATTAGGTAGATTACTTTTGTGAAAAGTTATTAAAAAAATAATGATTTTAAATATTAAAGGATCTCTTCTAGACTTATCATGTCCTAAAATCATGGGGATTTTAAATGTTACACCTGATTCGTTTTATGATGGGGGAGTTTATTCAAATGAAAAAGAAGTATTAAAGCAAGTTGAGAAAATGATTTTAGATGGAGTTGATATTATTGATATCGGAGGATATAGCTCTAAACCTGGAGCAAAAACAATAACTATAAAAGAAGAAGAAAAAAGAGTCTTGCCAATTATTAAACTTATTTATAAAACATTTAAAAAAACTATTATATCGGTTGATACTTTCAGAAGTGAAATTGCAGAAAAATCTCTTAATGCTGGAGCTTCAATAATAAATGATATTTCAGGTGGTGATTTTGATAATAACATTTATAATATAGCAGAGAGATACAAAGCTCCATACATAATGATGCATATGAAAGGTAATCCCTCAAACATGCAAATAAATCCTACTTATAAAAATATTAATTACGAAATCATAAAAAATTTATCAAAAAAAATAGATTTTGCACAAAAAAAAGGAGTTTGTGATATTATAATTGATCCTGGTTTTGGATTCGGAAAAACTATTAAACATAATTATCAAATATTAAATAATTTGAAACTATATAAAGTTTTACAAAAGCCTATATTAATTGGAGTTTCAAGAAAATCAATGATTTATAAGCTTTTAAAAACAGATCCTTCAAAAGCTTTAAATGGGACAACTACCTTAAATACTGTAGCATTAATTAATGGTGCTAACATATTAAGAGTTCATGACGTAAAACAAGCAAGTGAAGTAATTAAACTGTGTGGTTTTTTAAAAGAAAACGTTTAAAACAATTTTAACTAATTTTGTAGAGATTTGGAAGATATACTTAACATAACTCAAAACTTCGTAATACCATTTTTAGATATTATTCTTGTTGGAATAATGCTTTACTATGTGTATAAATTAGTTAAAGGAACTGCTGCTATAAATATTTTTTTAGGTTTTGTAATAATTTATATTATATGGTGGTTAACCGAACTTGTCAATATGCGAATATTAAGTAATATTCTGGGTGGCTTTATTAGTGTAGGAGTAATTGCAATCATTGTAGTTTTTCAGCAAGAAATAAGAAAATTTCTTCTTTTACTTGGTTCTTCAAATATTACAAATAATAAGAATATCCTTAAAAAATTTAATTTATTCTTTAAAATTTCTAATGAACAAAGTAGTATGGATTTTGATGAGTTTATCATTTCTTGTGAAAATTTAAAAAAAAATAAAACAGGTGCTCTTTTTGTAATCGAAAGAAATAATAGTTTGGATTTTGTAAGAACGAGTGGAGATGAACTTTACGCTACTATTTCTAGTCCAATTATTGAAAGTATTTTTTATAAAAATAGTCCGCTTCATGATGGTGCAGTTATAATTGAAGGGAATTACATAACTGGATCTAGGGTTATTCTTCCTGTAACAGATAATCAAAATATTAATTCAAGGCTTGGTCTTAGACATAGAGCAGCTATAGGGATTACAGAAAAAACGGATGCTTTAGCAGTAGTTATTTCTGAGGAGAATGGTAAATTATCTTTAATTAAAAACGGAGAGCTTATCCCAATCAAAAATAGTGAGATTTTAAAATCTAAACTTGAGACTGAACTACTGTAGCTTCTTCTTTTTTAAATTGAATTTCATATAAATCTTTATAATATCCACCTTTCTTTGATATTAACTCTTTGTGTGATCCGTTTTCTACCAAAACTCCTTGATTCATAACAAAAATTCTATCAGAATTTAAAATTGTAGATAACCTGTGAGCAATTATGATCGATGTTTTGTTCTGAGTAATTGTAGCGGTTGCATTTTGAATCAATTCTTCAGAATTCGAATCTATACTAGAAGTTGCTTCATCGAGTATTAAAATCGATGGATTTTTAATATATGCTCTTAGAAAAGAAATCAATTGCCTTTGACCCTGAGACAACATTACTCCCCGTTCCTTTACATTATAATTATAACCATTAGGCAAAGAGATAATAAAATTATGAATTCCAATTTTTTTTGCAGCGCTTACAACACTATCAAAAGAAATGGATGAATCCCAAAGAGTAATATTATTTAAAATAGTATCAGCAAACAAAAACACATCTTGTAATACTAAAGCAGTTCGACTTCTAAGAGATTTTAATTTGTAATCTTTTATGTTTTGATTCGCAATAAAAATTGATCCTTCTTGAGCATCATAAAATCTGGATATTAAATTAACAATTGTAGTCTTTCCAGATCCAGTAGATCCGACAATTGCAATTTTTTCACCATTTTTTATATTAAAAGAAAGATTTTTAATTACTTTTTAGTTTTCAACATATGAAAAGCTAATATTTTCAAATACTATATTACCATCTATTAATTCTTCATTTTTAGTGCCTGAATCAGAAATATTACTTCTTGTATCAATTATTTTAAAAATTCTATTTGCAGCAACCATACCCATTTGTAATGTATTAAACTTATCAGCTATTTGACGCAATGGCCTAAACAGCATCTGAGATAGTTGTATGAACAAAAATATAGTTCCAAGTGTTATTGATGAATTTTCTAAAATAGCATTTAGACCGCCAAACCAAACAATCAATCCTATAGTTACAGATGTAGAAAGTTCTGCAATTGGAAAAAATATTGAATTATACCAAACCGTTTTCAACCAAGCTTTTTTATGTTTTTCATTAATTTTAACAAAATTATCATACTCAATTTTTTCTCTATTGAACAATTGAACGATTTTCATTCCAGTAATTCTCTCTTGGACAAAAGAATTTAAATTAGCTACTTCAGATCGAACTTCATTAAATGCAATTTTCATTGACTTCTGAAATTTTCTTGTGGCAAAAAGAATGAAAGGCAAAATGATAAAAATTGTTAAAGATAATTTCCAGCTTAAAAAAAGCATTACAATAATTACTAAAAACATTTGCATCAGATCTGCAGCTATCATAAACAGACCTTGACTAAAAATACTTGCAATTGTTTCCATGTCATTGACAGCTCTTGTAACTAGACGCCCAACTGATGACTTATCAAAATATGACATTTTAAAATCAAGAATATGTTTGAATAACTGGACTCGAATATCATATATAACTTTTTGTCCAAGTAAATTGGCATAATAACTAAATAAAAACATAAAAAGAACAGTAAGCATTAAATTAAAAAACATAATAATTATCAAAAAAATAAAATCCTGATATTTACCTAATGCTAAATAATCATCAACAGCTACCTTAATCAAATAAGGAGTTAATGTAGAGAAAATAGAAATTAATATTGCTGAAATTCCTACAAAAACAAATACGGTTCTGTAAATTAAAACATACTCTAAAAGTCTTTTAAAAAGTTTTACATCTAGAAGGTTAGAGTTTTTAGTCATCTAATAATGAATCAGTTGGATAAATAATATTTGTTAAATATAAACCTTGTGCTGGAACTGAATAACCTGCAGCTTCCCTGTCTTTACTATTAATTACCTTATCCAAGTGAGAAATTTCGTATTTACCTTCTCCAATTTCTATTAAAGTTCCGACAATAGCTCTTACCATATTCCTTAAAAAACGGTTAGCTGAGATTTCAAAAACCCAGTGATTTTCCTTAAAACTCCATTGAGCATCAGTAATATTACAATCAAAAGTGTGCACGTCGGAATTAGATTTAGAAAAAGACTTAAAGTCTTTATAGTTATAAAGTTTCAAAGCTGCCAGATTCATTTTATAAAAATCAATTTCCTTCCTTAAATAATAAGAGTTATTAAATAAAAAAGGGTTTTTAAAAGTATTAAGTTTGTATTGATATGTTCTACTTAATGCATCAAACCTTGCATGAAAATCATCTTTTACTTTATATATTTTATTGATTGATATATCTTTTGGCAAAAAAGAATTTGACTTATAAATAAAATCAGATTTTTCTATTATTGATTTATTGAAATCAAAGTGTGCGCAAAAATAAGAAGCATGAACGCCAGTATCTGTTCTGCCTGCCCCAATAATATTGATTTTTTCATTTAAAATAGTAGAAAGACAATTCTCAATTGTTTCTTGAACTGAAACAGAATTAGGTTGTATTTGCCAACCATGATAGTTAGCTCCATTAAAAGATAATTCTAATAAATATCGCAAGAGAAATACTACTTTTGTTTAAAAACAAATATACCTTAATAAGAAAGTCAAAAAAATATTTAATTGAAAAAAATTCTATTATTATCAGACACACATAGCTTTATTGATGATGTTATATTAAAATATGCAAAAAAAGCTGATGAAATATGGCATGCTGGTGATATAGGAAACATAGATGTTTATGATAAACTAGAAAAAATTACAAAAACTAGAGCAGTATATGGAAATATTGATGATTATGTTATTCGTTCTGCAATCAAAGAGGTGAATACATTTATTTGTGAAAAAGTAAAAGTTTCAATGATTCATATCGCAGGGAAACCTCCTTATTACAACAGGAAAAGTAAGTTGATAATTCAACAAGAAAAACCAAAAATTTTTATTTGCGGTCATTCACATATTCTAAAAGTTGAATTTGATAAAGTAAATAATGTTTTATTTATTAATCCTGGTGCTGCAGGAAGACATGGATTTCATAAAAAAAGAACCATGATTAGATTCGAAATAAACGAAGAAAAAATTGAAAATATGGAAGTAATAGAATTAGGTAATAGATCAAAATTACCTCAATCTATTTGATGAGCTTATTATTGCCTGATCTTTTTTAATTGATCGAATAGACATAATTATTAAAACAAACGAAAATATAAAATAAAAAAGTCCGGGATCTGAAAGCGAAGTTTCTAAAGATCTTTCATCAAATAAATTTATTAATCCAAAAATCATAGCTAAAAATAAAATTCTTAATATAATTATTTGAACTTTTGATTTTTTAAATAAAAAAATATTAATAAGAACTAAAAGTGCTAAAATTTCAGAAAAAAAATAATCATTAAGATAAGATCTGAAATAACCAAAATATGATTCTGTTATAGAAAATGAGAGATTACTGTCAATACTAATTATCACAACAATATTTAACAATAACAGCAAAAACATGTATAATGATTGAATTCTTTGTATCATATTTATATTACTTTTAAGAAACATAAAATTATGTATTTAAATTGATTTAATAAATAATTGTATATTTACATTGATTATTATAATCATTCCCACAATTTCATATAACGAATTACATTCTTCAACATATTAAAATAAACTTAAACAATACAAATGTTTGAAATATCCGCATTAAAAGAAAAAAAAATTGCTGAATTACAAGAGATTGCATCTAAACTTGGCATAGATAAGATTACTGGATTAAAAAAAATGGATCTAGCCTATAAAATCATTGATCATTATGCTGTAAATCCTAGTTCAGCTAATGACGAAAAAAAACTTGAAACAAACATTTCTTCTGAGAAGAAAGATTCAAAAAATGAAATAAAAAATGAGGTTATAAAACCAAAAGAAGCTTCTAAGGAACCTTTGCCAGTAAAAAGTAATAAACTTCCTCACAAGCCTAACAAATTTGTTAGAAAAGAAAGAAACCATAACCAGGACAATAGAAATAGATATAAAGAACCTGACTTTGAATTTGATGGAATAATCGAAAGTGAAGGAGTTTTAGATATTATGCAAGAGGGATATGGATTTTTAAGATCTTCTGATTATAACTATTTAACTTCTCCTGATGATATTTATGTTTCTCAATCTCAAGTTAGATTATTTGGTTTAAAAACTGGAGATACCGTATTAGGGCATGTAAGACCACCAAAAGAGGGAGAAAAATATTTTCCTTTAATTAAAGTTTCTTTAATAAATGGTTTAAGTCCTAATATTGTTAGGGATAGGGTTTCGTTTGAACATTTAACTCCTTTGTTTCCAAATGAAAAATTTAATATTGCTGAAAAAAGCAGTACAGTTTCAACTCGAATAATGGATTTGTTTTCCCCAATCGGAAAGGGACAAAGAGGTATGATAGTTTCTCAACCTAAAACTGGTAAAACAATGTTGTTAAAAGACGTTGCAAATGCTATTGCAGCTAATCATCCTGAAGTTTATCAAATAATACTTTTAATTGATGAAAGACCTGAAGAAGTTACTGATATGCAAAGAAATGTTAAAGGAGAGGTAGTAGCCTCTACTTTTGACGAACCTGCTGACAGACATGTAAAAGTGGCTAATATTGTTTTAGAAAAAGCTAAAAGATTAGTTGAATGTGGCCATGATGTAGTAATACTTTTAGATTCTATAACTAGACTTGCTAGGGCATATAATACTGTTCAACCAGCTTCTGGAAAAATATTAAGTGGTGGAGTAGATGCTAATGCTCTTCATAAACCCAAAAGATTTTTTGGAGCAGCAAGAAATATTGAAGGAGGAGGATCTCTTTCTATTATAGCTACTGCATTAACTGAAACGGGTTCTAAAATGGATGAGGTGATTTTTGAAGAATTCAAAGGGACAGGTAATATGGAACTTCAATTAGACAGAAGAATTTCTAATAGAAGAATATTTCCTGCAATTGACTTGGTCTCTTCAGGAACGAGACGTGATGATTTGTTATTAGATAAAAATACTATCCAAAGAATGTGGGTAATGAGGAAATATCTAGCAGATATGAATCCAGTCGAAGCGATGGAATTTATCAATGATAGAATTAAGAGATCACTCAATAATGAGGAGTTTCTTATTTCAATGAATTCTTAATTATAAAAAAATTATAAAGAAGAAACTTGCTTTGTTAGCTTAGATTTAAGATTGGCTGCTTTATTAGCATGAATAATGTTATTCTTTACTAATTTATCAAGCATAGAAACTACAGACGGTAAAAGTTTGTTAGCTTCTTTTTTAGCACTTAAATCTTTAAGCTTTTTAATAGCGTTTCTAGTTGCTTTATGCTGTACCTTATTTCTAAGTTTTACAGCTTCATTTCTTCTAATTCTTTTTAACGCTGATTTATGATTAGCCATATTATTTATTTAGTAGCCCGTAGGGGAATCGAACCCCTCTTACCAGGATGAAAACCTGGCGTCCTAGCCGATAGACGAACGGGCCTATTAAAAACGAATGCAAATGTAATTGAAAGGATACAAACTTGCAACATAATTTTTTTATTTATAAAAACTTATAAATCAATAAGCCTTAGCAAATAGTACTCTTTGTGAGGATGGCTTATTTGAATAGATACATTTTCCAGATTCTTTAACTGAATTTAACGGAATACACCTTATAGTTGCTTTAGTTTCTTTTTTAATTTTATCTTCAGTTTCTTTAGTACCATCCCAATGAGCTGAAATAAATCCGCCTTCATTATTTAAAATAGATTTAAACTCATCATAGTCATTTACAATCCTAGTATTATTTTCAGTAAATGTTTTTGCCTTAGAAAATAAATTAGATTGAATGTCTTCCAATAAAAAATCGATTTTATCAAAAACTTCATCAAAACTAATAGTTTCTTTAACCATATCATCTCTTCTAAATATTTCAAGAGTTGAATTCTCTAAATCTTTTGGACCAATAGCTATTCTAATTGGAACTCCTTTAATTTCATGTTCATTAAACTTAAATCCAGGCTTGTAAGTATCTCTTTTATCAAATAAAACAGAAATATTTTTTGCTTTAAGTCTATCAATTATCAGATTTACTTTTGCGCAAATTAATTCGAATTGCTCGTCAGATCTGTATATTGGAATAATAACAACTTGAATAGGTGCCAAATTTGGTGGAAGAACCAAACCGTTATCATCTGAATGTGTCATAATTAAAGCTCCTATCAATCTAGTTGAGACACCCCATGATGTAGCCCAAACATGTTCAAGAGTTCCACTTTTATCTGCAAACTTAACATCAAATGCTTTGGCAAAATTTTGACCTAAAAAATGAGATGTCCCTGCCTGTAAAGCTTTACCGTCTTGCATTAAGGCTTCAATACAATATGTCTCTTCTGCTCCAGCAAATCTTTCACTCTCTGATTTCAAGCCTTTGATTACTGGAATACCCATAAAGTTTTGAGCAAATTCAGCATAAATATTATTCATTTGTTCGGCTTCTTCTATAGCTTCTTGTTTTGTCGAATGAGCAGTGTGACCTTCTTGCCATAAAAACTCAGCAGTTCTTAAAAATAGTCTTGTTCTCATTTCCCATCTAACAACATTAGCCCACTGATTTATTAAAATAGGTAAGTCTCTGTAGGACTGAATCCAATTTTTATATGTATTCCAAATAATTGCTTCACTAGTTGGTCTAACTATTAATTCCTCTTCCAATTTAGCTTTTTCATCAACAATTAATTTTCCAGGATTTTTGTCATCGTTCTTTAGTCTGTAATGTGTAACTACAGCGCATTCTTTTGCAAATCCCTCTGCATTTTTTTCTTCTGCTTCAAATAAACTTTTTGGAACAAACAAGGGGAAATAAGCATTTTGATGACCAGTCTCTTTAAACATTTTATCGAGCTGAGATTGCATCTTTTCCCATATAGCATAGCCATAAGGTTTAATTACCATACAACCTCTAACTGATGAGTTTTCAGCCAAATCTGCCTTAACAACTAGTTCATTATACCATTTGGAGTAATCATCTTCTCTTTTAGTTAAATTTTTAGACATGAATTGGTATTGGCATAGTTATTGTTTAATTTTAAGTGTTGCTAAATTAATTAAATTATAAATATAATGAGATACTTAATATTATTACTTTTCACTTTATCTTTTGTTAGTTGTGGTCCATTAAATACTATTAACTCAAATAATAGTGATGGTATATATGGAAATAAAGCAGAAATAGCTAATAATAATGGTACATTTTATAAAAATTATTTTGAGCAAAAATCTGACGAATTAGGCATTAATACTTCTACTAATGATTCAATATTAACTGATGTAAATTCCTATTCATCAAATACAAATGTTGCATATAATAGTAATGGTTCTTGGGGAGATAATCCTTCATCTGTGAATATAATATTTAGAGACAGATACATATATTCACCATATATGGGCAATTATTCATATGGATATAATGGGTATAATAATCATTATATGTCTTATTGGTACAACCCTTACAATTATTGGAATAGATGGAATTACTCTCCATGGAGATTCAATTATCCTGGATATGGATATGGATATGGAAACCGATACGGATATGGCATGTGGAATAATTGGTGGCACCCATACTATAATGGTCCAGACTATAACGATCCATATTATTCAAGAAACCGATATTCCGGAGTTGCATATATGAACGGACGAAGAAGCTCTTTGTATTCTACAGATAATGGTATTATTGAAAAATCATCTAATTCTAAATCTATTACAAATTATAATGTTGGAAGAAACGAAAATAAAATCGTAAAATCAGGAACAAGTGATAAATCCGAAAAGATAGATCAAATCAAAAGCAGAAATATAAATAGAGTTTATTATGCTCTTAAAAATGCTCAAGGTGGAGTTTCTCCTGCCAGAGGATATCAGAACAGAGGAGAAATACTAAACAATGGCAATTCTAGCTCTGATAATAAATCAAGATCTTCAAAACCTAACTTTCAAACTACCAAGTATGGTGTAAAAACTAGATCATACGATGTTTCTAGGTCTAGCAAAGGATCTTTAAATAATAGCAGAGGTTATTCAAGAACTGAATTAAATAATTCAAATTCATCAAGTAACGTTAGGAGTTATTCAAGACCTGAATCAAGTTCTTCTAGTTCAAATAAATCTAGACCTTCTTATACACCACCTTCATCATCTTCAAGCTCTTCAAGATCTAGCGTTGGAAGTGTAAGCAGAAGTTCCACTTCAAGTTCAGGAAGTGTTTCCAGAGGAAAACGATAACTTTTATAAATGTTTTTGAAAAGAATTTCATTTTTTTTATTTATTTATTCTATTTCAATAAGTTCACAAACATTAAACGATGTTCTTGAATTTTCTATTGAGAATCCTATAGGAACAGCAAGATTTGAATCAATGGGAGGAGCATTTGGAGCTTTGGGAGGCGATCTTTCATCAATTAATATAAACCCCGCTGGTAGTGCTGTTTTTAATGATAATGAATATGGATTCACTATTGCAATAGAAAAAAAAACTAACAAGACTGTCTTTTTTAATAATACTCAAAATGAAGACACCAATAACTTTTCATTTAATCAGGGAGGTGCTATTTGGATACTAAAAAATTATGGAGGAGGTAATATCAATAAAATTTCTTTTGGAATTAATGTACAGACGAATAAATCCTACAAAAACAATTTTTTAATAAAAGGACGAAATAATAATAATTCAGTAGATAGTTTTTTTCTTAACAATTCATCTGGACTTTCTCCGGAAATTTTAAATACAGGAAACCAAGATATTTCTGGAGCTTACAGAAATTTGGGAGAATTTTATGGGTTTTCTGCTCAGCAAGCTTTTCTTGCTTACCAAGCCTATCTCATTAATTATGATGATAATTTAAGTCAATTTTACTCAATTGCTGAATATAATAATGGTGTAAATCAAGAACATTTAAGTGAATCTAAAGGATATAATAACAAGTATAATTTAAATATCGGAATTCAATATAAAGAAGATTATTACTTTGGATTTAATATCAATACTCATGACATATATATGGAAAAGTATTTAAATCATTATGAAACTAATTTTGATGATGATTCTGCAATAAAATCTATTTTATTTCAAAACAATTTAACAACTCAAGGAGAAGGTTTGTCATTTCAAATTGGAGCTATACGTAAATTCAACAATTTAAGGTTAGGGGTTTCTTACCACTCGCCTACCTGGTTTAGTTTATGGGACCAAACTTCTCAATATTTAGAAACTCAATCTGTAGATATAGATAATACTAGTTACACTGATATTATAAATCCAAAAATAACAAACATTTATCCTAAATATAGAATCACTACACCATCAGCCTTGACTTTTAGCTCGGCAATTATTTTAGGCAAGTTTGGTCTAGTTAGTATTGATCTAGAAAAAAAAGATTTTTCTAAAATAAAATTAAAACCAAATAGAGATTTTAATCAAATTAATGATGAAATTAATACTTCATTACAAAACACATTAAATTTAAGATTAGGTACAGAATTTAGAATCAATAAGTTGAGCCTAAGAGCTGGTTATAACAAAAACCAAAGCCCTTATAAAAAATCTTTTTCAATTAAAGATTCTAATTCATATGCTTTTGGAATTGGTTTAGATTTTGGTAATACGCTTTTAAACCTTTCTCACAAAACAATTGAATCCGAGAAAAATCATCAATTATTTGATACTGGTTTAACTGATTCTGCACTTATTAATACCACTAATTCTATATCCTCACTATCAATTATTTTTAAATTTTAGAAATCATTTATTAACTATACTATTAATTAATTTTTAATTATTTTTGCAATCAGATTTATATTAATATGAAATACGAAAAATTTTTTGAAGAACAATTAGATCTTGTTGGTGATGATCACCTAAGTTCTTCAGCTGATACGCCATTAAGAGAAGATGCTTTTGAAATGACTGATGAAGAAAAAATTTCAGTTATTGAAAAAAATGTACATAACATTTTAGAAACATTAGGAATGGACCTTACTGACGATAGCTTAAAAGGAACACCTAAAAGGGTTGCAAAAGCTTATGTTAAAGAACTTTTTGGGGGACTTAATCCTAAAAATATGCCAAAAGCTTCAACATTTGATAATAAGTACTTATACAAAGAAATGTTAGTTGAGAAGAACATAACAGTATATTCTACATGTGAACACCATTTATTACCAATATATGGAAAAGCACACGTTGCCTACTTTTCTAAAGGTAATGTAATAGGTCTATCTAAAATGAATAGAATTGTTGATTATTTTGCAAAGCGTCCTCAAGTACAAGAAAGATTGACTATTCAAGTAGTTAGAGCTTTACAAAAAGCACTTGGAACTGAAGATGTAGCATGTGTTATTGATGCTAAACATTTATGTGTGAATTCAAGAGGAATTAAAGATATTGATTGTAGTACTGTAACAGCTGAATTTGGAGGCAAGTTCAAAGATAATAATGTCAAAAGAGAATTTTTAGATTATATTCGTAATGAATAGATGAAATAATTTGAAATGATTTCAAACTACGCCAAAGATTTAAAACTACACAACTCCTTAACTGGCAAAAAAGAAAAGTTTTTACCAATTGATAAAAACAATGTTGGCATGTACGTTTGTGGCCCTACTGTATACAATAATGCACACTTAGGGAATTGTAGAACGTTTATCTCATTTGACTTAATTTATAGATATTTAATCCATCTAGGTTATAATGTTAGATATGTAAGAAATCTGACTGATGTAGGTCATTTAGAAAATGATGATGATAATGGAGAAGATAAAGTTTCCAAAAAAGCAAGGCTAGAAAACATAGAGCCAATGGAAGTTGTACAAAAATATACATTAGACTTTCATAACACATTAAAAAAGCTAAACACAATTCCTCCAAGTATAGAACCAAGTGCAACTGGACATATAATTGAACAAATTGAAAGTATAAAACAAATCCTAGAGTCTGGTTTCGCTTACGAAAAAAATGGATCTGTATATTTTGATATTTTAAAGTTTAATAAGTCTAAAACTTACGGAAAGTTAAGTGGAAGAAAAATTGAAGAAATGCTAAACCAGTCTAGATCGCTTGATGGATCTTCAGATAAGAAGAATCCTCAGGATTTTGCATTATGGAAAAAAGCTGAAAAAAATCATATTATGTTTTGGGATTCACCCTGGGGAAAAGGATTTCCAGGTTGGCATCTCGAATGCACTTCTATGAGTAAAAAATATCTTGGCAAATATTTCGATATTCATGGTGGAGGAATAGACTTAAAATTTCCTCATCATGATTGTGAAATTGCTCAATCTGAAGCAATAGACGGAAACAATCCTGCTAAATTTTGGATGCACACAAATATGTTGACATTAAATGGAAAAAAAATGTCAAAATCAATAGAGAATTTTATTTTGCCTAATGAAGTTTTTAATGGAAATAATGAAATTTTAAGTAAATCATTTAGTCCAAATGTTGTTAAATTCTTTATTTATCAAGCTCATTACAGAAGTGTTTTAGATTTGAGTAACGATGCTTTACTAGCTTCAGAAAAAGGATTTAAAAAACTAATGAGTGGATTTGCGCTAATTTCTAAGTTAGAGCATAATAATAAGGCTTCAGATTTTAATGTAGATCTTTGGATTAGTAAATGTTATTCAAAAATGAATGACGATTTTAATACTCCGATGTTAATAGCTGAATTATTTGACAGTATTAAATTTATTAATAATGTGAATATAAATGCTAAAAATTTAAACACTAATGATAAAGAAAAATTAATAACAACTTTTAATAATTTATTGTTTAATGTTTTAGGATTTAATGAAGAGGTTGAAGATTCTAAAAAAAGTAATTCTTCTGATGAATTAATTAGTTTACTCATTAAAATAAGAAATCAGGCTAGGTCTAATAAAGACTTTAAATTATCCGATCAAATCAGAGACGACTTATTAAAAATAGGCGTTCAATTAAATGATGAACAAAATAGCTCTTCATATAAATTGATATGATTAAAAATATTGTTCTTTATCCAATTCTTTTAATAATTAAAATTTACCAAACTGTATTATCTCCAATACTACCCTCTACATGCAGGTATTCTCCAACATGTTCAGAATATACTAAACAATCGTTAATTAAATTCGGTTTAATAAAGGGGGGAATGATAAGTATTAAAAGAATTATAAAATGTAATCCTTGGGGAGGAAATGGATATGATCCTATCCCCTAAAAAATATATAAAAACACAATTATGATGATATTTAAAATAAATTGGGGACCAAATGAAGTTTTTTTAAACTTAGGACCTTTAACAATTTACTGGTATAGTGTAATGTTTATCATTGCATTTTCATTGGGTTATTATATAGTTCAAAAAATATATGTTAATGATAACAAACCAATTGAACTAGTTGAACCTCTTTTTATATATGTAGTTTTCGGGACTTTGCTTGGAGCTAGATTGGGTGAAGTATTTTTTTACAACTGGGAGTATTTTCAAAATAATTTAATTGAAATATTATTGCCAATAAAAAAAGATATTGACAGTTCAATGTTATTTGGAATAATTGATGGCTATAAATTCGTTGGATATAGAGGATTAGCAAGTCATGGTGCAACTATAGGTATAATTACAGCAATGTTTATATACAAATACAAATTTAAATACGATTCAGTTTTATGGATTTTTGACAGACTCGCTATTCCAGTCGCAATTGGCGGTATGTTTGTTAGAATTGGTAATTTCTTTAATTCGGAAATTGTAGGTAATTATACAAATTCAAATTTTGGAATTGTTTTTAAAAACAGAGGGGAAATTTTTCCACGACATCCGGCTCAATTATATGAAGCTTTTGGATACTTACTTTTATTTATTCTATTATGGAATCTTTATTGGAAAACAAATTTAAAAAAGAATAAAGGATTCCTTTTTGGATTATTTTTAACAGGGTTGTTTTCTGTACGAGTATTAGTAGAAAATGTTAAAGAAAGTCAAGGAGGAGGTCTTGAAGATACTTTAGGACTTTTATCAACTGGCCAGTGGCTTAGTATACCTTTTATAGTTATAGGAATAAGCTTAATGCTATATTCAAGAAGAAAAGGTGCTTAAATTATTTCTTTAAACTTTTTCTTAATGTATCAAACATAACAGGTGTAGCGATAAAAACCGAAGAGTAAGTACCAACTAAAACACCAACAATTAAAGCGAACATAAATCCTCTAATTGATTCTCCACCAAAAAGGAAAATTGCCAATAATACAACTAGGGTTGTAAAAGAAGTATTTAAGGTTCTACTTAAAGTACTATTTAAAGCACTATTAACTGTCTTTTTAAACTCCCATGATTTATTTATTAATCTGAACTCTCTGATTCTGTCAAAAACAACTACAGTGTCATTTAAAGAATAACCAATTACAGTTAATACGGCTGCAATAAAAGCTTGATTAATTTCCATACTAAACGGCATAAATGAATATGTTAAAGAAAATATACCTAGTACTATTAGAACATCATGAAAAACTGCTGTAACAGCTCCTAAAGAATATTGCCAATCTCTAAATCTAAACAAGATGTATAAAAACACGACTGCTAATGAGCCAAATATTGCCAAAAACGAATTCTTTTTAATATCGTCGGCTATAGTAGGTCCAACTTTAGAAGATCCCATTATTCCTACAGATTTATTATCAGCTCCATTAACAAAATCATCATACGTTAAATTATCAGGAAATTTATTTTTTAATGCGTCAAACATTTTTTGTTGAATTTCGTCATCCACTTCAATACCTTCAATATCAACTTTATAATTAGTAGTAATTTTTAATTGATTGTCAGAACCAAATGTTTTAGCTTCAGCATTGCCTAAAACCTCAACTAGTGAGGCTTGTATTTCAGTTTGATTTACATCATTATCAAACCTTACGGTATAAGTTCTTCCTCCAACAAAATCAACACCTTGATTAAGCCCATTTGTACTAAGTGAGAAAATACTAATCAATAGTAAAGAGCCTGACACAAAATAAGCAACTTTTCTCTTTTGTAAAAAAGTAATAGAAAGTTTACTAAATAAATTTTTTGTGATTGCAGTTGAAAAATCAAGAATTTTACCTTTTGATAATCTTGAATCAACTAACATTCTTGTAATGAAAATTGCTGTAAATAATGATGTAGCGATACCAATCAATAAAGTTGTTGCAAATCCTTTAATTGGACCAGATCCGAAAACAAAAAGAATTAATGCAGTTAGTCCAGTAGTTATGTTAGCATCTAAAATTGAAGATAAAGCATTATTAAAACCATCTCCAACAGATTTCTTAATTCCTTTTCCTTTTCTTAATTCTTCTCTAATTCTTTCGAAAATAAGTACGTTAGCGTCAACTGACATACCAATTGTTAAAACTATACCAGCGATTCCAGGAAGAGTAAGTACTGCTCCTAAGCCAGCCAGAATTCCAAATATTAAAACTAAATTTAAAACCAATGCAACATCAGCATAAATACCTGCTCTTCCATAGTAAAAAATCATCCAAATAAGAACAAGAATTAAAGCTATAATAAAAGAGTTAATACCTTTTTCAATATTTTCTTTACCAAGAGATGGACCAACAACCTCTGATTCAATAATTTCAGCAGAAGCTGGTAATTTACCGGCTCTAAGTACATTAGCTAAATCAATTGCTTCATTTAAAGTAAATTGCCCTGATATTTCGGATCTTCCTCCTGAAATAGCACCTCTTGAAACTCCAGGTGCAGAGTAAACTATATCATCTAAAACAATTGCAATATTACTTTTTTCTTTATAAGCATTTCCTGTCATTTCTTCCCATTTTCTTGCTCCTTTACCATTCATTTGCATTGAAACAGCTGCAGCACCAACTTGATCATAAGATTGGCTTGCATC
>Ga0115006_10000475_pt1 | contig 21783 bp, 23 predicted proteins | sample ArcOceMetagenome_3_FD_88943 | JGI IMG/M metagenome (GOLD analysis project Ga0115006, IMG submission 88943) | Marine eukaryotic phytoplankton communities from Arctic Ocean - Arctic Ocean- Svalbard ARC20M Metagenome | ecosystem: Environmental > Aquatic > Marine > Oceanic | place: Arctic Ocean...
TAGACATATCGTTTTTCCTATATACAGGAAGGAGATCCTTAAGTTCGTTCTTATTGCGGGTATCAAGTTCTTTGTTGTTTTTGTGTGTAAGTAACCCTCGCGGTGACACCCATCATTGTTTCCTTTATGATGGTCCGCTACGTCCCAACTACTAACAAACCGCCCTCTTTTTGGCCTATACTATTACAGTGACTCTAACTCGCGACACGAAGGACACCCTGATGGTAACTGAGTGCGGTGCTGAGGCCATTGCATTTATGAAGGTCTACGGGGTCCTTCCCTGTGCCGCAGGATTCATTGCACTTTACTCCAAGATGGACCAGTTCTTCGGTGAGAACAAATCCGCCCTTTTTTACACCACTTGTATCCCGTTCTTTATCTTCTTTGTCTTCTTTGACAAGGTGATTTATCCTAACAAGGAGCAGCTCCAACCTTCCCTGGAAAGTGTCGTGGCTTTTATAGGTTCCTCCGGGGCTGTGAGCAAAATTATCGCGAACTGGACATCTGCTCTGTTCTATGTCATCTCTGAGCTATATTCTTCGGTTAGCATTGGGATCCTCTTCTGGGGCTACGCGAACAGTGTAGTCGGGGTGGAAGAAGCGAGGCGCTTCTATCCGCTTTTTGGCCAGATGAGTTCGCTCGGTCCGATCGCAGCGGGCCAGTACGTTGTCCACTACGCCAGCAAGGCAGTGAATTTCCAGGGAAGTTTGGATAGACTTACTGCTATTATAACCGTCAGTGGCCTCGGAATCTGCATGTTCCACTTCATGAGCGAGCGATTCTTAGGCCCCATCGGCGGAACCGCAGCCACAGGAAAACCCAAGAAGTCCAAGCCAAAGATGAGCATGGGAGAGTCCTTCAAATTCCTTGCCTCTTCTCCCTACCTTCGCCTTCTGGCAACTCTCGTCGTTGGGTACGGTTTGAGCATTAACTTCACGGAGATTATCTGGAAGAGTCTGGTCAAGAAGCAGTATCCCAGCGCCCTCGAGTACCAGCACTTCATGGGTACCTTCAGCTCTGTTGTGGGCGTAACCACGTTTTTCGTGATTTTCTTGGGCGGGAACGTTATCAAGCACTTAGGTTGGAAGGTTGGGGCGCTCGCGACGCCAACAATCATGAGCATACTCGCCATCCCTTTCTTTTTCTGCCTCCTCATAGGAGGAGTCGACAATCCCACATCGCTCAAGATTGCCGTCATGATTGGGACTGTGCAAAGCCTACTGAGCAAGGCGACCAAGTACGCCCTTTTCGACCCAACCACTCAAATGGCCTACATTCCTCTCGACGAGGACAGCAAGGTGAAAGGCAAGGCCGCAATCGATGTCTTGGGAAGCAGACTAGGAAAGTCAGGAGGATCTCTCATCCAGCAGGTGCTCGTTCTGGGGTTCGGCAACATCATTAACGCTGGACCAGTAGTAGCGACGATATTCTACGCCGTCCTCATCACCTGGACGACTTCTGCGAGTAAGCTGAGTGTGCTGTTTGAAGAAATGTCAGGAGGCTCAAAAAAGTCAAAGAAAACTTAGCTAGGTTTTTATATGATGAGTAATAGAACCTATGATACACCCGTTGTCACCAAATTTCGCCAACTTCACTTGACTTGACTTCACTACCTTTTGCCTTCATCGTTGTCGCCACCTTGCTTCTTGTCGTCATCGTCAGGGCCTTGTCTTCCAATGAACCTCCCCTCGTCATTGAACATATCGATCGTGGGCATTCTCTCGCTGACCTGCTTGCTCACAAATGGAATCCCTCCCGGTTCTCTTCCTATTAAGCTACTTCCAACACAGTAGAGGAGGACGCCAAGCAAGGCAAAGAAAACCCCGTCATCCAACACCTCTCCCACACCACCGGGAATCTGGACTCCCAAAGCAGGCAGCGCGGCCTTGCCAATCCCACCCAAGAGGCCCGGGACTATAAGAGCTATGTCAACCCAAATTGCCTGGGACAAATTCCATCGAATGAGACGGTTGAGCTTGGGATTGTTGGAGAGGAAATTGATTGCGAAGAAGGCAATGAAGCCAGAGAAGGGAATGTTGCGGTAGACGACATAGAAGAGCGCAATCGTGTTGATGATCGGGTTGTCCTCTCCCTGGAGGAGGAAGCGACCATACTGAAGTCCATCAAGGAGAGGGAAGAGGTACGGAAGAATGGAGTAAATTTTATCCAATGTTGTCGGAGGCTGCTCATTGAGAAACGCTAGCTTAGCCTCCGCCTTCTCTGCCGCTTCCTTTGCTTCCTTCGCATCCAATGCAGCCATCCTCTCGTTGTCCTTCTCCTCCCTTATGTAACTATCCACCCTAGTGCCCATTTCCCTCACACTGCGGGGCAAGGGGTTGCGAGCGAAGCGAGTGTAGAAAAGTCAGCCTTTTGGTCAACGAATATCTGGGGTCAGCTGACAAACCCAACCCAACCACCGGGCTCACCTTAGCTTGAACTCAGAGGCATCAATCACCTCGTTACCGTCCTTGTCAAGATCACTGAAAAGGCGTTTCACCGCTTTCTCGTCAAGGGTCTCAGCCTTGAACTGCCTCTTAAGTCCATCAACGAGCTCCTCGTAAGTAACAACACCATCATCATTCACATCAAACTTTGCAAACACATCAGCTATCTGCTGGGCCTTCTCCGCCGCACGAGCCGCTTCTATAGCCGTAGCTGTAAGAATATACAGAGGGGGAAGGTTAGAGTTAATGACGACGGAAAAACAAAAATGCAATCTGGCGTCGCCACCTTGGATCCCGACTCAATAGATTATTTAAACACCACCAAACGATTATATCGACACGACTAACCACCAAACAGCCGCCTTACCCTCAGCACGTAGCTCTGCTGCCTTAGCTAACAGAGCCTCAACCTCTGTATCCTGATCTTCGGCATATAGTGGCCTCGATTGAAACCTCGGTGAAAAAGTTCTTCTGTTATCGATGACATGCGATCTTGTATTGACCATAGGTCGTAAGAAGGGCGTAAATCCCACACTCGATGAAATTAATGTCGTTAAGATAATAAAGAACTTCATCTAGCAGATATGGGCCAGCTCATGCCCTCTGACCAAAAGGAAAGGTCAGAATTAATTTAATTTTATACCAGTGAATCAGAATCTTGTTTCAGAGGTTATGATCTTCATCCAATTCAACACTAGACCGATACGAATGCCACTACTTATTGTTTTGGCACTATTATTTCACCATGCCCCGACCATGCTCGCACTTGTGAACAACTGTCAGGTGAGGGGGTTTGATTCCGGTACTAGGGGTTCACGAGGTGGTTTAATGCGACTGAATTTCGAGAATGATGATGGGGACAGAAAATTTGCCCATGACTTCAAGAAGTTTAAGGGGGACGAGGTGATACCTGAGGAGCAGCTGCCCATACTTGAGTACCAGAACTTGTTGGAGCAGCCTTTCTTCGGGTGGGCTACGGACGAGAGGGGGTTACGAACGAAGACGGGGGTTCTTTACGCGTTTTTCTTTGCCGCTGTATGTTATCCAATTGCGTGCCAGACTTTCACTCAGGATGGTTACATTTTGCAGAGGTTGGCGGCTAGCAATGTGGGGGCACTGGGGACAGTTTTGGTCTTCCTCATTAGGTTATTTAGTGGATGGAGTTACATAGGTTCCAGGCTGAAATCTGATTTTGTCGAGTTCGAGGAGACTGGATGGTATGATGGTGCTGTCGAGAAGAAGTCAAAGGAGGCGAAGGTGAGGTTTGAAGTGACGAAAACTGGATGATCTTAACGTACTTACATTCCCACGCACACATATGCACATAGATTCGCGACTCTCTCGTCTACAACGACGATGTTCTCCCCGTTGTTGACAGGCTCAAGACCATCTGCCTTGCCCTTGCTGCTACATGGACCCTCAGTGCCGGCTTGTTCGCTGGCGTTGCCAGCATGAAGCCAATCTTTAACGAATACGACCCGAATTTTATCAACCAACTCAACGCTGACGACAAATTGGCGGAGATTGCAGCGAAGAAGTCCAACGGCAAGCCTACCTACTGCGACTCGAGATACTACCGAGCGGTGGCAGGGGGAGGACAGGGCTGCTAATTTTGTAAACTCAGCTTTTGTGAAAAAAAAGACTATTTTGAACTACTTCACATCTCCCTGATCCCGTCCTCATCAACCATGTAGTAAGCAATACTTGGGTAGTGCTCTCTCATGGTTGCCTGGATGTGGCTTCTCCCCCTGCAGCACGCCGGAGGGGAGTTACCGCAGCAGAGCTTCTCGTCGCAATCGTCAAAGAGTTTCCTCTTGAAAGCCACAACTCCCTCCCCATCCCCCTCCTTTGCTTCCTCTCCCTGCCAACAGCTGTCTCTCACAATATCACAGACACCGTGCTTGTATTCGGCGTCCTCCCCCAACACCTGCGACTGACTAAGAACCTCCCTGTATAGAATCCCTGGGAATGGGTTCAAGTCGCCATACGATATCGTCCCATCCTCGTCTTCCTTTACCTCACGAGGCCACGGCATGTACATGCCCCCCTCCAATTGTGCCGCCTCTGGCATGTCCTCTTCGTCAGGACCATACCATATCACGTAGGTCCTATCGACCTCCCCGTCCTCCCCAACCTTGCCGACCTTTTCGTTGTGCAACAAAATATCCTCGTCCATGAAGGTCTCAAAGACCGCACTGGGGGGGGACCTGTTGATGCTCGAAATCGAAATGTATCTGACGTCGTAGTTGTCGGGCTCTCCAACAAAGGGAGAGGTGTAGAGAGAGGTGGTGGTCCTTGGGAGAGTTCCCGTCAGCCTGGCCCACATTCCCCCCTTACCTCCACCCCTCAATTTTCCCGTATTGGTAACTTGCTCGGCACACCCAAATAGGTAGGTTGCGTCTCTATTTCTGAACTCTCCGTCCATTTTGCTGTTTGCTGGTAGGAACAAGTTATTATTGCTGTTCGGCTCAAGCATGCAATCCTTTCCGGGCTCGATCCCTTGGTCATAGTCTTTAAAGTTATCATCCCTGCCGTGTATGCAGTACGGAAGTACTTGCATTAGGCCACCATTAGTGTTTGTACGTTTCAGTGCCGGAGGACAAACCCATCCCCACTTCTTTGCCTGCGACATCGAATCGCTCTCGGACAGGTGCGAGCCGTAGCACTCGTCCATGACTGGGCCCATCTTGTTCTTGAAGGTATCTGAGGACTGGGGGAAGGGCTCGGGATCGTAGAAGCGTAGGAAGAGAAAGAAGAAACCGCTCCTCTTGGTCGCTGGGAGGGCCGCAAGCTCATTGATGAAGCCATTGTCATCATACTTGCTACCGTGGGCAGTAATGCGGAGGTCGAACGCGCCGTTCGGCTCCCCAGTCTCCCCAGCCGTACTGTTCATGTAAACGTTCGAGTTGGACATGAACTCAGTGCGGACCTGGTAATCACGAACCGCATCGACCGAGGCGGCAACGTTGTCGTACGTCTGCAGCGAAAAGTAGCGCACGTAAGGAAGGCTAGGGCCGTTCATCACGAACTCGTCATTGGGGTTGAAGTAGACCATCATGGCCTGGTAGACTGAGTTCTTGTCGGGAAAGGCAACGTTCCAAGCCGAGGTCTCGGACGACAGCTGGGAGTACTGGTACCTCCACGAGCAGTACGGGTACCTTACAGAAGTTTCCGGGTCATCTGGAAGGAAACTATCGAGGTACTGTAATTTGCAAGGATATGGGATATGCGTGTCAGCGATGGTAGTTGCTCCCAAAATGTCCTTAAACAAACTCACCTCCATCGGATCTAGGCCCTGAGCCGCAGAATCTCGCTCAATGAACGCACATACGAGATCGCTAGTGTCCTCATGCCTCGAGAGACATGAATTTAGGAACTCATTGTTGGCGCCCCTCTCCCGAAGGGAGTTGAAATAGTTGGTAGGATTAAAAATATTTCCTCCGCTCAGCACAGGAACTAGCCAAGCTAGCGACAGGACCTTCACCAACCCCTTCAAATGAGTGAAAGGAAGAGGAGGGTGAGAAAAACAAAGCTTGACACCGAAGTAGGTATGAGAATTGTTTGACCTGACTATGTTTCTAACGCATGAATGGGCACAAAAAACTGCTATCTAGGACAAAATATAGTAAAAAAACTACACACTAAACGCCCAAGGCGATTGAGCAACTTCTCACCATTTTCTTGAAATCTCAGTTTGAGCAAAAGCCATTTTCAGTTCCAAGAGATTGGTTTTGCTATTTCTAATCAGAATCAGAATTTGAAAAAGAGAGAGAAGTAAGTGAACCGGATATAACGGAATATTTCAATGGGAGTGGCTGCGTGTGACCATCTGAACGACGAGGAGAAAAATTAGTTAGGTTCGATTTGATTTCATGGCGGGGTCCCAAGGCAATGTGGGGCATTGAGGGAAGAAATGCGTTGTATTGATTGCTTGTGGTTGGTATATCGTTCGATTCTTGCTCAGGAGCGCCTAATTGTCTCCTAATCTTCCCTTCTACCCCCCCTAACCTGCCGTTCCCCTTCCCTAGTCATGGTCAAGCTTTTAATTGCAGGTCCCAAGCAGGCGGGTAAGACAAGCATTGCGAACTTTCTGTCTGACAGCAGTCGCAACCAGATCGGAGACTCTTCCGCTCAATATGAGGCCACTTCCGGGTGCAGAATCTTGGAGTTTGACTCCTCGAATGGAACCTCTGTCGAGCTTTGGGACGTGTCCGGTGACCAGCAGTACGAGAGCTGCTGGCCAGCGATATGCCAGGGCATCGACAAGCGCGGAAGCCCCGATAGTGAGGTCCCTGTTGACGGTGTCATCCTTGTGTACAACCCCGAATTTCCCACCCATGACACAGAGGTTGGACTTTGGTATGACGCGTTTGTTAAGAACTGCAACCTCCCCGACTCGAAGTGCCTGGTCTTCACACACAGGGCGGACCCAAAGGGTGGATTTAGGAGCAGACCGCCTCCAAAGCTCGAGGGTTGCGTGGTCCACAACACCACCTACACGTCCACCTTGGAAATCAGAGAGCACTTCGACAACTTCCTTTCGTCAGCCGTTGGTGGTGGATCGAGGAGAAAGTAGACTTTTGCTAAATGCTGTGTAATGTAGCCGGAAAACAAAGCTTAAATGTAAAATGATTCCTACTACTTGTGTCCGTACTCTTCATCCACGTCCTCCGGAGTTCCAAGGTTTGCCAAAGCCTTACTAGCCTGCAATCGGACCCTTTCGTCCATAGCTTCTCGAACCAAATCCTTCAAAATTTTCATCCCATCAAGCTTGATTATTTCTGCCTTGTTGTCGGGGTGCACAGAGAGGTTCCGAAGAGCTCGCGCAGATTGTGACTGAAGGTCCATGTGAGAGCTACCAACTCCGTCCAAAATTGGCTCCAGTCCTCCAAGCCTCGCAATCTCAATCTCGTTGGCGTCGTTCACGGCAAGATTGGCCAGGGCAGCAATCGCCTCAACGCTGACAGACACGTTCCGGGACCGCGACAGCTCAATCAGGGGGGGAATGCCACCAGCCTCCTTTATCTTCTTCTTGTTGTTGGCATTGACTCCCAAGTTTGCCAACGCCTGCGAGGGTGAGAGGGAGAGGGGGTGAGAGGGAGGAAGCGGGGGGAAGCAAGTTATTATTTGAGCCTCAGACCCGAAATTCGCCCCTCGACGATGGAAAAACTACTACCTTACCTTAGACGCCTGCCTGTGAACAGCCTCAGCATTCTCCCCCTTGCTCTCAACCAAATCTACCAGCATGTCAATCCCTCCTTCATTAGCCATGATGATCTGGTTGTCCGAATTCACGCTCAAGTTGGCAAGAGCATGCGCCGCAAGCCGCCGTACCTCCATATCGACGCTCTGCGTAAGGGGAAGGAGAAGTTTCAACCCCCCTACCTCCACGATCTGTCTTTGCCTCTCTGGCTTTACTGCCTCGTTTGCTAACTTCTCAGCAACCTCCTGCTGGAGTATCACATCCGCCGACTCGGCATACGCAACAAGTCTCGTCAGTTGCACCCTCAGCGCATCCGTCAGGTCTAAACATCCAAAGACAATGAAATGTGTAAGGAAATGTGCTTAAAATACGAAGTTGGCTGCATGAGGAGGTTGGAAATGGGTCACATAAGCAACGACATCCATCAACGACATTATGAACCCACCTTCTTCGTCGTCCTCAATTATAATTTCATCACGTTCCTGTCTTTTGCTTTCGCTACTACCCATATTTTTTACTTCTGGGGTGAAAGAGGAGAGTAGAGAGTTCAGTTTTGTGTTAGTTGACTGCACTTAGCTCGTGTCAAACCCTAACCCCCTCAAGCCCCTTCTTTTGTCACTAAACATATCTATACTCAACTCTAAACAGAAGATCTAATTGAACTGCACCACCAAGCTTAGGTTTTCACCCTATCGAACACCGCCTTCCCTCTGATCCTTTTGTATCTCTCCTCTAGCACCTTTAGTAAATTAGGACGCCAGCCAACTTAACTAATCGGTTCACCGCTTCTGATATCCTACCTTCTTTTTTGAATAAGGTTCAAGGCCCACAGAAATCACAAAGACAAAACACAAGGCCCCTCGGAGTCGATGTCGTTCCAAGGGGATCGCGCTCGACCTAATTCTCACTCTTCCCAGCATCCTTCCTCTCACTCATTGCACCCTAAATCATCATCATCCACTCAATCATCGTCAAAGCAACCATCAAAATATCATAATCAATCCTCTAGGAAAAGAAAGAAGCCCCCTCCACCGTCCTCCCCTCCTCCAGTGCCCCTACAATCGGTTCGGACTGGAACAACAACGCCGAAGACGACATCTTCGACTACATCCGCTGTAAACCCTAAACCTCATTTTTCCTCAACCTCTCCTCCTCCCTACAAGTCATCATCGAAGCTTCCGGCTCCCGGCCCACGCTACCTAGAGAACGTCGACAAGTATACGAAGCAGGCCCACATCGGCCAGGGTCAGTATGGGATCGTCTGGTCGGGAAAGAACAAGGAGACTCACGAGAAGGTCGCCCTCAAGGCGGTTCAGATTAGAAATCCGAACGAAGGGTACCCCCTTACGTGCCTAAGGGAGATCAACGTCCTCAAAAAGCTACAGAAGAACGAAAGCGAGGCGCACTCGAGGCAAGGTCTGGTAAAATTAGAGGATCTTGTCATGAAGTACGAAGGTATGTTCCTGAGGAGCGCCCAGTCCATTTTGTGTTTATCGTACGGCAGAGTCTTTTCACCCCCCCGCCTAGCACCTCTTAACACCGGGTCGAAATCTCACGATGGGGTTGGGTAGTTTTCGCTTTGCCAAGAATGTCGGTTTATGTTTCGTTTTTCTCGTGGCCTTTTAGAACAAGACGGAGTGCCAACACGAACGATTCTAACCAACAACACCTCGCAGGAAATACCCCCAGCACGCTCTTTCTCGTCTTTGAGTTCTGCTCGTATGACCTTTACGGGCTCCTGACAACCAAGGAGATCCCCCTGACCCTGACTCACCTCAAGAGCTTCGCGGTTCAGCTCCTTAAGGCCTTACACTTCACTCACAGCAAGAACATCATCCACAGGGACCTCAAGACTGCTAATATTCTTGTGACCAGCGGGGGCGTGCTGAAGATTGGAGACTGGGGGCTAGCTAGAGAATGGAATAAAAAGGGTCGACTGACGGTCAATGTCGTGACTCTGTGGTATAGGGCTCCAGAGTTGATACTTGGTGCCAAAACTTATGGTAAGGGCGTCGATGTCTGGTCTGTTGGATGCATCTTGGGGGAGATGTTTCGCTCAAGGGGCAGTCTGTTCTCTGGCCACGACGAGAATTCCCAAATCAACGCTATATTTGACCTTCTCGGTGTCCCCTCGGATCAGGGATGGGCCAACAAGGACCCCTACGGCCAGAAATTCAGGGAATTCGTCGAAAAGAGGAACGAGAAGACCTCTATTTCAAAACTGAAAAACTCAATGAGAGGGCAAAATAGCAGGAACATATCATGGGTGACAGATGGATTGATAGACCTCATGCAGAGACTACTGGAGATGGATCCCACCAAAAGAATCACGGCCGGGGACGCCTTCATCCACGAGTTCTTTATCGAGACCCCAAGGTGGGTTCCCCCCGAGGAGCTCAACATGGACTTCAAAGTTGAATCTGTCCACGAGTACGCAAGTAGGAACAGGCATACGTCTCTCAAGAAAAAATAATAGGAACCCCCTAGTCGGCTACAAAGATAATAATACATACAATCAAATACTTTCTGAACACTTAAAGAGAATTCCTTCCTTAAAGTTGGTCGTCAAACTCCAAAGCGCTATTTGTAGACCAGTACACCTTGCCAATACCAACCACATACCAGTATCCCTCTACGTGCCTCACTCGCCAGCCCTCCTCCCACTCAACCTGCGCCGGAATAACCCCCATAATGTTATGGTAGCTCGTTGTGAGCATCGAACCTGTCCAGTTAACCGCGTTTGGGTTCGAGTACAGGTCGGGACGGGGGAGCCTGGAAACCCGACTGAGCTGCTGCGCTATGGCAGTCCTGGCGGAATACCAGAGCACAATCATGTACTTTACAACAATGAATGCCGAAAAGAGGATGAAAATTGAGAGGCGGCGGACTGGAAAGTCAGGAGACGCCGAGTAGAGGCCGAGGGTGCAGATACAGTAGGCGGGCGAGGATGTCAAAGGCGCAACGTCCGAGTCCTTGAGGTAGGCGTAAAAGTCAATGGGGACGAGTCCCAGGATAATTAGGAATGCCGCACATGACGCCCACTGTTGCTTCGTCATAGAGATGCGCCTGGTTACTCCAAACAGGATAGCCATCATCAGCTCGAGTACCAGGGTCAAGTAGAAGAGCGACAGACTGCACAGGAAATTTGACGAGGTGTGGAGGGAAACCAGCACGCATACGTAACGCACCACGTTGAGGGGGTAGAGGGGCCTAAGAAGGATATTGCAGAGGAGAAATATCACGAAAGGGACGGTGGTGAAGAACACTTTAAAGCCGTGGGAGGCGGAGGAAAGAACAACCTGCTCCCAAACTGAAAGATACAGGAAGAGGAGAGCCTCACCTATAACCTTGAAGCACGCCTGTTGCAGGATATAAAAGTACTGCGGATGAAGGCTCTGCATGCCACTAGCAGTAGTGCTTCCATCCTCCGAAGAATATTGGTCCCCCTTGTGGTTCTGGACAAGATCGATGAAGTTCACCACCCCAGTCATCACGATGTCCTTATATACGACGATAAAGAGGAAGGCCGCGGATATCACAGCTTCCAACATACCTATGACACCGGCTGATACGAACGGGAAGAGTATCGCAACAACCACAAACTTGAGAATCAAAGCCGGGAAAACAAGCAACCAGCGTTTAAGAGGTTGCAGGGCCGCAAGGCAAAATTTCTTGTGCCCCAAGTCACTAGCATCAGGAATGAACTTTGTAGGGTTGAGACAAATCTCCTCCTCCGGTATCGTTGGCATTTTATATGCTTTCTCCGATCACCCTTGAGTTAAGGTTTATAATTTTTAGTAGGGAAGGACGCTGATGACAGTATTTATTATAATATTTGGAACGATAATAATAGAGACGAGGCGTGTTTATTTACAATGACGCGGATAAAGTCAAAACCCCAGTGAGGCTTTATTTGGTACTTCCCTGATTTCCCTTCTCTTTACCACCTTTCACACCTCCACCTTTCGCACCTTTTCGCATTTGTTCCAAAGTCGCTTTCTTCGTAAGTTCTCTGCCCCCGTTCCACTCCCACCCAACTTCCTCCATAACTTTCAAAATGTGATCCCTCTCCTCCTGAAGCTTCATCTTGTCCTTCTCTTCCGCAAGCTCTGCGTATTCGTTCCCCACCCCGTCCTCCCATCGCCTTGTTGGCCCATGCTTACACCTTATCATGACCTCCATGAGGTCGCACCCGTGTATGATCTTCAAGTTCTCCCCCTTGCTATGGTTGTACTTCTTGATGATATTCTGACCCTTCCCGTGGTGCTTCGGGTGAAGGACCGACCTTTCCCCCCACAGCCCAGTAAAGGTGTGGGAAAAATGCGTCAGGATGAGGTGGTCCTTCACGCCTGCCTTTACAGCAAGTTTCGCTGCCATCGAAGGCGTAGAATGTCCCCTCCTGGACGCTATTTTCTCCTTCCCGTCTCCAAGGGTGGCTTCGTGCACCAGGACGTTGCAACCTTCGATCAGGGACCCCATGGCATTTGTCACCGCCTTGCAGTCGCCGAGGACGGCCAGGTGCCTCCCCTCAGGATGCTCCTCCTCCAGCATGACATCTTCTATTGTGACTATTTCCCCCTCCGAGTTCTTGCACTCGAACCCGAGCTTAAGGAGGTTGTACGAGTACCCCGGATCTAGACCGAGAGCCTGCGCCCTTTCAGGGTTGATCCTAGGGAGGGGAGGCTGCTCCTTCAAAGAGTACCCAAAAGTCTGGACTTTGTCTACATGCCATATCTCACCCGCACGGATGGAAAACGCCCGGTTTCGCCCGTTAGGGTGTGGACAGGCGTCAGCAGTGAGCTTCATCCTTCCCTTTTGGTCCTCAGTCTGCGATGAGCGAAGCGAATCGCAAAAAGGGATAGGATGAGGGGCGCGAGCGCAGGAAGGGTTGTTAGTTATATGGATATGTGGTATGTTGCTTTTGCTGTCACTTCACTCCAGCCGTCTCGCTCCTCATTCCGCCTCACCTCGCTCAACTTTTTCTCTAATTCCTCCTTGCTCGATCTCACTGTGTTCTCTATAGGCCAGTCCCCGTCCTCACTCTTGTAGATCCTCTCCGTTACGATCTTCTTGTGCTTGAAGTGACTGGTGCTGTTAATGAAAGGGTTCATCGGATTCTCCGGGTTCCCGTGCCCTGCCTCGTACTGCAATGAGCAAAGCGAATCATGAAAAAAGTTGGGATGAGGGGTGAGGATTATTGCGGTGGTTGGGCAGGAGGTAAGTCTTGTACGGAAGTACGAGCGCGTGCGATTTTTGCCACCCGCGACGGCGTTGTGAGCTTGTCGCTTCGTTCCTTGCCTAGCCTTACCTTCCCCCCCCACAGCTCTTTGACTGTTACCCTAATGTTCCTCAGACTCGCCATACTCATACAGGCGGCAGATCGCACGAAATTGTCAAGGCCCGGGGGGCCTATAATTTGAACGTCTTTCATTCTATCGACCACTTCTCTGGGGACATCAAATTCTCCCAGCGGCTGCGATGAGCGAAGCGACGAGTGGAAGTTTGTTAGTTCTAGTGTTGCTGTCGCTTCGCTCCAGCCTTCCGCTAACGTTGTAAGATCGTCGCTTCGCTCATCGCCCCTCCTCACCTCCCCGGGCCTCTGGATCCCAACGTGCCTCTCGTCCACACCCTTCGCTTTCGCCTTATGCTTAAGGCTCGCTAACATGGCCTGGGTATCCGCCTCCTTCATCTGCATTTCTGTGGTATCTAGTCCGAACAGCATTCCAGGGAGTCCAAGAATGTGGTCCGCGTGAAGGTGGGTGATGAGGATTGTGTCTATATCCTTAAATTGTACAAGGCCCTGCACGCGAGGAGCGAAGCGACGAGTGGAAGGTCGTTAGTTATGTGGGAAGGCGGTATGTGCGAGGAGCGAAGCTACGAGCAGAAGGTTCTTCTCTTAAAGAGAGGTGGTATGTTCTTCTCGTCGTCGCCTTGCTCCTGAACTGTTCGACGCCTCCCTCACCTTGCTCTTCATCATCTGAATCTGTGTCCCCTCCCCACAATCGACCAAAATTGTTCTGCCCCCCATCCTCACAGCCAAGGACGAACACCCCCGCCAAAGGCTTGGATTCCCCGAACCGGTCCCGAGAAGCACGGCGGAAAAATTGCTGTAACCTACAGATTTTGCCTCGTTTGGGGTATTGGGGTGAAACACTGAGGACTACGATGAGCAAAGCGAGCGCGGTATGGGTTGTTAGTTATAGTGGCGGATAATTCTGCGCTATCGCTTCGCTGCAGCCTTCCATCCTTCGCTATTCCTCCAATCTCACCTGATCAAAGGGACCTCCAGCGAATGCCATATTCGCGTAGCTCTGGGCGTCCTGGTCGGATCCTCCAGAGAAGAAAAACTTTTGCCTGCGAGGGAAGAAGGGGGGGGTGGAGTGAGCGACGACTGCCTTAGCGAAGCGACAGCATTCCAACGAAACCAAAAAGCTCACCTTTGCTTCTCATGCTGTGGCAACAAATTCATTCCACTGTATTTTTTTCCTTTATTAAACTTGTCTAAGTAATGCTTCTGCTTTATCCCGTCGGAGGGCTTCACGAAAGACGCGTCAAATGATGTCTTGGTTGATGAATCAGTGGACTTGCTAGAGAGGCAACGGTAGATGCCTGTGATTGAAGGTGAGGAGCGAGGCGACGATTAGGTGGGTCAGTGTAATAGTGGTGGATGATATATGCAAGCAGCATAGAGATGAGTTTAAGGAATTAAATGGATGATTGAACACATACTACTCACCATCAGACTCAGCCAAGGATCGTCTTAAAGTTAAATGCAATAAAGGAGTTGAAGATTGTCTAAATATTAATGATGACATAATCTATCATACAACAGGGGCACCTCGTAGTGACTAATTACGGTCTACGATTAGTCTAATTTTGCTATTCCAGAAAAAAGTGAAAAAAGTGAAGAGCAAAGAAAAATCCAATCTTCTCTATCAAATTGAACGATTCATTGATTTTTTATATATCATCGTATCAAATATAAGACATTTAACACATTAAATACATATTTTTATTCAATATATTCATTATAGTAAAGAAAAATGATCAGAACAGCTTCTCGATTCAAGTGCAGAAGTATAAGGACATTTTCAAGTTCAGATACTTTTTTTGCTCCTCCAGGGAGTTCTTTAGCTGATCCTTTCCCTACGTAAGTAAGATATTTACTACCGTCATTATGATAAATTTAATATATATAGAGTTCCCATTGCCAGCAACACAACCCGCGATCTGAAGTGCAGTTGCAGTTAAGATACCTGACTAACCTCGCCTCTCTCAACCGTCCCATAGTCTCTTTCGTTCCCCTCCGACCACCACCGATCCTTCCGATCCTAATTTATTGCTCCGAAATGACGTCAAGACAATGGGTGCAATTCTTGGTAGTTCCATCCGTTCCACTGCAGGTTCCAAGGTCTTCGATCAGGTCGAGATGCTCCGTTCCAAGACGAAGGCATGGAGGGACGGGTCGGGTTCGCTCTCGGACGTGCAGAAAGAGGTGAAGAAGTTCAGTAACTCTGACCTCCTCAAGGTGAGGCCAAGCGAGGAGCGAAGCGACGAGCTGCTAACGTTAGCGTTAGGAACGAATGCAAGACGCACCCTCTCCCCAACCACCGTGATTATACTCACCCATCACCCCAACCCTTTTCGCAATGTGCTTCGCTCATCGCAGAACGCCAGGGCCTTTGCCCACTTCCTCCGTCTCGCGAACGTGGCCGAGAGCCACCACAGGGTAAGGATGCTGTCGCAGCCCTCCTCGTCCCTCTCGGCCTCCTCCATCCTCGCCCTCCCCTCCAAACCAGACAGCTGCGGGGGGACCATATCCTCCCTCCTCTCCTCAGGCTCCACCACGGCAGAGGAGATATTCGAAGCCCTGTCGACGCAGAAAACCGAGCTCATACTAACGGCGCACCCCACGGAGGTCAACAGGAAGACTCTCCTTAACCACACCGCCAAGATCCAGTCCCTCCTGAGCCAGGCTGATGACGTAAGGTCAGGGGGCACCAAGTACGAGCAAATGGAGGTGGACTCCGGCCTCCGCAGTTCCATCGCTTCTATATGGCAGTCCGACGAGGTGTCGAGGTTCAAGCCAACCGTCCAATCCGAGGCTTACCGTGGAACCCTGGTTGTGTCCACCGTCCTCTGGAAGGCTGTACCCAGCTTCCTAAGGAAGCTAGACGCAGAGATGAGGTCGGGACTGGGGGAGGACAAGGGCCTCCCCCTAAAATCCGCCCCCGTGCAGTTCGGTAGCTGGATGGGTGGTGACAGGGACGGTAACCCCAACGTGACCTCTAACGTAACTCGCGAGGTGGCCCTGGTCAACAGGCTCGAAGCGGCATCCCTGATACTGGCGGACCTCGATGCCCTGCACGAGGAGCTATCCCTGGTTTCGGCGGGGGACGAACTCGTAGGGAGGGTGGGGGAGGGCACCAGGGAGCCTTACAGGATTTACCTTAGGGGAGTCATCGACAAGATGCAGAGGACCATCGAGGAGGTCGGCAGTGATCTCGATGACGTCAGAGAGGGAAGGGGGGGGTACGACCACTCCGGTGGGTTCGACGCTCTTTACTTTGACACTGACGACCTCTGCGAGGACCTCTCTGTTATCCACCGTAGTCTGTCCGACACCGGAAACGGGTCCGTCGCAAGGGGAAGGCTAACCGACCTCATCAGGAACCTTCAGTGCTTCGGTTTGACCCTCGTGCCATTGGATTTGAGGCAGGAGGCCGACAGGCACGAGGACGCCATGGACGCCATCACTCGTTACCTAGGACAGGGGAGCTACAAGGGATGGGACGAGGACACGAAGGTGGCGTGGCTGGGGAAGCAGATCGCGGGCAAGAGGCCCCTCATTGGTAAGGGAACGTGGAGGAAACCGAGGAACGAAAAGTTCTTCACCCCTGAGGTTGTGGAGGTTCTGGACACGTTCGAAATGGCGGCAGAGCAGGGACCGGGGACACTGGGGGCGTACGTTATATCACAGGCCACCCTTGCGAGCGACGTTATGTCCGTTCTCTTGCTCCAGTTAAGCTCTGGATGCTTGTCCCCCCTTCGTGTGGCCCCTTTGTTTGAGACCCTGGACGACCTCAAGGGAGCGGAGAACACCATGAGGACCCTATGGGATAACCCGGCGTACATGGGAAGGTGCAGGGGAAAGCAGGAGATCATGGTCGGCTACTCTGACTCCGCGAAGGACGCGGGAAGGCTGGCTGCTAGCTGGGCACAGTACGAGACACAGGAGAAACTAGCTAAAATGGGACGCGACAAGGGCGTCGAAGTCACCTTCTTTCACGGGAAGGGAGGAACGGTCGGAAGGGGCGGTAATCCAGCGACGTTCCACGCCATCCTCGGGCACCCTCCGGAGACTATCGACGGTAGATTTAGGGTTACGGAACAGGGGGAGATGATAAACCAGAATTTCGGGCACCCTTACATTGCGGAGAGGACTCTTGACATCTACACCGCCGCCGTCCTCGCCGAGGGTTTCAGGGAGGAGGAGAAGGTAGGGTCTGAGTGGAGGTCAGCAATGGACAGGTTGAGCGACGTCAGCGTCTCGGAGTACAGGGGTATAGTAAGGGGGGACGAGAGGTTCGTGCCCTACTTCCGTTCCTCCACCCCAGAGCTCGAGTTGACAGGGCTGAACATAGGCTCCCGTCCCGCAAAGCGCAAGCCCGGGGGAGGCGTAGAGAGGTGAGGCTGAGCGAGGAGCGAAGCGACGAGCTCGCAGCAACGATTTTAACAAACATAATTGCAAGAGCTTAGACATCTCTACAAGACTTGCCCTCCTCTCCAATTACCTAAATATTCCTCGCCGAAATATTCCTCGCCGAAATATTCCTCGCCATCAACCTAACCCTTCTCACGATTCTCTTTTGCTCATCGCAGCCTCAGAGCGATACCTTGGAACATGGCGTGGACGCAAACACGGTGCAACCTCCCCACCTGGCTGGGTGTAGGCAGCGCGATCGGGGGTGCGATGGAGGGTGAGGACAAGGAGGTGATAACTGAGATGTACGAAAAGTGGGGCGCTTTCAGGACCGTCGTTGACCTCGTTGAGATGGTCATGGTCAAGAGCGAGGGGGAGATACACGGGATGTACGAGGACGCGCTGGTGGGGGGGGAGGAGAGGGAGCTGGGGAGGGAGATTAGGAGGAAGATGATTGAGACTGAGGACGCGCTCAAGGCACTCACGCGACAGGAGGTTCTGGGGGGGGGGAACAAACTACTCAAGAGGGGATTGGAGGTGAGGAACCCTTATGTTGACTGCTTGAACGCCCTCCAGGTTGAGTGCTTGAGGAGGCTGAGGATGGAGGGGGATATCGGGAATAAGAATGAGGAGGGGGTGCTGAGGGACGCACTGATGATTAGCGTTAACGGGATTGCTAACGGAATGAAAAACACGGGCTAGAGGATTAGATGAGAGGGGTGGGTGGGTGGGATGGGGGAGGGAACGTTTCCAGGGAGAGAAGGGGGGGGGCGAGGGGGTAAAAGGACTTAGATTTTGATGAAAACGCTCCCTTGAAAGCCTTGTCTCTTCAAACTCCCCGCCGTCCTCTCGCGCGCTCATATCATCTTGACATCCTTATCGCTATCCTCCGCGACGATCTCGTTGACCAGCACCTCAACACCCTCCTCGTTCTTCTTCCCTCCATCCCCCTCCTCCTCCTCCTCACTCACGTCACTCAATTTAATAGCCCTGAAAACCGCCTTAACGCCGTCGCGTACCTTCACCTCCACCCTCTCAACCCCCTCCTTCCCCAGAGTTCCCTTCCCCCTGAACCAGCTCTCCGTGATCTCCTCACTCACCCACACCTTCACCAACCTACCCATCTCCAAACTCAGCAGATCCAACTCCCTTGAACTTACGGTATCACACGTGGAACCGAGACCCCCAGTACCGTCGGTTGTACCCTCGAGGGTCGATAGCTTGTACCTTAGGTTGTAGTTCTGCCCTGCTAGGAGACAGAGGGCAAAGGAGAAACCAAGGAGGTACACTTGATCCTTTATACGGGTGAAGAGGGATGGGAAAGGTGGAGTTGAGGAGAAGGTACGGAAGGTTGTGGGACGGGAATGGAGAGGAGAGAGGGATGAGAGGGGGACTCTGCACAGTTTAGAACGGTGAAGTATGGGGATGGATCTTTTCATACTTGATATTGATAGAATTTGTACTAATTTAGCACTATTAGAGAAGATTTTGTATTTTAGGAAAGGAGAGGGATAGGAGAATGTTTGAATCGTCTCAGAGTGAGAGAGATAAGGAACAGACAATATTGGTGCAAGTTGTCAAATCCCAATTTCATAATCTTCACGTAATTTTTACGATTATTCATTGAAACATGGCTTCTTATTTGATGGGTTCATTAGTATCTGGTAAGTATTATAGGATATATAGAGATATGGAGGGAAATAATGATGCTTTGAGGAAGTGCGATGACGTGAGGCTTCTTTTTATGGTCATATTTATTCATTATTAAACACTTTGAGCGGATTCGAGCAAGTCATGAGCGGATACATGTGAGGATCAACCGAGAGACCGTATGTGGGCTTTGTGATAATGCGAATGCTTGTTTACATAGAAGTGTCGCCAGCAAGTGCAGCCGAGCTGAGGGCCAATCATCGAAGCACCACAGAGTTAAGCGTTAAAACTTCGCGCAGCCATTCTAAATCTCCCCCCTACCCACCCTCCCTATAGGCATAACAATGGCAATAACAGCACTACCCCAATTAATATCCTATTCCTCAGTGTTGACCATATCACCCCTACCGACCTTAATGTCCAGCAGCCCAGCGATGATGGCGTGGAGTTTAGTGAGCACGAGCCCCAACATGATGAGCGGACTAACCGCCGTTACCGCTCAGTTAACAGTCGACGACCTCGACCCAAGCAACCCCCTCTTGACCCCTTCAATCTACCTCTCCCACGTCTCGGCCTACGCCGTCCTAACGGGGGTAACGTCCCTGATCCTGGCCCTCCTCGGCCTAGGCAGCATCGTCGGTAAGGTCGACAAGGAGATCCTCAAGGGTTTCAAGTGGGGTGCGAGCGTCGGGATATTCTTGGGTGCTCTACCAAACGCCATGTTCAAGGGGGGGAACAAAGGGGTTATGAACGTTAAGGACGTTATTCCCAAAGCCGTTGTGAAAGTATTGGAGAACATTGGGGCGAAGGGGGCTATTAAGGTGAGGAGGGCAGAGGCATCACATGCTGGAGAGAAGGACGGCTGAAGCAAAGGACGGCTGCAGCGAAGCGACAACGGCATACCAGCGAGGCTTTTCAAGGAGACCCTTTTCTGCGCTCGCTTCGCTCGCGTCCTTCTGCTCGTCGCTTCGCTCCTCGCACATACTGCCTTCCCACATAACTAACGACCTTCCACTCGTCGCTTCGCTCCTTGTTGCAAGATCGGCAACGTTCTCTACACCGCCTACCATGGCCTCTCAAACTCCGCCTCCACCCTAGACCCCATCCCCTTCCTAGTATTCCTAGCGTCCTACATAATAATAACCAGACTCCCAGGACTATACAAGACCATAACGGGCTCCAACCCCCCCCCCGGTTCAACGGTTATAATCGCAACCATAGCCGCGACGCTGTTCGTATCGTTCAGCCCCCAACTAACTGGCTCTTCGTACCCAGGAGTAGTCTGCGGGGTGGTTGAAATCCAAGGTAGCGTGATCCCAACCTTCGACCTCCTCTCAACAAAATCCGCGATATTCAGTCTCCTCGCCCACCACGGCCCCTCCATCGTCGCCAAGGCTTTCGTGTTCTCCTCCATCAGCTACCTCTCCGTCCTCTCAATCCTCCCCAGCCTCCCGGAATCCAAACACCCAAACCCAGAGAGGCAGAATCTCCTCGCCCAAGGCGCCTCGTCCGTCGTGAGCGGTATGTTCGGCGGTGCCCCCGTCGGCGCAAGCCTATCTCGCACCATGGTTAGCGTAATGATGGACGTTAAGAGCCTCCTACCCCTTACAGTCAACTGCATGGCGTACGTATTCGGACTCAAGGGGATTTTCAAAGCCATCGAATCAACACCCAAGGCGGCCCTCAGCGCGGTGCTGGCAACGGCGGTTTTCGGGAGCGTTTTTCAACCCAAGAAAATGGACTGGGTTGGATGGATTACGGGGATTGCTGTTGCGAGTGTTGGGGCTAGCATGGGGTTCCTTATAGGATGCGCGGCGTGGGGTGGAAGGATTTTGATGGAGGGAGGGAGAAAGAAGAAGGATTAGGGGGAACGAGAAAGGATATTATATGTTGGAATAGAAGTGGTTTTTTGTGCTGAATTTCAGAAAGTATATTCAACCTTGTTGAAAACGTCTACTATTACCCCTTCTACACACCCTCATACCCCCCCCTTCACCGTTGTTCGTTTCTCCTCCCCCTCCCCCAATCTCCCCCCCCTGTTCATTGCTCTCCTTCCACTCCCTAATTATGGTCTTCAGCGTCTTATTAGGTATAACAACCTCCTCGATATCCTCCCCCGTCTTCGGGCTCGTCATGCTACGTCCCATCCAATCCACAAGCGCCGACCTCTCGTATGTAAACCCGTCGGTAGCTATCACAGGGTCAGACATTATATTCAACGTTATGGGACACTGCGATGGGGCGAAAGAAAAAGAAAAGCGAATTGCGAAAGGTGAGCGTATTTTTCAGTCAGTTGCCTTCGCTCCTCGCTCCAATCTCATCTCAAACTCCGGAGGTGGAACGGCTGAGGATGCCGAATCAAACGAACCAGAGGGGGGAACAACGATGTCAGGAGGGTCAGACGTTGTCGCCCCTGCCGCCGCTCCCTCAGGGGGCGGTTCATCCCCCCCCCCTCCATCTCCCCTCCCCTCCAAATCGTTAAGGTTGAGGGTCGTAGGGTTATTAAATATCCAGTCTGCTGCTGCGTTCGCGTCCCCCCCATTCCTTCGGAGGGCCTCGTTAGCCCTCCCTATACCGCACCCCGTGAGGGAGCACAGGAGCGCCTCCTTCTTCGCCATTTCGATCTTTGACATCGGGGACGGTTTCGACGAGGCTGGCGGAGGACCGGAGGGGGAGAGGGTTGAGGAAGGTACGGAGTGGGAGAGGGTAGAGGGAGGTAAGACGGGAGGGAACGACGCGGACAATGCGAGGGGAAGGGGGGGGGGGGAGGGAGACGATATGGA
>Ga0115006_10000476_pt1 | contig 21773 bp, 25 predicted proteins | sample ArcOceMetagenome_3_FD_88943 | JGI IMG/M metagenome (GOLD analysis project Ga0115006, IMG submission 88943) | Marine eukaryotic phytoplankton communities from Arctic Ocean - Arctic Ocean- Svalbard ARC20M Metagenome | ecosystem: Environmental > Aquatic > Marine > Oceanic | place: Arctic Ocean...
ACATCCACCTGTAGCTCAATTGGTAGAGCATGGGACTGTAGTGGTAAATATATTATGTTTCAATACATAATATCGCAGAATTCCCGGGGTCACTGGTTCGATTCCGGTCGGGTGGACTTTTTTATATTAGTAGTACAAATACATATATGCGGAAATTTATATATTAAAAAAAAGCATCATACTAAAAACCAATATCACAGTTATGATAACCACAGTATTATATGTTTTAATTATAAATATTTATAATTATAATTAAAATTTATTATTACTCTCAAATTAATCTTAGATACAAATCCAAGTAATTTTTTTATCACTCTTTAGTTATATCGACAAATTCAAATGTGACACCTAATTTTCGCATTTCTTTAACTGGGTCTTCTATATATTCTATTTTTAAAGGGATTTCGTCATTAAACGATACTTCCATATTTTTGCATTTTTTTCTGAATTTTCCAGAAAATCGATTTTTATCAAATGTATAAATATAACCACTACAATAGAATTTTTTTAAAGAATGTTCTAATGATTTTTTACCATATATATGTATAATTTTATTTTTATAAAAATATCCCTTCATACAATATGGAAAACTAATGGTATAATAATATTTTTTCCCATTATGGATAAATATTTTTTTTTTAGGAGAAACAGCTACAGTAGCCAAAGCTAACCATTTATATGGCGTAGCATGGTTTATTTTTCTTTTACTATAATTTGATTTATGTGGGTTAAATATCTTTTTATTTTTCCGTGTAGCTTTATACAACTTTTGCATATATTTATATATTTATATATTTATATATATATAAAATATATTATAAAAATTGTAATAATAATTTTAAACTTTTTCCAAATTGTTCTTATATTTTCACAATCTTATAATACTGGTTAATCAAGTGAATCTATCTTGTCACTTGTCGTTATTAGACCAGATTCAAGAATACTTACATTGTACTATTGGAAATAGTTAACCTATTTTTACAATCTAACAAATAAATAAAAACAGTTTCATATTTATTTTCTTATTACCTCAATCGAAAATCGGTTATTTATTTTATTTAGTATTCCATATAGGTGGTTATTAAAAAGAATAACTGATTTATTAAACTTTGCTTTATATATTGTTACTACACTTGTCGATGTGGTAAAAATTGTAAATTTTTTATTTTTATTCGCCTTGACAATTTGTAAATAATTTGTAAATAATTTGTAAATAATTTGTTTAAAATCAATTACAGTTAACATATTACATATTAATCAACTTTTTATTTTAAATAAAAAATTGAAATATTATTTTAAAAAATATAGTTATTTTAGTGAAAATACAAAATGTAATGATATAAAAATAACATGATAAGAAATGTAGTTAAGTAGAAATGTCATACTCGTTAAGTGATATTAAGGTTTAATTTATTATATTACTTACCTAGTATTTAAAAATTACAATAGAATATAAGATATATAATTATCCAAATGATTAGAGGGAATCATACTGTTAAATAACATTTTATGGGGATTACCCATTATTATATTATTTGCGAACAGTTTTATAATATTCTTAAGTTTATTTATAAACTTTAGAGGAGAAATTAGAGTAATATTCTTTAAATACTGTTTTTTCTATTTTTTTTGTAAAATAATAATAAATTTAACAAAACCACAAAAATATAATAAATTTGAATTATTATTTAAGATTAATCTATGTTAATTTATAATAATGAAATCTCTTGTGATTGTAGAATCACCTGCAAAAAAAGAGAAAATTGAAAAATTTTTAAATACTATACCGGGGTGTTCGTTTACAGTTGAAGCATCATTTGGTCATATTTGTTATTTTTCAGATGGTTTAAAATCAATTGATATTGAAAATAATTTTAAAGCGAAATATGGTATTATAAATGATAAAAAAAAAGTTGTTAAAAGATTGAAGGAAGTTCAAAAAAAAGTAGATAACGTAATTATAGCTACAGATTTAGATAGAGAGGGAGAAGCGATTGGTTACCATATTGCCAGAGAACTTAAATTAGATATAAATAAAACAAAAAGGATTTGTTTTAATGAAATTACAGAAAAAGCTGTATTATACGCATACACAAATAGTAGAAAATTGGACGAAAATTTATTTAATGCTCAACAAGCTAGAAGTATACTAGATATATTAATTGGGTTTGAATTATCTCCATTACTTATGCAGTATATTCAACCAAAACTTTCAGGAGGAAGATGTCAATCTCCGGCATTAAGATTAATAAAAGATAGGGAAGATAAAATAGAAAGTTTTATATCTGAAAAAATTTATATAATTAATGGAGAATTCACTATAAATGGTAAATCAATAGATACAACTTACTATGAAGAAATTAAAAATAGTAATAAAATAAGGGAATTATTACCTAAACTTATTTCATATAAGTATAAAATATCGAAAATTATTGAAAAGAAATTATCTCAATCTGCTCCAGCTCCATATATAACTTCATCTATCCAACAAGATTGTAATAGCAGGTTTGGTTTATCACCAAAAATAACTATGCAAATTTTACAAAAATTATATGAAAAGGGATTAATAACTTATATGAGGACTGATTCAAATAAAATTTCTGAAGATTTTATGAAACAGATTAAAAATTATACAGATAATGAAAATCCTGGATTTTTTAAAGAAAATATTCATAAGAGCAAAACGTCTAATGCTCAAGAAGCACACGAATGTATTAGACCAGTAAAATTAATTAATCAAAACGAATTAGATAATTTCAATTTAGATGATAATGAATTAAAATTATATAATATGATAGGCGATAGAACACTAATGTCTCAAATGAAAAAATATAAAGAGAATTCTTTCGAATATACTCTAACCTCAATAGAAGATACTAATTGTAATTTTTATTTTACTTTAAAAAAAACAACGGATATCGGGTTTAAATTATTATCAACTTTTTCAGAACATAATCAAAAAGATCTAATAGACCATATTAAAGAAAATGATATTTACAAACCAAATTTTATTTCTGGTATTGAAAAAAATACTAAGGCAATTGGTAGATTTACAGAAGCTTCATTAATTAAAGAATTGGAAAACAAAGGTATCGGTAGACCTTCAACTTTTGCTTCAATTATATCAAAACTATTTGATAGAAAATATGCGTTAAAAGAAAAAAACCATAATTATAAAGAAAATGATATTGAAAAATATACTATTATTCTAAATGAAGATTTGAAAGAAGAATTAATTAAAAAAAAATCTGATTCACAAAAGGGTAAAATATTTATAACTGAAACTGGAAAATTAGTAACTGACTTTATAAATACCGAGTTCAGAGAAATTAATTCATATAATCTTACATCCATTATTGAAAATGAATTAGATAAAATATGTAATGGAGAAATAGTTTGGTATGAAGTTATTAAGAAATTATATGAACCATTTCATAGAAAGATACTTGCTTTAAGAAAAAATTGTAAGACCAAACAGACTTATAAAAATAAAAAATTAAATTTATTAGGTAATCACGATAATATAAATATTTATACATATATTGGTAAATATGGTCCATGTATTCAATATGGTGAACAATCCGAACAACCGAGATATGTAGGGATTAATAAAGACGAATACCCAGATATTAAAAAAATGACATTGGAAAACGCAATTACACTATTAAAATACCCATTAAAACTTGGGTTATATAATGATATTGAAATATTTGTTAAAAAAAGTTCTATTGGATTATATATACAATACGGGGATAAAACAATATCCGTTGAAAATGATAATATAGATTTAGACAATGTAATAAATTTAATTGAAGAAAAGGAAAAAAACAATCGCTTAATAGAAATTGGGAAATATAAAATACTAACTGGTAAATTCGGACCATATATAAAAAATGGAAATAAAAATATTAGCATTCCAAAAAATATTGATTTAGATGAACTAACAGAAGAAAAGTGCGAAGAATTAATAAAAAAAAAAACAAATAGTAGATATCAACATAAAAAATTTACAAAGTCATTGGATAAACATATAGAAAAATAAGATGGTAAATATAAAAAAATTTATTCCAAATAATATTAGTTAATTTATAATCCAACATATAAATTATTCGTTTTTTTCACTTGGTTTAATATTCATTTGGGTAATAATTTGAGATGGGTTTAATAAAAATTCTTCTAACATTTCTTGACGCTTAAGAGAATAGTTTTCTGAAATAGCGGTAATAAGAGCTTCGTTCTGATAATATATAATATTTGCGATACTTTCTAAAAGGAAAGGAGGTAAGCATATATCGTTAGTTTTATCCATATTTTGTATTTTTTATTAACAGATAATAAATTAATTAACAAAAATCAATTTTTTTGTAATTTAAATTTAATAAAAAAAAGTATAAGTAATATGATATAGTGGTTTAAACAATTATTTTAGGTATTTTGAATTGCGTCATTTATATCACTATCTGTTATTTCATAGTAACCAAAATCATCTAACATATTCATATATTTCTTTCTTATTTTTTTTTCATTAGATAACAAAATACGGATTTTTTCTATTTCATTTTCTAATGATTCGCATTCATTTTTATATAAGTTTAATTCTTCCTTAATTTCAAGTTCACGTTTATAGCTATCTGTACCGATTTCAGTTAAAATTGAATCATAGTTATCAATTATTTTTTGGTAGTCAATTATTTTATTTTTTTTTTTACCAATTATTTTTTTCATTGTATTAATTTCATTAATATAATTTAATTTCATACTATTTAATTTAATATTATCATTTGTCAGATTAGAAATATCCAAATTAAGATTTTTTATAATTTTTTTATCTTTTACATAGTCTTGTTTATAATATTCTTCCCATTTCTTAGAAGATTTATTTTCTTTAGTTAAGCATTTATTAAATTCGCGAAGTTCTGTAATTAATTTATTTTTTTTTAATATATTATTATTCGTAATATTATCTTCTGTGATTGAGTCGGAAATCATTTTATAATTACTAAGTATTGCTAAATTTTCTTCATTTAGTTTTTCATTTTCACAATCGAAAATATCAATATCATTATATATGGATTGTGATAATATCTGGAAATTATTAACTAATACTTTATTAGTATCACATAAATGTCGTTTTTCAATATCTAAAACATCAATATCTTCCGAAAGTGCATTGGTAATAATATTAAAATTATTAGTAAGTGCTATATTATTTTCAGAAATCTTATTAACTTTACATTCTAACATTTTATTTTTATTTTTCATTTCATCGTTTTCAATAATAGTTTTCCCATTATTTAATTTTAATTTTGTATATAAATTATTAGATAACTCCATTTTTTCAATATAATTTTTTAAATTTTTAGATAAATCTTCGATTTCTTCCAATTTATTGGAATCTTCTATACTAAATTGTTCCAATAAATTATCTTTATTTTTAATAATATTTTCTAATTCTTTATTTTTATTGAATAATTCTTTATTTTTATTGATTAATTCTTTATTTTTATTACACAATTCTTCATTTTTGTGTAATACTTTTGAGAAATTATTTCTTTTTAACTTCATATCTTTTTCATATAAATCTTTTTTTAATTCCTTTATTTCATTATCTCTAATATCTATTTCATCTAAAGTCATTTTTAAATCTTCTCGTAATTTAGTATATTTTGAATCATTATTAATAGTTTCTTCCAAAATTTCTATCTTAGAAAGTAGTAATTTATTTTTTTCCTTATATTTTTTTCTACCATTGTCCGAATAATTACTATCAATATACGAATCTTTCATTTATTATATAAATATAAATATTTTTTTATTTTTTTTTTTAATTATAATTATTTAAATTAGTTATTTATTAATTATAGTTCAATTTGTATTTATTTTTACTACATTCTATACAAGGTTCCATAAATGGATAACGATCGTGCGGACATACAGTCATAATATTATTTACGATATATGGTACCCATTTTTCTACACGAACAATACGATTAATTTGTTTCACCCCAATTATATTATTTTGCATTTTCATAAGTATTTATTTTTAGTAATTTATTATTTTATTTAATTTTTACATTTATCAAATAATTAATTACTATTAATTAAATTAATATTATTAAATTAATATTATTAAATTAATATTATTAAATTAATATTATATATTATATGAATTTACCAATATTAACCTTATTTGAAATTATATATCTTTTTTACATGTTTATTATATTTAAGACCAAAATAAATATAAACCATCCTTATGAATATTATTTAACCAATAAATTATCTGATTTTTTCAAGCATCCAATTGAAAACCACGAATATGGTAATAAAATTTGTCCATTTGGTAAAGTATGTATTATTTTATTAATATTCTTTATAGTATTGAGATATATATATATAAATAAATATTTTAAAAACATAACATTCAAGTATTTAAATATAGTTATAATAATATTATCTGTATTATTTTCATTATTAAATATGAATGCTGTATTATATATAATACCTTTTGTAATAGTTGAAATTTTAATAATTAAAAATTATTATTTATAGTGTTAAATTTATTTTACTTACAATTCTAAATTTTCAAAAGGATCCCAAATACCCAAAATACCCTCAAAGTATTAATTTATTCTTCAAATATCAAATTATTTTATTATTTACATATTTCTTATCTACTACAATTTGGTATATGTGTTTGTTACATCAGCATTTGTTCATTATTAATTGACCCCTCAATTCAGAGCATATACCTAATAATTTTCAACTAATAATTCATCAATTTCACCTTTTTTTTATTTAATTCATAACCATTAAATATCATTGGATGATTTATATTATTTTGTTTATATAATAAATAATCTTATTTATTCAATTCAAATTCACTATCAGTTATAGATGAATAAACTAATAAATTGTCTTGTAATAATCCATATTTACTAAAAAGATTTTTTTTTATACATCTGAGGTCAAAACTAAAGGCTCATATTGTTATTTATTGATTTAATTAGTGTGTTTTTCATTTCAAATATAGGTACATCTATATATTCGGTTTTTATACAATTAAAATTATATTAATTATATTTTATTATTAATTTAATATTTGCTTATTTGTTAAATAATGTAATAGGTGTCAAATCGTACACAAATTTTTGTTTAATATTAATGTTATTTTTATTAGAATTATCTATGATTGAGTTAATAGAATTTTAATCATTATTTTTCGAATTTAAGTGATTAATATTAATATCAATCCATTTATCAATATCTAAACTTTTTTGTTATATTTGGGGGGTTTTTAACATTATATTTGGTAAATAATTGTTTATGAAATGTTAGATTAATTGATTTTAAAACATTACGATTTATAAAAATGTTTTTAATATTATTATAAGATACATCATCTCTTGAAAGAATATTTTTTCTTAAATTTTTTTAGAATATTTTTGTATCCATTTATAATTATAAGTAATTTTATAATTCTTTGGGAGATTGTTATTATTTTAAAAATATAAGAAAATATTTATATTAACAAACAATAGTAATGTTCATATTATTGGGGTATTATTTTTATACAGACGATATAATTTATTCAATATTGATTGGAACATATATATATATATATTTGTTCGATTACGAACATATAATTGGTTTATATATATTGGATATCATAATATGTATTTTAGTCAACAATAAAATTAATAAAAATAATCAAAATAAATCAAAATCAAATATTATGCATAAAATTAAAAGGTTTAAATTAAAACCTCTAAATATATCATTAAATTACACTTTATTACATACATACAATAATATTTATTCATAAATAAATTTATTTATCTATTTAATAATTTGTAATAATTATTATAAATTATTATCCATTATCAGATTTATATAATTTTTGGTGAAGAAATTACACAAAAATAAAGTAGTAATCTACTAACCAGATATATTTTGTTTTTATTGAAAACTTAAAAGTTTTACGGAAATAGAGATATTTTTTGGTTTAGATTTCTTATTTGTGGTGGTATACTTATGTTAATAACAAGTTAGAAAATATAATCAAAGACAATTTAATCAAAGAAGAAAAGTTCAAAAATATTTAAAAATAGATTAGTAATTTTGTTTATGATTTTAGATTAGGAGATGGTTGGATTGGTGATTATATTAAATTATTTATGAAAATATTAATAGTGTGTATAGATAATAATATAAAAGTTTATAATAAAGTAAATAATATAAAAATTGAGAAATACATCAAATTTAAATACGATTTTTAAATATTACAGAGGATGACAATTAAAAACAAAATTTTGTTTATATAAAAAAACTGTTCCATTATTATTCGAATGATTAAATATAATTGTAATATATTTTTAAATGAATTTATCTATTTTTAAATAATAGTATAAACCAAAATATTGAAATTATATTACCTTCTATATCAGGTAATTATATTTATATACATTTAAGATTAGTTGATAATTTTTTAGAAACTGATAAAAAATATAAATTTATATAAGACAATCGTGTTAAGTATATACTTTTTTTGTGATAATAACTATGGAAAAAATATATCAAAAATATAATTATTACAAATGCACAAATATGACATACATCATTGTCTAACCCAACAAATAACCAAATATTAGATAAAATTACCAAGTTTTATATATTATCTAATTCGCAATTAATTTAGGCTATGTCTTATTCATATTTCTTTAAAATGTCATCTAAATTTAAAAATGTAGAATATATAACTTTAGATAATATATAGGTTAAGGTGTTCAAAATGTTTTAATATTAACTAAAATAATATATAAAAGTAAAATATCTATAAATAATAGATTATAAATTATTTTCAAAATTATTTTCAAAATTATTTTCAATCAAATTTTTTTTATAACTAATAGTATCATTTACCAAAGTTCCAAGTAATGTGGGACTACTGTAACAATGTGAATATACATTATTTTCATTATCTAAATAATAAATTTTACCATCAATTTCTTGCTCAAACATTTCTATATAATCGTCATTTTCCATATCAATTGAACCATATTTTAAATTTTTCAGATGACTTGCGCAAAAATCTTCATTATCTTTTTTTTTCCGAGTACATTGTTCAAAATCAGATTTTCTCCCTTTACATTGTAATTCTTTTGGTGGCAATTTCCTATTTCTTTTTTTAATTTCTTGTTTATCGTCAATAGAATCATAATTTAAATATTTTTCTAATATATGTTCAAAATCTAAGTTTTCCTTTTCGCATATATTTTTAATTATTTTACTACATTCATCCTTTATTATATTATTAACGAGATGACTTATTTTCTTTAATTCTTTCGGACTACCGATATTCATTTTATTATATTTTATAACAAAACTTTATATTTAAATAAATCAAATTTTATTATTTAAAGATATATTTAAATATAATCCACTTAAAAAAAAATTTTAGAATATGTTTTTAGATTTAGAATATGTTTTTAGATTTAGAATATGTTTTTAGATTTAGAATATATTATTAAAGATTCATCAATTGTGTTTGATTCTTCAAACTTATATTTAGATTTTTTAATTTTACTTAATAAACTTTCAATACTATTACAATTAACATCTTTAGGGAATTTTATATAAAACCTTATAATTAAATCACCAAAACAATTATTATGATTTGAAAGTCCCCAACCTTTTATAATAATATTTGTATAAGGATTTATTATTTTAGTTAATTCAAAATTATATTTTTTTTTATCCAAAAAATCAAATATAATATTAGTTTTCATTAATATATCATATAAATGAATATGTTTTTTTAAAATTATATTATTATTTACAAATTTATACAATTTATTATTTAATAATTTTATGTAAACATATAAGTTACCAAAATTACCATTTTCTAAATCTTGATTACCCCCGTTTTTTATGACAATTTTATCATTATTTTTTGTATATTTTGGTATATTCACTTTTATATTTTTTTGTTTTGATATATATTTGGTATTATTGCAAATCTTGCAAGTATTTATATTACATTTTTCACATTTTTCATATATTTCAGATATTTCGTTTTCGTTAATTTGTTTTAAAACTTTTATGAAACCACTATCTTTGCAAAATATACAAACTTTATTATTTGATTTATAAATTTTACAATGACATACAACCATATATTTAATACGGATATTACAATTGCTCCCATTATATGCCTCTTCTAAAGTTATTTCTATGTTTTTTATAATATCTATATTGTTTTTATCTTTTTTTTCAAAACTATTAAAAATATTTGAATTTATTTCACTATCAAAAAAATTATTAAATATATTATCGTATTTTTCATCCAAACCAACATTATCATAATTCTGAGTGGTTTTATCAATATTATCTAGCCTTCTTGTATTGTCATATTTTTTTTTTTTTGTTTCATTTGAAAGAATTGAGTAAGCTTCAGTTATCTCTTTAAATTTTAAATCATTATAATGTAGTTTTTCACTATTTTTATCTGGATGATATATTAATACTAATGATTTATAGGATTTACGTATATCTTGTGATGTACAATGTTCATTTAGATTTAAAACTCCATATAAATTCTTCATTATTATAATAAGTTATAAAAATATATACTAATTTTAACATTGTTCAATATATTATTAATTATAGTTTTTACATTTAATAAATAATAAACCAAATTATAAAAAAAATTGAATTACTCCAATCAGATTAACTAGGTATAGTTAAATGGGTAAGCAAAAGAGTGTAACTGAAAAACAGATTAATAAACAACTCAATGAGTATTTTCAAGGGTATGATGTAGATATTATAATCAGGAAAACGAAAAATACTAAATTATTTAAACTTCTTTGGAATGATTGTAATGGAAATAACAAACAATATATTGGGCATTTTACACAACAATGTATAGATAATGGGAAAAAAATGGTTAACAGAGTAACTATATAATATTTTTTAAAAAGTTCCATATATTTGGTAAAATTTAATTTATTTTTTTTTCTTTTACTAAATATATGGAACTTCTTAAAAAAAATATAATTTTTAAATTACCAGCGATTATTATATTTTGTATTTGTTTACTTTATATAGTGAGGTTAAAATATTGTAAATGTTCTGATAAAAAAGAAAGAGATTATTTAAAATATTTAATAATTATATTAATTGGGTTTAATTTACTAACATGTATACCAAATGTTCAACATATAGCTATATTTATATTACAGTCAATATTACAAATAATGTTTGTATTTCTATCTATTAAGTATATTAAACACTTAAAGAAAATAGAATGCGGATGTTCAGAAGACTGGAAAAGAGAATTTATGTACATATATTCGTGGGTATCCATTGTAATTATATGTTTATCAGTTGCAATTATGTTATTCTCGTTAACATATATTGGATCAAATATTAGTAGTTCCCAAAACCAACTAAAACTATTTAAAAAAAATAGTAAAAAATAGTAAAATAATTTATATTTATTACACCTTTGAACATTTAAAACTTTCCAGTTTAATTTATTTTTTATAAAAAACAGAATTTTTGTGTATCATGAAAATATCTAAAGAATTATGAATAACTACATAATTTCTTTCTTCTAAATATTTTACAACAACCGTGCTTGTATTATTATAATTATTTCCAAATCCAATTACATCTATATACACTTTATCAAAATTAATAGGTTTAATAACTTCAAACTCAGTACCTTCTACATCAATTGATAAGTAATTTATATGTGATATTGTATGACTATCACATATTGTTTCTAATTTTTTTAGTTTCCACTTCAATTATTTCTGTAGTCAACCCATGTTTTTCATTTTCTCTTTGTAATCGTTTTCGATGTCTAGGATCAAAAGTATCTTTAATTCCTGAAATCATTTCAGTATATCCATATTACATATAAATTCAGTTTTTCCATCATTATTACAAACAGTACAATTTATATTTATATAATTTGGTCTATTTATCACTAAATCATTATATACTTTTAATAGGTTCAACATTTACCCTAGTCCAATTATTATTTTCTTCAAAATACAATGTATTATTTATTGATTTTCCATTATGTGCTCCAATATCTATAAAAAACATTTTATAACCTTTGAAAATATTTTTTATAAATACTCATCTTGTTTGTCTTGCGAATAAAACATTTATTATTATTATATTTTTTTTATAATATTTTACATAGGTTTTAATCTATGTTAAAATGTATAAAAAATAATAAAAAATTTTATTAATAGTAAACATAATTTTTAATTATAAATCATTGGGGATTTATATATATTTTATATAATTCTTTATCATAATAATTATAAGCAAAATATCCTAAATAATTTGCCCACCAATTATAATTATTTAATAATAATTTAACCAAAAATTCATATTCGTCAAAATCAAATTCATCTATAATACCATTCCCACAAGGGATCTTATAACTACAATAACCACAATCGCAATAGAAATTTTCATTAAATTCATCGATAGGAATATTATAAAATGTTAAACTTTTTATTTTCCCCATCATATTGTCGTTTTTATTTTTAAATTCTTCTACCGATTTTACATTAAAGTCGATTTTTGGATTAAACCCATTTAATTTCTTATATATACTTTTTAACATTTTTTGCTCATATCTATAGTAAATATCAATATATGTATTAATATTATTATTAAATTCTTTATTAACTAATATATTTTTAAATATAATTTCATGATGTGAAAATATATTTGAAAAAATATTCTGAAATAAATCAAAATTTCCGAATACCTTTATTAACATATTATATTTATCGTATGTGAAACCTTTAATATTATAAAAATAAATATCATATAATAAATATCATATGGAAATAAATTAAAGAGTATTTATAATTAATAAATAATTTTATAATTAATAAATAATTTTATAATATGGAATACATTAATGTTACATATAATGAAAAGGATTTGGTAAAAAAAATGGGAGCGAGGTTTGATTTTAACAATAAGTTGTGGTATATACCCCCCGATATGGGTGAATCAAATAAAAAAGAAATATTAAAGAAATGGGGTTTAAGTAAACAGGTTGTACTTATTGGAGAAGATAAAAATTATGGAGGCGATGATTTATTTGTAGATTTAATACCAAAATCTTGTTGGTTTAAAAATGTAAGAACATCTATTGCTAGAAAAGATTGGGATATACTTAGAAAACATATTTATTCGCGGGTTAACTATATATGTGAATGCTGTGGGATTGATACCAAGATTAATAAAATTAGATTAGAAGCTCACGAACGCTGGCATTATAATAAAAGAGAAAAAATACAAAAATTGGTAAGATTGGTAGCACTATGTAGTGATTGTCATTTATCAACACATATTGGATTTGCTGATATACGTGGGTTATATGATAAAGCTTTCAATCATTTAAAAAAAATAAGAAACGAAAATTCAGAGGATTGTAATAGGCATATAGAAAGGTCATTTAAATTATGGGATGACCGAAATAAATATAAATGGGAATTAGATATATCATTGATTACTAATAATAAATTTAGTATTAAATATTAATATAGTTATTTATTTAATATAGTTATTTATTTAATATAGTTATTTATTTAATATAGTTATTTATTTAATATTTACCAATTTTTTTTTGTAATATAATATTAATAATGAAGAATTTTAATATGATTGCAAATAAAGATAATCCAGATAACCACACTTGTTTGACACCTTGGAGTTTAATACATTTTATTAGTGGTTTTTTGTTAGTAATATTTAATATATTTACTTTTAACTCTAATAGCTTTTGGACTATATTTGTAATAGGAAATATTATACATTTAATATATGAAATAAGAGACTACTATATGACAAAATCTAAAAAATTAAGAAATAAAGTTGAAAATAAATTAAATAACTTTTTTTCTGATAAAGTCACCCATTCATTAATAACATGGTCGATTACTAATACTGTAGTTAATTGTGTATGCGATCAAATAGTATTTACATTGGGTATATGTCTAGGTTATTATTTATTTTTTGTTAAGAAATTAAATCATTTAATACGTCCATTAATGACACTAAGTATAATATTATATATATTATACATTACTATAGGGGAAGATACATTAAAATAATTAATTAAGAGTATTTAATATACTATAATTCATATAAAGGTTTATAGTATATGTAATTATAATATGGGCAATATATGTGGAATATGTTCTATAGAAAACGCAAGTCAATATAAAAAAGAATCGCGTCCTGCATTTAAATTTGGTGATAATTCCGAATTAATAAGAGTTGAAAATAAAAGTGGTTCGGTGAGATATTATACACGTAGTAGACGAAATTCAGAATCAAATAAATAACATTTTTTAAAGTTAAAACATGATAAAAAATTACTGCTATTAATTTTCTATGGATATTTAGTCACACATTACAAAAATAAATTCTCCAATAAAAAATGAGGTTATTATAATTTTTTTTGTAGTGAATTTCTTCAATTAAATTTGTATTAAACAATATTTATCTTAACAGTAATATTTATCTTAACAATAATATTTATCTTAACAGTAATATTTATCTTAACCTTCATAATCACAGATTAGTATAACAATGTAATACAATAATAAAAAATACAATGCCATATAAATTTACCACATTTTCATACGATGTTCCAGTGGTAAAAACATATTATCATTTTCATTTATATCAAACGCATAGTAAAATTCATCAATATGTTGAACTAAATTTCCTCTGAATTCACATGGAGCGTGTTGATCAATGGATAATAACATAATTTTTTTATCTTTTTTGACATTTTCTTTCCAAATATTTGTCCAACTTTTAAAAAATACTCGCAAAGATGCCTTTATCTCAATTTCGGTTAAATCTCTTTCTTTCAGTTTCTTCAATAATGCTTTCATGGATATAGTTAACCCCCCAATATCTGCCAAATTTTCACCCATAGTTAATTCGGGATTCATTTTATAATTTTTATTTTTTTCTTCATCGAAATAATTATATTTTATTACAGAATTATACATTATCTTGGTTTTTTGAATAAATAAATGTTCATCTTCTTTAATCCACCAATCTTTTAAATTACCTTGTAAATCAAATTTTCTTCCTTTGTCATCGAATCCATGGGTTATTTCGTGGGCAATAACAGCACCAATTCCACCATAATTGACACATGTAACTATATCTAAACCAGGAAACATATTAGTTTCTTCCGATATATCGAAATCAATTGATGTTGGTTCTATATGAAAAAATGGTGGCTGTAGTATTGCTGCTGGGAAAACAATTTCATTTTGAGTAGGCATAAAATACGCATTTACTGTTTGTGGTGACATTTTCCATTCATTTTTATCCAAAATACTATTAATTTTATCATAAAAATCATTTTTTAGATTCCACGTATTTATCTTTTGTGATATATTGTAAAGTGAATCATATTTAGTTATATTTAAATCGGAATAATCTTTCCAAAAATCTGGAAAACCTATTTTACTCCTAAAACATTTTAATTTATTTAAAGCTTTAAACTTAGTTTCGGAAGTTAACCAATCATTATTTTTTAATGATTCTTTCATAATATCTAGAATATTTTTAACTAATAAATCCATATTATCTTTATGTTGTTGTGGAAAAAACTTGTTAATAAATAGTTTACCCATTATTTCATCCACATAGTCATTAACTATATTAATACATCTTTTCTCTTCAGTTTTTTGTTTTTGTTGACCTCCGAGTTTTTTCAAATAAAAATCAAAAAATTCTTCATCTAATTCTTTACTACAAAACTTATATTTACTTTTAATTATATTGTAATATATATATGATTTATATTTCAAAAAATTACTATGATTTAACATATATTTAAAACATCTTCTCAGACCATCGCCATCATATGCAGCAATTTGATATTTTCCAATTGGATTTTTTATCCATGAATTATCTGATTCAAGTTTATCACCATAGTTCTTATCAAAATTTTTCTCTAATATTTCTTTTAAATTTAAATTTTCGTATATTCCTTCCAATAATATACCAATTTTTGTAATATCATTTGGGGATAATTTAAACTCTCTATCATTTTCTAGATAATTCTCTTCTTTTGAATCCAAACTATTAAGATCATTAATTTTAGTATATAATTCCGTAAGTGTTGTATTTGTATAATATTTATCATATGAACGATATTGGTCTTTTTTCATAGTAAACTTTGAGATATTTAATTCAAATTCTAAGACATTTTCGATAAAATTTTCACCAAGATTAATATTTTTTTTATTTAAAATATTCTCAATATTTTTCAAATGATTTCTAAAAAATACAATTTTTTCACTGAAACTTTCATCCGTATAATATTCTCTAGAAGGTAGAGATAATCCACTTATAGATAAATCCAATATCACGCTATTCGAATTCTTAAGATTACTACCTTTATCAAAATTCAAAGTATTTTTAATAGAATTATTTATAGAATACGAATAATATTTTGCTAAACAATTGATATATGGTTTTTCATTTATTATATCATTAATTTCTAGATCAAAAAAACTTGAAAAAATATTATTAAAAACTTCAAATTCATCTTTTAATGGAGACATATCGCAAATATTTAATTCCCAATTATTATATAATTTATTTGATGCAGTCCAGATACATTTTATAATATTTTCTTCTTCTGTTATATCTTGATCATTTTTTTTACAAATTGATTTTATAATATTTATTTGTTTCTTCAAACCACTATCATACAATTTAGTAAATCCACCCCAACTAGAATAATCTGTTGGAATTATATTAGCTGGGTCATTTAACCATATTTGATTAACATATTTATAAAAATTTTCACCAATCAATTTATTTTTAACACTTCTTCCATCATTTTCTTCTTCATCAATATCTTGAGTATTTTCATTATTTACAAGAATTAATTCATTATTTACAAGAATTTCAGTAGACATATATTAATAATTAATTATTCTATCTTTTTTTTAAATTATTATATTTTTTAAAATCTATTATTAATACTATTTAAAAGTAAATATCTAATTTTTATATTAATATTAAATTCAAATTTTATATAATTCAATATAATTTATAATTTAAAATTTGAATTGTATCTGGTAAAATAAAAATAAAAATAAAATGTCTTGTTGTATTTGCATTGATGATTTATATAAAAAAAAAGATAAAAAAAAGATAAAATCATCAAATAAAATAGTTATATCAAAATCTACGAAATGTCTTGAGTTAAAATGTGGTCACAAATTTCATAAAAAATGTTTATTGGATTGGTTTTATAGTGCCAAATTAAATTCAAATAAATGTCCCATGTGTCGAAATAATATTATTTTTAAAGATTATTCTTTAAATGAACTTAGGTATAATATTCGGTTTAAAAAAATACAGGAAACTCTAGTATCACGTGCTAAAAAAAGAATAAAAATACAAAACAATATATCTAGTAGTAATTATTATCATAATTATCGGGACAATACTATTCGAGACAATACTATTCGAGACAATACTATTCGAGACAATACTATTCGAGACAATACTATTCGAGACAATACTATTCGAGACAATACTATTATAGACAATAATACAAATTCTAGATATTATATTAATTTTAATATAGATTATGTTGGATTTATAGAAAATACCCATATAACATCCCAAATTATATCTGATAATACTTTACATGTAATCACTCAATTATATAATGGTGCCGAGATTACTCCTTATGTAAATGACCAAAACATTTTAATGGATTTATTACATCAATTTAGATTATATAATTTGAGATTATATGAATTACGCAATTATATATTAAATGGTAGAGAATATATTAATATGCCTATCTTGGTAGATGAAAATCGTTTAAATTATAATATATTAAATGAATACCAATCCATAAGTCTTCCTGAAACATATACAGTTTATAATTCTTCCCTAAATGATATAATAAATCCACTATATGGTAATAGTAATAATATTCAAAGAAATACTGCATTAAGGTATTTGGAAGAAAATAATCCGAATAATTTAAGAACAAATCTAAATAACGATATCAATTATGATGAATTGAATGAAGACCAAAAACTTATTGATGAAATGGGAATTTGTTTAGAATGTAGAATTAATAATGAAAATTATTTAAAATTTGTTAATAATTACATAAAAAAAGAAGATAAACAAAAAATGCAAATAATTAAAAGAACCAAGAAAGATAAAATTTATAAAAATAAATTTAAAAATAAAAAAAAAATGAAGAATTTTAAAACTTGATTATAAAATATCAGATGGTTACATTTTAGTTTGTTTGTAGTTCGTTGTAGTTCATTGTAGTTCGTTGTATTTCGTTGTAGTTCGTTGTAGTTCGTTGTAGTTCGTTATAGTTCGTTATAGTTCGTTATAGTTCGTTGTAGTTCATTGTAGTTCGTTTGTAGTTCGTTTGTAGTTATTCGGTATTAAAATAAAATCATTCAACTACCATATTTATGGTGGAGAATTGGTTAAAAAGCATGATTAAACTGGAATTATTTATTTATTACCATTTTTTTAATTAAAATATTTAACGGATTGAAAATTTTGTGATTTATAAATCGCAAAATTTTTCATTGAAAGTTTTCCAGACTATTGCATTAATGTCTATTTTATATCTAGGATCTGGATTTTCGTAACAAAATTTATCAAATTCCCATTGCTTACATTGTCGTTGTCCTTCTTGTAATGGCGCGAATGGTCGCAATCCTCTAAGTTGGTTTATACAAACACCAGTTGAATCAATTATATGGTTTATGTTTACTTGTAAATAACCTTTCATTATGGTAATCAAATGTTCTTTACTTCCAAATCTTAATCCAATATTATGAAGTGTGTTATCTACAATTATGTCTGCAAATAATTGATTGTCATCAATACGAAATCCATTAATTGTATATGCCATTTTTATCTTAAAAATTTAAGCTTTGAAATAATTATATTAATCAATTTTTTATTAAACCATATAAATTATACTAAATACAATTTAAAATACACGATATATCCTTGTAATTATATGTAAATTTAATAAATACTCTATGGTAAATTGTATAGTTCCGAAAAAATATTTGTTAATAAGTAAATATATTTTTTACTCCCTCAATTAGCGTTTCGTCTAAACATAATACTTACTATTTCCGGAATATTCATACAAAAATGTAAGGTTAATATACTTAAAAAAATTGAAAAACTTACTATTTTTTTTAATAAAATAATTTAGAAAATGTCTTTTTCAAAAAAAGGGAATCAAGTATTTAGTATTGAAAATATTCATATAATGAAATTAATATTTGACTATAAAAAAAAATTTTTACAAAAAGAATTATTTACTTTATTTATTGATTTCATAAATCACATTAAATCCATCGAACAAAATAACAAAAGATTGAATGATTTTATAAATATTGGTTATGATTTAAGGTTGCAGAATCTATTTTCAAATAAAAAACTATTCAATAATAATGAAGAATTGTATAAATCGTATGTTTTATTTAAATATTATGATAATATAATTGAAAATAATGTAAAACTTATGATAGATTGTGCATATATTAATATAAATGTAGAAATTTCATTCTGTTCAGAAAAATATAAATTTACTAATAAATATTTTAATGAATTACAGAAATGGTTATTTCCAGGTAATATTCCAGAAGAAGTTGATAATATTAATTTACTGAATCTCAAACCACAATATAATACAGATAAAATTAAACCTATATATGAAACATTAATTAATATAAATAAAGATATTGATATTCGTATTAATTCAGAAATTGAAATAATGAAAAACAGGTTTATAAATAAATATAATAAATTATTATATTACTTAAAAATATGTCATATAGATAAAAGGACTAAAGAATTTGAAAAAGATATCAAAATACTAAGGTTGGAATTAGATTCAATGACTAGAGTTTAAATTGATAAAATGATGTGTTCATAAAACTAAAGATAATAAAATACAACTTAAAATACAACTTAAAATACAACTTAAAATACAACTTAAAATACAACTTAAAATACACTACTTGTTCGATTTAGTTTATTTGAAAATTTTGGTATTAATTCTTAAAGCATGGTAGCATTTTTAAAAAAATAAAATAATGTAATGTAATTTATTTTAATTTATGACTTAAACTAGCAAGTTGTTGAACTGCATAGTAATCTGAAAGTGGTCCTATTTGAGATTGTATACCTTGCAATAATTGTGTATAATAACTTTGATTATCGGGATAAGTATCGGCATTTTCAGCACAAGCACTACTATTTCTAACTCGACTTCTTTTCATACCTTCAATGAATCTTCTTTTCCCATTTAATAATTCTTCAATCCATGTTACTTTTTTTATATTTCCTATTTTATTTCCATACTCATAAAATGTTTTTTTTAAATATGGATCATTTTTATAAAATTCATCTTTAGGTATATTTAAAAAATCTAAATATTCATCCAATAAACGTATAAAAATATCATATTTTTCACTAATTTCTATAAATTCTGGTGTACTATCGCCAAATTTTTTTTCAGTTAATTTACCTAATTTTGAAGAAGCAGTTATTTTACTCAATAACCAATCTTTACCATGCAATAAAGTATCCTTCATACTTCCCGTACCGTGATCTTCGGGTTTTATAAATAACCTTAATGTACCGCAGGTTTCATATTTAAAAAAATGCAAATGGTATTTATCAAATATGCCGAGGTCTAAATCTGCACCAGCATATACATCCCGAGTAACATCTCTTAAATGACTAGAACCATTACAAAAATATCCATCATCTCTATAATATTTTATTTCATCAGACAATGAGGATAATTTCATATACAATTTATTAGCATATATTTCACCTTCTAAAATAAATGCAACATCTGTAGCAGCATCCAAATTTGTATTACATCGTGTATTATAATATAATGCATACAAGAAATAGTTCATACCGCGTAGAAATTTTAATTGTAATTCGTTTTCATAATCATTTAATAATTTGTTCGATTCTAATATAAACATAAAGAAATTTGCATCATCTTTTAATAATTCATGCTTTTCTTTATTAATACCCAAAGCACAATGATTTATTTCCAAAAAATCCCAAAAATGTAAGTGTTCTGATGTGAATACTCTTAAGAAATCTTGATCACAAAACCGTATTTCTTTTGAACGAGTATGTATATCAAGATTACTTGGTATATATTTACGGATAGTTTGAACCATATCTGTAAACGCATCTAAAACTATTTCAAAAAAGTGATTGGCATCAGTATTACCAATTTCGAGGTCCGTAAATAATTCAGAAAAATTATCATTTTTATTTAAATATAAATTTTGTAATTTACTATCAGTTATTTCTGCTTTATTTCCATTACTTGCCCATTTTTTTGACCGTTTAGTTTTATTTTCTTTTTTTTGCCATGTATTATTTGTAGAATACCTTCTTGTTAAGCTTCCGCCCTTTGTTTTGTTTACGAATGTAGTTATATTATTTTTACTTTTTTTGTTATTTAATTTTGATTTTAATTTTGATTTTGATTTTGATTTTTTATAAGTTTTTTTTTTTTTTTTTTTTTTTTTTCTTTTTTTTAAAAAACTTTTTTCTTTTTTTTTTCTTTTTTTTTTTCAAAAACATTTTTCTTTTTTTTTTAATTTTTTTTTTATGTTTTCATTTTTTTTTTCGATTTTTTCAACTTTTTA
>Ga0115006_10000480_pt1 | contig 21642 bp, 8 predicted proteins | sample ArcOceMetagenome_3_FD_88943 | JGI IMG/M metagenome (GOLD analysis project Ga0115006, IMG submission 88943) | Marine eukaryotic phytoplankton communities from Arctic Ocean - Arctic Ocean- Svalbard ARC20M Metagenome | ecosystem: Environmental > Aquatic > Marine > Oceanic | place: Arctic Ocean...
CCATTCATTCACATCGTAGTTACATCTTTTCTTTGTAGTTTGTTTGTTACATGTCACACACTTACTCACTCATACCGTAGTTACATCGTGTGATCTGTTTTAGCCCACCCACCCTCCCTTGGTTCCGCAGACGCGGAGTTTTTGGGTTTGGAGTCATTTGCGCTAACGTGTTGCGCAAGTTTGCGCAAAGAAAAGGGTAGTCAGAGCTCAGGCGTCAGAAGCTAGGCCTTGGCAGGGCGAAGGGGATGTCGAGCATCGCTCTTTCTCCACTATCACGATATTATTGAAAGCTTTCACGTTAGCTCTGAGTGCAGCAGCTTAGATCTTGCATGTGTACCCCTCCTCCTCCTATAAACTTTCCTCCTCCTCCTTCCTCCTCCTCCTCCTCAGACGACGCGTCTAACTCCCAAACATGATCAGGGTTGTCAAGATTCTCCAGTCCAGACATATATCACCTCAATGACGCTTATACTCTAATCGGATTTTGGGCGCGTCCCAGACCGGGCAGTGAGGAAACCGAAGAAGTCTTGTCTTTCAATTTTATTTCAAAGCACACTCTTTATTGCAAACGCTAAAAGGGACAGTCCATGGGAAGTACGAGTCCGAACAACCCAGCTAGTCTGTCTGGGAAGTGGGTAAGGCCGTCGAAGACGAGGTTGCTCCTGTCTTGGTTGCTCCTGTCTTGCTAGTCTTGAGAGTGGGTAAGGCCGTCGAAGACGAGGTTGCTCCTGTCTTGGTTGCTCCTGTCTTGCTAGTCTGGGAAGTGGGTAAGGCCGTCGAAGACAAGGTTGCTCCTGTCTTGCGAAGTGTTTCATCGAAGTTTCCGCGCGCCATTGACAGTCGACGCGAAATCTCGCCGTTCGAAGATCTGGGGGTTGGCTCCTTCAGGTCTGGCATTGGGATTGAAGTTGGATTCGATGGTTCCGCTTGCGACCACATCCTATTCTCAAGTCCCATTCTGGAAGACCAGGAATGCCCATGAGAATTGACACCAGGAATTTCGCCTTGTGTACCGTGGTCAAGAATGTCCTGCTCTTCTGGCAAGAGCTCTGACCTCTCGGCTTGTAAATCGTGCCCGTCCTGGCCATCAATGACTGATGATGGTGCTGATGATGGTGCTGATGATGCTGAAGACCACGACGAAATGACCTCAGCAGGAGAAGGGGCCTCCTGCACTTCCTCTCCCTCCCCTTCAACAAGAATGGCAGCTGAAACCGTTGGGGGCCGAGGACTGTTGATGACCAGGCTATGGAACCTGTTGAATTTCGCCTTTTGTTTCAGGCCGATTTGGGTAGCAAGTGTCCAAGTCTCAAAAGATTTTGTTAGACCAACAAACCTCCACCATGTGAGTGCCTTGTGCGTCCGACTTGATATGCGTCCAGCATAAAACTCTTGTAGGTCAAGGTCAACACCGTCTTCTGAGGTCCTTGACTTATCGTCCCCTCTTTCCTGTTCAGGGCTTGGAAGACCCACAAGTTTTTTCATGTCTGACCAAAAAACACCTTTCACCGGTTTGCCATCTTCCATGTCAATCTCGTTTGCGTCATTGGTGAACAAGTGCTTGTGCACGTAGCGCGTGTATACATGATACTTAATGCCGATTGTCACTAGTATGCCAATAACAATGGCAACAATTACACCCGCCGCAATTTTCGCGTTCTTTTTGATTTTGACTTTGATGTACGTTGCTGTACTTCTACAGGTGCTGTAACTTTCACAAGCTAGTTCGTCACTTGAGGTAACCTTCGGAGCATCTATCATGGTTGCTGGAGGCAGACCCGCTTCTTCTAGTTGTTTGTTGAGGGCCTCCTCGGATAGCACGCCAACCAAAGATTCTGCTTGATCCTCGCTTTCCGTTTGAATGGCAGTCCTCACCTCAATGCCTGGTGATTGCCGACGACCTGAAATGTCCTTTATCTCCAGAATATAGACCTTGTCCCCGGGTACACCAGCGGCCTGTCCGACAGCCATGCGAAAACGATTCTGGGCACTTTCATCGAAATCTGCTGCACTCATGGGAATCGCAAGAGTCATTTCCACCATGGGGACCTCTTCCTCAATGTCAGCAACAGACACGGGGGGCGATACAGCAGCAACCACTTGGGGTTGTTCCGGTGCAGGCGTTTCCTCTATTCGAATGTCGGGTATTGCTTCCTCGACTGGAAGTTCCACAATCATTTCCTCGACTTCAAAGCCCGTATTTTGAGCGATTGCTGCTCACTCACGGATGGTCAGTTCTCTTAAATGACGTTCTCAGCGCGGCGAATATAGCAATGCTAGAAAGCAAAAAAGACCATGAACAAGCTGAGGGAAGGGGGAGGGAAGGCGATCAAGACGATACCTTCAGTAATGCTCGTGCGTGGGGAACCGCATGGAGTGGTCATCGGAATCTCCGTCGCTACAGGGGCGGGAGTAGGCTGAAGATCGTCGGGAGTGCACGGCACAAGACCCTCCTCTGGTGTTCCCTTGTACATGCTGCAGGGTGGCGGTGGTAAGTCTGCCGTCTCTGAGGCTTCCTCAGAGTATATATCTGTAATCGACAAATCCGCGTTCCCCCCAGACAACTCAGCACCAAGGCCCAGGTTTTCATCTGCAAGTATCATATCTCCATTATATATATCTGACGGCGGCGATGGCGGTGGTTGAGCCTGTTCATCAAGGTCGGACTCACATGGTTCAGGAGCAGATTCATGGGCATCAACTATGATTTGCGCGAGGTCTAAGAGCCCAGCTTCCGCGCTGGGCCTGACAAATGCAGGATCTGACGTTGCTGACATGGTGCTGCATCCCGCTGAAGTGCAGGCAGAAACTCGCGCTGTATATCGTGTATTCACGTCCTGGGGTAGGTCTCTGACATCCATGTCTGTTCTGTCCAGCACCAAGCTTGTGTGTGTAGAAGTGCCGTTGACAGGGTGCGCTGCAGTCCATTCAAACTCGTATCGCAATATCGGAAGACCCCTACTGTCCACCTCTGTCCATGTCCATTCAATAGAATTTGCCGTCCTTTGTCCAACCAGAGGTGCAAAAGGTACTGAAGGCCCAGCAACGCAATCATCTGCCGTGGCTGGGGTCCCGCCATCGCAAAGCCAGCCCAAGGTCACGACAAGACAATCAGCACTGCAACCACCTTCACCTGAGGTGCTACCATCGTCGCATACTTCTCCTTTTTCCCTATAGCCGTTTCCACAGAGCCGACAAAGGCTGAAGCCATCTTCATTCTCCTCACACACAGCACTTGGCTGCATGAGGCAATTGCTTGTGCAACCCTGGTTGTTTCCGTTGCTGTCCCCTGAATCACATTGCTCCGGACCAGCTTTTATGCCATCGCCGCAGACTACGTCACAATCGTCTGTTGCAGCTCCTTGCACGTTTGTCTCACAAGTCCAACCTGGTTCCAATTTGCAGGTAGGACTGCATCCATCCGAGGAATCATAGTTGCCATCATCACATTCTTCTTCTGCTGCTTTGACACCGTCCCCGCACCCGGAGATACACACGTCTTGAGATGTTGGACTGCCTCCTTCACATGAGTAACCTGGCATGATAATACAGATTTCTCTGTCGCACCCGGCATTGGTTGCGTTTCCGATATCACATTCCTCGGATGCATGTCTCTTTCCATCCCCACATATCTGCAGTCATGGATTCACATGCAACCGCAGCAGCCACTGTCAGTCAAGTACACGCGGCAAAGACAGCGATATGCAAGACAGCACCACACAAAAGGACAGTGAGATCTCACCGCCAGAGTCCTGATACCATCTGAAGGGTCACTGAATTCTGACCACCCTTTTTGCGTTCTTGCTCGCACTCGGAACTTGTACATAGCATGGACATCAAGGTCGACAAGAGTGACAGACACGCTCATTTCTTCCTCTAGTTGATCTGAAACGTCAACCCATGCTGTCACTTCTTCACTATTGCTTTGCACTTGAGCCATTTCGACCTCCCATTGCAACACGTCCATCATTTCCTGTGATGGCGAAAACGTAGAAGAATTTGGCCAAATCGGAGCCGTCCATTCAATCGATAAGGATGAACTGGACGATACATCGCTTGACAGCACGGGAGGCGCTGGAGGTGGAGCATCAACATTGTTTATGTGCACTGTGAGACGCGAATCGGATAGCGACGCGTTCTCGGGGTTGAAGAGGCGCACACTGAAGGTTTTGTCCACACTGCTGTAACCTACCTCACGAAGGATTTGGATTTCCACGTCTGCAGAGGCTTGTTCCGGCGCAAAATTGACTATGGAGGTCACTCCACCAAAATTCACACCAGCGACTGCGGTGTTGTACTCCTCGGCAATCGTCTCTAACGTCACCGAGCAGTGCAGCTGCATGTTGACATCCCGAAGCAGCGTCAAAGTCAAAACACCAGCGTCTTCCTCGACCCAAACGGAGTCCGAGGACACCGAAATCTCGGACTCTGGCGTGATTTCCAGATCCACGCTCGTTGCGTCGGAGGACAGCAAGCGTCGATGGCCTCCATTCCGCCGAGTGACAAATCTCTTACCGCGCGTGGCACCGCGTCCACTGCTGCGACGGGCATTGCCTGCCACCACATCAACAATGAAGATCCTGTCGGTAGGAATGCCTAGCACAAACGCTGTGGATTCGATTAAGTTATCTTTCTGTTCGTAAAACTCTTCGAGTCTGCACGAGAGCACGAGGCTCACTTGCACCACCGGCATGATCCGGACCTCAATGAAATCGCGAGCCTGATGCCCTTGTACAAGAATCTCTATCTCGCCGGTGCTTTTTCTGTACGTGTTCGATCCGTGAGTATTCGAGGCTGTCCCTCCATCCGTGCACAAAACAGACGCAGCACAATCATCTTGTCCTTCAAGCTTGCAGGCACACTTTGTTGACAGCTCTTGCTCCGCGTACTGGCCAGGGATACCGATGTTGGACGCCCATTGACCTTGCTTCGTGAGCATGCGCTTGTACTTTCCGTCAAACATATTAATATCTTGAACATACTTCAGGCCCACGAACACCTGCAGTCTGCATGGAGTCGTGTAGTGGACTTTGAGGATGATTCTATCATCTTGGGTGGCATGCGGCAGGGTGAAACGCATGCGCTGAGGCATGGTGCCCGTCGCATGAAACGTGTAGGTCTCTCCCATGGCAACGATACTGGGAAAGCTCATGAGGCATTTCATACACGAATAGCCAAAACACCACCCCGATGGGGGCCCTCCCGACATCATGTCAGTATATCCGGTGGAGGATGACAATGCCACTGGAGAGATCCTCCTGATCGTGCGGTCTCGGTCCATATTTTCTATCGTGAACCTCCGATACAGCGTCTTGGTGTCTGCAGAATCGCATCTATAGGCGCCCCATTCCTGTTTCCACGTACACCCTTTGCGATGGATACCGTAACCGTGCTTGAGGTAGCCCTCATGGAGGTTGACAGGATAACCCTGACGATCGCTGCGCATGATAGTGGGTGCGTTTACGTACCACCAGTCTGGCTGGGGCTCCAGTTTTGCCCCTGTGGCTGGGTCTATGGGGAAATTGATCCCGTCGCGGTAAGGAACGCCCCACGAGCCGTGGAGGTTTTCCGCAGGTGCAAAGGCGACCACCCTCGTTAAGGGTTTCTTGCTGTCAAAAAAAGTTCCGTCTTCGTCATCAAAGAGGATATGGCGATAACCGTCGCAGCTTAAATCCACACATACTTCACCCCCCTCGCTCAGACTCAGCTTGGAAGCCTCGTCCACCCGTACCTTTTCCGAGTCTCTTAATACGAAGGTGGTTGCCGAGGAACTTGGCTGCGGGATGTTCTTAAACACAATATCTCCTCCCTTGTAGTCCACAAAAGTACAGCTTTCTACCTCAGTCAAGCCGTAAATTGTCAGACCACCTCCCGGATCCGTGAACGGTTTGTTGGGGGCTGCGTTGCTACTAGTGGTAAAGGGGGTCAACCAGATCGCGACGTGGCCTCCACTGACGTGGCCACACCATGCACACAGGGGTGCTTTGCAAGTGTGCAAACCTGGATGCCCCTTTCGCAAATTTTGACCATTCAAGGATCTTCCCACGAAAAGGCCTCCCTGAACAAACAGTTTCCTTGGGGTCGGGTGTGCGCCCCTGTTGATAGCTTCTATCGTTGAGGCTTTTTCATTCTGCTGGCTGAATTTCTTATTCTCCTCCCACTCTACAAGTGGATTATCTGAACCACGACTGTACCATCCAATGCCGACTTGGGCGTCTGCAATGCGGGGGTTAATTATCAACACATCTTTCATTCCTCCAACATCACCGAAGATGCCGTAATGATACAGCTTCCAACCTTGAAAGTCATGGATCGCAGCACAGCCAGTAAACCTAAGTCGTCCTACCATCACTCCCCAATAGCCAGCCAGGGCTGAAAAACACTCGTTTCCTACAAATTTGTGTAACTCGTTGCAACGCGTTCCACCAATCGTGAAACCTGAGCGTTCGCTGCCTGACGCAACGTTATACCTCCAAGTGTTATAGCCGCCTGATTCATGAAACATTCCGATCATGGCAGTGAGCATGTCAAATGCCTTACCCCCCACCATAGCGCCGCGATGAGTTTGCCAGAGGATGCCCGTCACGATCAAGTTGCCCTCGATCAGGTTGTTGGATCCATCAATACCGATAGATGGAAGCATCGATCTAAAGATGACGTTGTCCTGCAATTTGACGCCATGGCAACCCGATGCCTCAATGGCAAAATGATAGCCGCGATTCATGGACACATTGCTTATTGCGGTCATGGGCCCAGAGGTGGAGCCCAGAGCCTGGAGCACAATTCCAGCACGCAAGTTGTTCTGGCCGAAATATCGCAGCTCTACGGAATCAATCTCAGTTATTGGCTTGTAACTTGCCTTGGCGCCAGCCTTGCAGTCGTGTTGGGCTGGACTTGATTCTGGAGAACAGTAAATATACTCTTCAAGGTATTCCGTTACAAGGATAGAAGCGCCAAACTCCCAGGCAGGGCCCAAGCAGTCGCCGCACGGCGTGTGCGGGAAGACTGACACCGTAGGCTTCCAGTATGAGTCTCCCGATTTGATAAAATCGTCGTTGCGAAGATCTTTGATGTCAAATACGTCCCACTCTTCTGTGGTAAACTTCACTCCGCAAATTTCTTCACTCCGCAAAACGCACAACATACTTATATTTTGCAAATGGTCAGCCAAGAGAGGGCTATCTAACTCTCGACCCAACATAGGCCTTGCTGCACCAAATTTTTCCCAGTTCAAGCTCTCCCACTTTGAGGCTGGTCCGGGTGAAATTTCACAATGTTCGCACACGCCATTACCGCAGACAGCCTTGCTGCAATTGCCAGGCCTCTGGCTGTTCCACTCAGTGTAGCTGAGCTCCTCCCCTTGTCCAGTGCCACCTTGGATTACAATGTTCCGTGTCAGGAGGCCAACACGAGCCTGCATACGCATTGCTTTAGTGCCATAGTACTGCGTTGTTGCGTCTGCATAGTGCTCATGATCGAGAGGCACGTTCAGGGTGATGCGTGTCTTGATAGGGAACTGCTCGTCACCTTCTTCAAAACTTATGTTTTGAATGCGCCGCACCTCACCTTCGTGCACTTGAAAGCTTGTGCTCGTAATGACAATTTCGGATTCAACGGCCCAGTCTACAGCCCCGTCGACAAGTATGGCAGTGCACCCTGCCGCTGCTGTTTCTGAAAGACCAAGCCAACTGTGAGAAGATTGTCGCCCCTTTGCGATGAATGTGCCTGCATTGAGGAGTGTTGCTGGCCCCATGGTGCGGCCTTCTTTCCCCATGATGATGTCAGGAATCTCGCGCGGGTTATCTCCATGCAAATACGCCAGCTTGTCGTTGTGCCCATGCAAGGTGATCTGGGTCAATCCAAGATACGGTCCTCGAATCTGATCGCCAAACTCATCGACTGTCGCAATGATCAGAGTCCCGCCCTTGATCTCAATGTACACAGCATCTAGATTCACATTTGTCGTTCCATTGATGATGAGCATTCCCTCGATAATTAGACGACCAAGCTTCGGAGTGCTTACGTCCAGCATCACCTTTTTCCAGGGCGGGATCCAGACATTGTCTCCCTCGGACGGAATAGGACCAGGCCATTCTTGCACATTTGCCAGCGTGAAAGTCTCTTCTACCCAGGTTTTCTCGGAGATATCGATGTGGTTCATCGGATTTGCCATGTGATCCGGTGTGCCCTCCCAGGTTGAAGCCTGAGACCAGTATGCCAGGTCGAGTTCCTTAGGCTCTGGCGGGGGCCGAGATGGAACAGGCCAGCAACCTTCGTTCGCGCAGACCTGGACAGCGTACAAACCCCCACCGCCGCTGTTTTGCTTGAACGAAAGGCTCATCACGCCGCCACTGCCATCAGCATCCTGCCGAAAAGCCCAGTGCGCATTTGCATTTGAGTATCGAAACGTGTGTATGTCAGAAATACTTAATGTCTTCCAAGAGTCGTGTGGTGCAGGTCTGGGAATTTCTGATGACGGTACGGGCACGTAGCCAGGGACCCCATTTCCTCTGATGAAAACGGCCTTTGAATCATACGCGCAGCTGCCGGTCTTGATTTCCGTCTCCGTCAGGGACTCAGTGGCCGGCGTAAAGTAGCGGTCTCCCGACTTGATATATTCGCCCTTGTTCACTTTCGGAATGCCGAAATAGTCCCATTCTGTCTGCGTAAACTCAGTCTTGCCGCTCGTCAAGCTCGCTGCCAACTCTGCGTTGTCCAATTCCCAGGCCACAGTATGTGCTGTCGCACCTGCTTCTTGCCATTTCAACCCTGATGGCGCCCCGCATCTGTAATGAGGTCTCTCTTCAACTTGTCCACAACCAACGCGACTGCATTCGTTGATGTCGTAAAAGTAATTTACTGGAATGTTCTCTTTACCCGCAAGGTTATACATTGGACGCTTGTAGGGATCCATAACTTGCCACTGTAGAAACCTGTAATTGTAAATGACTTCCTCACCTTCCTGTACACCAAATACACCACCTCGAAATTTTGCGAAGTCTGCCATCTCGTGCGGCTTGAGGTCCCACTGAAAATTGTACATGAATCGGTAGGGTGGATATATGGTAGCTGCCGACATCCATATGTTGGTGCCCATTCCTGAAGACCATGGGACGCCGTTGCAATCTACACCCCATCCCACACATGTGTTGACATCAAGATCGCCTTGCCAATTGGGCCTCACGATGATACCCTTGCCTTGCCACGGCTGCGGCTTTACTATTCGCATGGAGGTACCTCTCCACAGCAGCCCCTGGCAGAGAGCTGCGCCTATTCCGGAACCTCGCACAAATTCGCCTGGAGCTCCCGGTTCCAAAATCAGATCCCCGCCCATGAACTTTCCGAATTGCTCTGGAGTTAAGCGTGGTGCAGAACTGTCACAGAGCGAGGAAGTCTCGTTCACCATGCAGGGCGGCAACTTGTCATCGAATGGATCCGGATCAAAACGATGGTTCGTAGTTGGAAACGAGTGTCCAGCATCAATGTTACATCCAAGATACTTTTGCCCAATCGATTGTGTCAAAGTGGGGTACAGTTCCTGGTCCCACCACCCCTCTTTCTCATCGTCACTTGCGCTTGCACACACCTGCTGGCACGTTGCACTGACAAAGCCGTTGCAGAGTGTCCCGCCGCCGCAGGGGTTCCCGCTGCCGCAACATACGCAACGACCACCTCGCCGGTCGGGATCTCCGGTTGTAAAGCATGGGCCCATCGGTGGAAGCAACTTCGAGCGCCCGACCAAAGTAGCCCTGCATGCGTGCACGCACGTCAGAAATGCTCTTGTCGCGACATGCTATGCATGCACGCACGGTAGAAGTGCTCTTGTCGCGACATGATGCAGTACAGGACATGCACAATGCATGTACGCATGTGCGCAGAGACATGCGCAAATCGAGGCATACCCTATTATGCGTCCATCGGCAGGTCTGAAGATTGAATTTCCCGACTTGATATAGTGGTACGTTTGAAGATCTTTGATGCCAAAACTATCCCATTCCTCATCCGTAAGAGTAGTCGTGGTAATTAATTTTTCTGCCAGCCCCGAATTCACCAATTCCCGACCAGTGACCCCTGCGTCACCAATTTCCTCCCAGTGCAAACCAGTGGGGCCATAGGTGTAGTCCTCTTTAATTCCTGTGTCCGTGAGAGAACCGTCCAGGTCATAGAACCACGCTTCAAACGGAGTTCTGAACATAACGCGCTGCGACGAGTTGTGGAAGTGCACATCACCAAATCTGGTTTGGGCTCCACAGCAACCTATCGGCGGTGAGCCAGGGCGCCCACAATGTGCGCATCCTCGTATGCATGGGTGAGCATAGTTGACGAATGTACAGCCCTTTACTATCAAGCCGTCTGTAAACGGCAAATGAAGACTGATGAAAGCGGGCGTGCCCAGAACCGCCTGAACATAGAAATTGTCAGTGAGTGGAAGGCCTGTCCAATCAACAAAGAGCCCACCAGAGATGTAGTGGTGGCCCCAGCCCCTGTTCGTCGTCTGACGTGACTCGTAATCATGCACTCCATTTTGAACAGCCACAAAGTCGACAAAACCAACGTCTCCAATGACAGTTGCCGTCCAACCGATTTTCTTGTTGCGCCACACAAACTGGCTTTTCATGACACAAGGGCGAATAGGAGTATAGATGTCAAACATTCTCAGCCCATACTTCCCATTGGAGTGGCATTCGTTACCCTCCCACTCGAGCATGGGGATGTTATTTGGGCTCACGTCCATGGGCGTATTTTCCGATGTCCCAGTTGCGCTCCTCTCCGGCCTAAACCACATACCGTAATTTTTGCTTGCAACGGCATGATTATGCAAGATGCGATTGTTACCTGTCACAATCCTGCACATTTGTTTTTTATCACTCAATCACTCAGTGTTGCAGAACGCCAGCAACCACAAATGTTAAACCCTCCGATCGACAAACACAGGGGAGGTTTCGTCACTCACCAGAAACATGCTGGAGTCTGGTCGGTATTGAGAAGACTGTTGGACGCGATAGTCAAGACACACAAATTTCCCTTGAGTGTATTCTGCTCTTCGACCCCGTCTTCGATAAAAAAAGCGTGACCCATGATACGGAAGATGAAATTGTTTTCCAACGAAAGATAGTGAACACCGTGAATGGCTGTGCCGCGGTTCCAGCTGTGATGCACTGTAACATTGCGTTGAAATGACTTTCTGAGGTTGCCCACCATATGCCTGCGCATTTTAACATCCTGCAAGTAAGAGCGAGCATGTGCCCAAAAACGAAGACAAGACGAGACTGCAAGACAAAGATACGACCGCTTCAGACACAAAGCATCCGCCAGGAAAGACAAGATAGTGAGATTGAAACTATAGCCCGAAGGCGATGAGATGCACCACAGGCAGCACAGGAACACATCGATCCGCATGGGATTCATACCAATGGATTGCATAACGACCCAACCGGAAAGCTTGACCGGCATTGCGAACTTCAACATTTGAGATACGGCCAATCAGAGACTCGTGGCCTGGCGAATGGAAGAAAAACGCTTGAGCACCGAACTGATTGCACGACAGTTTGGTGATCCCTGTGAGAAAGAAAAGTCTGTGTCAGCCCCAATGCTCGACATCGACCTCGGATGCCATCTGTCATGCAGAGTGTTTGAGCAATACATACCATCTTCGGCAACTTTCATCTGCACGCTGTCGCTGGCCTCGTACGAGAAAGGACAGAGCGTCTCGTCGTAATCACCTTCAATCACAATGTTGCGGGTCAGTAATCCGACCTCTGCCCTGAAAGATATAATTTTTCCAGCAAACGTCTTGCTTTCGCCAAGGTGGACAAACGACAGATCGTCCTTATGCGTGCAGTTTGTCGGTAACCCGGAGCTGAAATAGTTGGGGCACACCCGGATGTCATGTATCCCGACAGTCTTGCGGTCCGAGCTCAGCCACTTCACGGTAGCCGTCTCGGAATGAGAGGTTTTGGAGGACTCCATATCTGTGGTTGCCACCAGAATTTTGGCGCCAATTGGCCAGTTTACTGCTTCCATGACCTGGATTTGTGTGTCGCCGGGATAGGCCGTAGCCGACAATTGTGTCCTGCACAGCATACCAAGCTCATCACCCCATTCGTTCACAGGTTGATGCCGTTACGGGCACCCAACGAATACAAACATTTAGCAATCTGACTTCAGCAAAAAGTAAGCTTTTTGTTGAAGAGCTTGCATTCAATCCAAAACGTGCGACAAAAAGCACAAGCACGATCAAGGGCGCACGAAGCTCAGATTACCAGGACACTTGCGGCGTGCCGTGCACGTCGAGTGTGCAGCGGTAGCATGCGATCACCTTGCTCCCAAACGTCGGGAGCTCCACTTGCTTCGGATGCCCATAAAGAACTATTTTCACTTGATGTGTGTGGGGCACCTGCTCGGTTCCAATTTGCAACGTTCCTTTGTGCACCAGAATGTAACTCGCTGATAATTGGAGATCCGTTGCGTCCTCGAAAATCAGGGTTCCATGAATCAATATCAGGTAAAATCTAGGCAGACTTACGTCCAGCAGCACCACTTGGCCCGACGGTATGACTACGCTGTCTCTGCAATCCTTGTCATCGTGCCAGGTACCGCAGCCAGTCGGGGGAGCTCTGCCACCCCAAGTGGTTCGAGCACTCCAAGTGTCAATGTACCAGAAGGTGTTATTTGTCGACGGAAGCGATGATCCATGTCCCTGCACTGTGACCAACACATACTTGTGGCCCCCTTCCGTGACACCACTGGCGCTGCTGATGCATGTGAGCTGCCCTAAGCCACTTTCTGCGTCCAGATTCGAACTGGTGATACGACAGGGAAAATTACCAAAGGTCACATTAATAAGAGCCACGTCAGAAACAAAAAAACGGCCGGTGATCGTGACATCCGACCCTCCAGCAGTAGTGCCACGTGCAGGAACGATGCTCAAGACGTTGGGTGTCTCATCTTTTATCGCTTCAAATATTTGAGGAGATACTGCTGAAGAAAGGGTTGTTGTCTCGCAATCTGACGGTCCATATAGCGTTAGCTCGCGAATTCCATACCGCGTCTTCCCTGGCCCAAACTCGCGCAAAATGATCCGAGCCCATTTCCAAAATTTGAAATTGTCAGGCTTTTGGCCTACCCGGAGAGTATTGGGGTCGCTGTGTAATCCTCCCTCCAGGGTGTGTTCATCCGAATTGCCATCGCCACCAGACACAGTCAGGACTTCTGCGAAGTCGACACCATCCGTTGATAGCTCAAGCGAGTACGCAGCGGCATAGTCCTCTGTCCACTCAACTTTGACATGGCGCACCTGCGGTGTGCCACCAATAATTTCAAATTTTAAAACGGAGGGTGTCAAAGCAGAAGGTGATTGCCAATAGGTGCTTGAGTTGTCAATTGCCATGTATGCGGGGTGTCCCGCATGTCCACAACACGGTGTACCTAGGGTATTGAGGCGATTCCACTTGAAACAGTCAACGCGCATGCATCCTTCGCCCCAATCCACGTGAAGAAGTGACCCCCCCCCATCTCCCATATAATTGTATTTGTGAAGATCAGTCTTCGATTTTACTTTGGAGATCCTCGCCCAGACGTTGTTGGCAGATGACCATACGTCGGGATTCTCAAAATTATCTTTGTCCTTCTTTCGTTGGTCTTCTCTGGGCCTTACTTCATCTGATTTAAAGAACTCCTTAAGGCCTTGGGTATCGATTTCGTACTTGTGAATGTCCCCATCTTTTCTATACGACAATATCAAGCCAGTGTACCACCTCCCTTCATACTTGCCCCATCTTCGAAGCGCCCAGACCGTTTCCCCGATTTCAAAGCGGGGCGACGGCATGTTGACCGGCACAACCGCATCCTCACTATCTTCCGAATTTTTGTGTAGTCCGAAGAAAGGCTGCAGCATTCTCCTATTGGGCTCACTGTATATTTCATCCAGGGTGCAAAGGCGGGCGCCATGGGATCGACACAAGTCTCGAGCCTCCGAAAAGTACAACAGGGCGCCTGGCTTCTTGAAGTAAAACTCCTTCTTGAGAGTGTCTAGTGAATCTTCCATAGCAGTCCTCAGCTTAAGTGGACTTGGTTGACAAGGTAGAGCCCTTGCAGAGGAAGCCCTGGAGGGCACAATGTCTACTCTGACATTGCAGGAGGAATCTGCGATGATTGGCTCTCCTGTCGTTGATGACGTTGCTAGAGACACTTGCAGTGTCGGCGCGTAATCTGGCTTCACATTATACCCCACCATCTGACAAGCAACAGATGGCCATGCCTTCTGTTGTTGCAAGACAAGGGTGAGATTGCTTTTCGAAGTCCAGCCCTCTCGCGAGACAACTTCGTTCAGCAAATCTTTTAGGTCGACGGATTCATGCTCCTCCGACATCCAATTCCATGAAATCGTCAAGGTCCAATCCAGCGAAGTTGTCCGTGGCCTTCGGCTGAGGCTGCCTAGCTGTGCGGACTCGAAGGGCGGACTCGAGTCGACGGCCTCGGCCCACAATCGGATTACCACCCCCTTTGGACACTTACGTCCAGCCCGAATGCGAAGGTTTGCTTCTGTGACCTTAGAGCCCCGAGGGATGTCTAGCCCAACAAAACGCAGGAAGACAACGTGACGGGACCATTGCGAAGAGAGTTCGCCTCCCGGAAACGAAAATCCCAGCCGACCTGGCACTATCAATCCGGTATAAACATCCTCTGTAGCCTCATCCAATGCGGAGGAAACTGTGACTGAGCGCGTGTGCGAACCAACACGGGATGCATAATCGAGCTCAGTTGTACGCGTACATACCAGACTCGAGCTTGCCAACGAAATGACATCACACGTGGTATTGCAAATCGTGACTCTGATCCTATCAGGATCTGTGCCAAAGCCTGAACCTGCCACAGTGAGGAGAATGCCGCTGCCAACCCCTCCTCTGGTTGGTAAAAAAGAATTCACCACGACCGTCTGCTCGAAACTGACACCGTGGGGCACATTTGCGAGTCCAACGCTCGACACACGTACCATTATTGAGTGTGTACCAGCGCTCTGCTCTGGCACCGTACATGTGACAACATTTGTGGTGCAAGCGAGAACTTGGCATCGTTCTGAATTCATCCAGACATCGACTTCGTTTCCTTCGCAGAGGCTCGCGTCCAATTCAATCTGCAGCGGAGTACCAGCTGGACCCGATGCAGGGCTGACTCTGGTAACAGATGGGCCTGTAATAAAATTGAACACAGCATCATTCATGCCCATGTTAACAGCTTCCCTGCCAGCAGCAAAAATCTGGAACGGTTGAAAGTTTTCTGACCGTGACTCTGTGAAGATGATGTCTCTAATTCGAAAACTACGTGTTACCTCTTGAAGGCCACTGAGCTCAAGTACAAATATGCGCGCTTGAGCTGTCTCGAACGTCAACGCGTGTTTGTCATCCCACGTTGAACTGTCGGGCGGGTGCGACACCTCAGCCACGACGGTGAGAGATGTACAAGAAGATCCAGCGCTGATCTTGACTTGCCGTGCAGAATCGTGACCAGCCCATTTGATGATGACCATTCCCACTCTTCTCACCTCTTTCAAGTCAAACACAAGCTTCACATTCTGTACGCCATTTTGAGACTCCCATACCGTCCGAGGATCCGCGTCGATGAGATAAACGTCAGGTCTGCCAGTTTCTTTTTCTTCGTACACCGGCATCACGGCAAGAACTTTTCCTATTGCGCCACAGCTCTCCAACGGCAGATAGCCCTCAAACGCGCATGCACTATGTGTACCACCGAATTTTGCGCAGTCTTGCAGAGATGCTGCCGCCTGATGCTCCATGCCGACTTGCACTGTTGCTGCCACACCACCCTGTGAACCTGTACAAAACGTTTTACCAATAGGGTTTTGTTGTTAGTAATTGCTATGATGAGTAAATAAGAAGAATTACTACTATTGGCACCTCAATTTAACAAGATTAGTGCAGAGGCAACCTGCTGCAACTCTTGGCGTCTCAATGACAAGTTGGCTTGGACCAGCCGAAAGCACGGCACACCTTTTGCCTGCAATGAACACATCTAGTCCCGGTGGCGAAGGAAAGCTTGAGCCGGAAATTGTCACTGTCTGACCTCCGACTTCGGAGCCCTGAGAAGGATTCACAGCAGCAGAGATGGAAAATGCAACATCCAGCATCGGACAGCATCCATCGACCGTGTGCTGAGCATATCCTGTCTCGTACTGGACATAGAGATGATGCCTACCGCTTCCGCCGTTGCCTACTGTACACATGATCGTGGATGAGTCGTGTGTCGTGACTGCGCAAGCAATGTCCCCAATTCGCACACTGGGCCTATCCCACGGCAGGTCTCTACCCTGAATGGACAAAGTGTCACCAACACTTACGGTAAGGGGCTCAAGCGTCAGGATCTCTGGCGTCCCCCTCAACGTCTGCTGCCACGTGCAATCACCCGGAATCTCACATACAGATGAGCTTCCATCGATCTTTATGCTCACCGGGTGTGCAGTGTCAGCGGACGAAGACCTCATCATTTCAAGCTCACACGTTACTTCATAGTCGATAATCTCCCGCACGTGACAGGAATAACCGCCAACGTCGACATAAATGCGTCTTGGATCGGAAGGCAGGCCGCGGCCTGATATCGTCAGCACAGTGCCGCCTAAATTTGAGCCCGAAGAGGGAGTTATAGCAGACACGAGAGAAGTGACCATGATTTCCACAGATCTGAGCGAGCGACCAAGAAAAGGAAGCATTGCAAATACTTGGACTTGTCCAAACGCATGGGCAGTCTGTCCGTTAGAAGGCGGCCCGAGAAGGGTGCAGACTAGAAGAGAATCGCTTGAACTCTTTACCTCGCAGGATCTTGAGCCAACCTCGACCGTCACTGGACCGCCCCCGATGTCGATAGCGGGTTGAAATCCTTTTCCTGTGATGGTAACTTGGCTTCCTGTCCATGCAAGCTTGGGAGAAATATTCCAAACCTTCGGTGTGTTCGCGGGCGAGATTCCGACCGTGCAGTCGCCACTGCATTTATTTAGAGCACCATTGATGTGTGCACGGAATTCTGCATGCAAGGAAGACTGCGATTCGACCCTCGCGTGTCCAGCGATCACTGACGGCGACAGAGCGGCGGAGTAGATGCGGAATTGTTCTATATGCCCCTCAAATCCTTCCCCATTGCTCTCCGAACAGACTGGCCCGTCCCCAGATTTGCACCCCCCCCCTACGAATAGGGGATTTATCTTGTTTGGGACGAAGCTGCCTCTAACTTTCTTGGACTCACTTAGGACACCGTCAATGTAAAGAGATTGTATCTGGCCATCGAAGATGGCAGCAATGTGCATCAATTGGCCAGACGGGCACTCTCCAGAGACAACCTCTGTCCACTCAGAAAGCCCAGTGCCCAACCAGAATTTACATAGTCCGTCTGCAGTTAAGGTCAGCGCGTAGCCATGTCCCGAGTTCCCACGAAGAGATCGAACAACTGGGACTGTCTGGTGCTTGTCCACCAAAAGCCAGAGCGAAATAGAAAAAATCTTCCCGTTCACATGAAATTCAAATGTTTTCATTTCGGTATCTTTTTCACACGTTGAGACCGCGAAGGCCTGGCTACAGGGCGGATTCATGCTCAAAGTTTTCGCAAGGTCTACCGGAATATTTATATAAGAATTAGAATAGAAGCTCATTGCAGTCTCGTCAGCGAAGATGAGCTTGCTCCGTGTCGGCCAAACGCCTGGGAAGGTCAAAACCTGGTCCAAGTCCCGTGCTCTTTCGTATTCTCGACGCGATCGCAGTCTGATATATTCCGCCTCTTCGTATGCCGCAATGAAATGCAGGTTTGCTACCGAGTTGAGTTCAAGTTCGGCCTGATATACGGCATCATCCCGCAATGTCTCCGCAATGGGTCTGCTGTATGCACTGAGCAAAGGAACAGCGACTTGCATCTCTTGCCCCGTCACGCTCACCACAGTGCATGGGATCACCTGCTCAGTCATTGACCGGACAAGACGAATATCCATACTGGCGCCTATGCCGGTAATATTTGCAGTCAGCTGCGGCATCCGAGCTTCGTTTTGTTCATGCCAGTCGAGACGCCTCCATGCGCGGTAACCTTTGGTGGTATCCCCCGGCGTTTTTGTGTCATCTCGTTCCATTGTGACGATCGAACCATCGATCAATGACACATTAGCTCTTGTCCACCTCTGTACCCAGCACGGAGGGCTTATTCCACTTCCCTGCCCGCAAATTGGAGCCGTCTCCCTGATCATGGGCACCTGACAGAAGCCTGGCTTGAGGCCTCTCGTCTGCGCCTCGGAATCACATCTTGCCTGCAAGCGCTGTGAACGTTGGTCTTCTCCCAAATCTGCAGGCCGAGGCAAGAGGGCAGGCCAAAAGTAGTAGTGGATGTTGAGCCAGAGGTCTGCAGCTGTTTCCGGGCAAGCGCTGGGGTTCCAGTCCATATATAGTGGCGAGGTACATCTGTCGGCATTAAGGCCAACGACTCCACTTCGAGTGAGTCTTAGAATCCACTGTCGGGCATAATCGCGGTTCTTCTTCCAGCCCGGTTGATAGTCCGTGGACAAGACTGTGAGTCCATGAACGCTCGGGAGGACAATGGTTTTAAGCTCCGTCTCCACCTCAGCGGCAGATGCGTCAACATCGAAGGTTTTGGTTTTGCTTCCGTCTATAGAAATCGACCACGAGCCCCTTGCCACTCTCGTTCCAGCCTGTGTCCTTAGAATCGTCAGCTCACCATTCATCAGGGAGGTCTGATCTATCTGAACAAACTCGCGTTCGTCAGTGAAATCAAGAAATTTACAAGTCCAGATAATGACAGTTGAGTCGGCGTAAGGCGACGACTGCTTCACTGACTTAGTAACCTCTAACGCGTCCGCATACAGACTTTCAAAGGCGTCCTTCAGGACGTCCGCCGGGGCGCCAGGGGAGATGTCAACGGATGAGTCCCCGATAGATAGCCGAAAGGATCCCGACGGCGCGACTCCCTTCTGTTGCTCAGTGACGCTGGCAGTCGCAGGAAGCGTTTCCAACAGGGGCACGTCACCAAGGCCTCGAAAAACAATCCTCAAAATATTTCCTTCCCGAGTCACCTGTGCTCTACCACCACGTGGGGAAACAATATCGTCATTGAGGTACTGCTGAATGAGGTAGGCGTTATCTGTTGTCAAAATCTCCGCACTCTGAGAGCCAAACAGTTGGAAGCGGAAAGTCGATGCAAAAGAAGCCAAGTCAAGCGTCTGAATTTCATCTTCATATGTTCCTCTAAGCTCGACTGCATGTATCTCATGGGTAAGGCTTGTCTGAAAGGCCCCTACTACAAAGGTCTCGATGCCTGACAGGGCGATGTAGCCCTCAGCAGGCGTTTCAGCGTCAGACACCATACCGTCACCCATTACCGTAAGTATAGCACCCCCGCCCATTCCGACCAAGTCTGGCGAGGTCGATTTGACTTCGAGCACGTATTCAAATCTGGCATCAATATTAGAGGGGTCTGATATTCCTCCATCTTCATTCTCAATCGATATGCTGACCGTGCCGACAGCAGAGCTTGATGTTTCGCATACAATTTGAGAGATGCTCCATGAGTCAACCCGACAATTAAGCTCCCCAATCGTCACGGTCGGATTGTCGAATCTTTTTCCCTTCATCGTCACAAAGGTGCCTCCTCCCGCTGAGCCCTTCGATGGAATCACTCCTCCAGCTTGAATTTTTGGCTTCGACGTCACCACCACCAAGGGGGCTTGTGGTGGGGAACGAAATGACCCGGGATCTCTCGAAAATGAAGCCCGAAAAGACCACCTGGGTTGATCCCAATTGACTAGCAACCGTCGGTTGCTAGTTTGACTTGATGTAGTAACATTCAGAGAAGGACTTAGCATGCACACAAGAGAGGTTGCGCTCACGGCTTTAGGGGCACACGTCTTGTTCTCAATCTCGATGATGTTCTCCGACATGACAGGACTGAAACCTGCGCCGTGCACTGTAATTGAAATCGGCAGTGTTGCGTCGAAGCTTTGGGGTTCGACTTCGGTGATTTCGAGATCATACGTAAATTTCGAGGCAGACGGGTTGGCTGCCGTACCGTGATCAGGAACAGTGACAGAAACTGAATGATCACCCGGAGGCAAGAATGGTTGGACGAGTCTGCACGTTATTTGACCTGCAGCAGAGGAATTCACATGGCATGGGTAGCCATCTACGGTGACCACAGCAACAGCTCCACTGGCCGAAACCAAGTGCCTGCCCTTCAATGTCAGCAGATAAGTGCCCACATCTTCGCGGTCTTGTCGATGCACTTCGAAAGATGGTGTCAAGTCAGCATCGTATTGAAAAGCGCAAGTACTGCTCAGCTCGCACTCGGCCATGACGCCGTGCACTGACAATTGCACGCCGCTTCTTTCGTTAGAAGTCTGGACGGCTTCTTGTCGGAAGTAATCAACAGGCAGCGGGTACATCAAAACGCCGCCTGCCTCCATTTCCGTGACAGTGACCTTTGCTCGTTCTTTACCATCAGAGGCGAGTTTGAGCGAGGCTGAAATCAGAGGCTGATCGCCAGGCCTGGAGATGAAGCGCACGGCCCATCCGTAACCGGTTTGACATGTTCCAGATCGAGTCACTTGGGTTTCACCGATCGACGTCATCTCCTTGAATCGTGCCTCCAGATCAGCCGCGGAAGAATAGAGAGGTACTGCGATTTGATCACCCCCAAATTGCAAGAGAAGTTTTCCTTCCAGGGGCGGCGAGTGCTCCTGCACTTCAATGACATCAGCAGATTCGACATTGTGCAAATTTGAAGTGTCAATCGCAAAATCTACATCAGGACGTGAGCAGTCATCTGCCGCCGTGCTCACTGTGACTTGCCACTCTACCTCGTCTCGAACGTCGCTAATTTTGGTAACGTCCACGAGCTGTAGGCGAATTGGGACATGGCCATCAGCCCCCGGATACGCAGATTTCTTGACAACTCGTTCGGATTTAGAGATGCTAAATTCGTCGATCCAGAATGGATTGTCACCATAGGTGGATTGTTGAACAAATGGGTGGTGAAATCTAAGTGACAGGACTTGATATGCGTATCCTGATATGAAGTATTTGTCCCGGTGAGAAACTATTGCAGTCTCAATTGTTTGCCGGATGTTCATGCACGTGTGGTGCCATTGGTCGTCTACAATGATGCCTGGATTGTCCGGTGTTCCTGGCCACGCCCAGGCGTCGTATCTATTCACAAACTCTTCTTTGTACGTGTTGAGGATAACGTATCTTTCAACTTGAGCCCATCGGCCCCCGTGTCCTGTTTTCAGGTGAAGCCTCAGTGCAACTTCACTGCCCGGCGGAATTCTGTATGCGAAACAAAGATAGGGATACACGTCCGTCTTCCAGACTCCGTCTGTTTCCTCCAGGCTGCCCCAAAAGCGACCAAGATTCGGCTCCGCTATCGTATTCGGAATGAACAACGATCCTTGTCCACAAAATGCGTCGCCCGTCTTCACCTCTGGCGTCACACCCTCATGTGCAATGAATGGAAAACCCGCTTCCCCCTTAGTCCCGGATGTCATACCATGGGTTCCTTCAAACGTAGCCACAATGGAAGATTGTCCCATTCCGCATTTCTTGAGGCAATGTTTCTTGCCTAGTGGAAAAGGTGCTGTAA
>Ga0115006_10000484_pt1 | contig 21597 bp, 23 predicted proteins | sample ArcOceMetagenome_3_FD_88943 | JGI IMG/M metagenome (GOLD analysis project Ga0115006, IMG submission 88943) | Marine eukaryotic phytoplankton communities from Arctic Ocean - Arctic Ocean- Svalbard ARC20M Metagenome | ecosystem: Environmental > Aquatic > Marine > Oceanic | place: Arctic Ocean...
CTACATTTCGCCAAGGTGTCCGGAACATTTTAATCAACCATTGACTGAAATGGTGAGCGGACCTCAGTTTACACGGTAGAATTTCGTTCGCTTCTCCCCTCTCCCCGGGCCCCTGGCAGTCTTTGGTCTTTGGAGGGTGTGCAGTCCAGTGGCCTACGTCTTTTCCAGTGGCCTACGTCACGGTGACATCATGATGAAGGCCTTTGGTCTTTGGAGGGTTCGCTTAAGGCCGGGCGGCCATATTTTCGAATATCCGGAACCGGACTGCGGGCCTGTAACCCGAACCCCCTTTTTTCTTCGTCTGTTGTTCAGGCTTCGTCTGCTCGCCGTTCTAGGTGGCGCAGGACGACGGCACACACGGCCGGGAATGCCCGGCATGTGTACACCGGACCGCCGGAGCTGCAACATTCCCACAGCGAGCGCGTGTGTCCTTCTTGGGTCCTGCGTGCTCCCCACAGGGCAGGTTCACATCGGTATGCCATATGGCCACTGAGCCAAGGTCAGCTCCAACCGGCCCACGCGGTTTGCCACGCGATGCAACCTTTCGGTGAGCTGCTGGGCTTAATCTGTGGGAATATATGATGCGATCGAGCGTTGACGGCGATCGAGATTGTCCCAAGCTTCGTTTGTGAGACGCCAGGGTGGAGCGAAGCCGGGAGTGACGGACTGAGGCGATGGAAGTGACAGGTGGCGAAGGCGGCGAGGGTGGCGATGCAGGTGCGCATAATCTATATCATACAATTCGTGTGCTTTTGGTCAGCTAGATCAGACCCATATATTACGCGGCGTCACTCTCCTCTGCTCATTAGAATGTTGCTCGGCAGATTCGTCGAGTGATTCCCCAAGACCCCCCTCGCCGCCAATATACACTATTCCGCCATCGCTATCGCAGCAGCCAGACGGTGATAAGCGCACCTTTATGCATGCTGGCTCTCATGCACGCATTTCTGCTCTCGTGCTCTTTTGCTTGCTGCTTTGCTTGATGAACGAGTGAGATTACTCGAGAGCGAGAAACGAAGCGGTGCTAGGTGTTCGCATGCACGTTGCTTTTCCTGCGGATGCATGCTGTGCGCCGTGACAGTCTCGTCGTTCATCGGGTTCTCACTAAGGCGCTCTTCGTCTCCCTCTTCCCTGCCTACTTAATCTGAACCATACTTCTGCGTGCTCGTAGACACTGCCTTCCACGAGAACGAAGCAGCTGATATTGAGGCCTACACCCACGATGTGGCGGGGGCACAAGGGCATGGCGCGGAGGCGCAGGACACACCCTTCCAATCAAATTCTGCGCACTCTCCTACTGTCGCGCCAACAACATCGCCTGTGCGCTTCCAGGAATCGTCTGCGGCCACGCGCGCAAACAATGCAAGCAGCAAGAGCGGTCGTCTGCTCCGCTCCCTTGCTCGAAATGATTCTGGCCGTGCAGACGGATTTGGGCTTTCGCAAGAAGAGGAGGACCTGATCAGAGAGATTGAAGGGCGAGATCAGGAGTCGGTACGGGAAGGGACAAAGATAGAACGAACGGAAGAAGATGATAGGATGATCCATGAAATGCTGGAAGAGGCGCACACCCCAGATCCTGAATGGTGCTCTTCTCCTCTTTCACCGACTGCTGCCGCCTCGGCGGCGGCTGCGGCGGCTGCGGCGGCTGCGTCGGAGGGCGGTAGCGTGAACGATTTGGGATGGCAGCCGGTGCAGGGGGCAGATACCTCTGTTTTGGGAAAACGTGCTCTCAATATGAGGCCAGACATTGCTCTAGTCGGACCAGGGGCTAGTGGAGAACCATCTGGGACAACTCGTGTTGAACGGCTGGTGGAGGAGTGGGATGGAGATTATGAAGGAGAAGACGTGGAAGCACACAGTTGCGTGCTGCTATGCGGTGGGTTGTCGCTGCGACATCCTTTGCGGCGCACATGTCTCAATATTTGGTGCTCGCGGCTTGCCAACTTGGTGTTCCTCCTCGCCAATCTTGCCTGCTGCTCTCTCCTTGCGCTGGCGCCGGATTTGTTCGCTCGCACGTCACATTGGGGCGCGACCGCTCGCAAAGAAGAAGATCAACACCAGCTCATTGACGGACGGAATTTCGACAATACATCTCCTATCCTGAGAATCGTCGAGGTTGCATACCTCGGCATGCTGTTGTTGGAAATGACAGTGGGATTGGTGGCGTTGGGATTTCTGGGCCGTGGAGGCTGGCTGCGCCGTTCAAACTTCCATGTCCTGGACGTGGCAATTTTTTGTTTGAGTATCCTGGACTTGGGGATGCGGACATTCAGTGGTCTGTCCCTGATTCCAGTGCACTCACTGCGCTTTCTGCGGATATTCAAGTCTGTATTCAGGCTTTCAGGCTTTTCTGCAGGCCGTGCACTTCTCAGGAGCCTGGGGAAGGTGACTAGATTTGTCTTGTCTGAGTGGCTTTTTCACATGCCTATGCTGTGTTGTTTTTATCATGACGTGCAGCTTAGTTGTCTGTGGCAAGCTAACGTTCGATCCTTTTCATAGGCCGCTTCCCAGCTCTTACTTGTGCTCGGACTAGGTGCGAGACCCCCCATCGTCTTCTCTGTGGTGAAGATACAATTTCTTTGAGTTACGATGCTGACATTCGTATGCTGGTGTGTGTGTGTGTGTGTGTGTGTGTGTGTATGTGTGTGTGTGTGTGTGTGTGTGTGTGTGGACATTTATGCTACCAAATGCCTCTTTTGCATGATGCAGTGCTCATCTTCTTTCTGGGCTTCGCTGCGTACGGCATTTCATCATTTCAATTCAACCTTTCGCTGCGCTGTGTACATTTTGAGCGTGTTGTCCCGTCGTGTGCATCATCTGATTTTGGCCCCTGGGCGGTAAGGCGGATAGATATCAAGTCAGCCTTTGCACTCCATTTGGTTGAGATCACATGTTGCTGACTTTGGAGTCTTGTTCAAACAGCCTCCCTGCAACCCTCGCCGCTGGTGGGCGCAAGTTACGGACTTGCGCGTAGTACCCGCGCTTACAGGCGGGTTTCCCTTTGAAAAGGCTTGCACGGTTTACCACACTGGTAACGGCGCTCCTGCCGACGCAAAGCTGCCACGTGATCCCGACGGGTTTCTGCACACTTGTCAGTTGGACAAGTTTCGTGCCGGTGAATCAGTGACTCAGGTGTGTTAAATGATACAACACAACAGCGAACGCGTTATCGCACATAAAACGGGATACGTTTCCGTCGATGTGCATCTACCATTACGCATGCACGTGTGCACACGATTTCTCGTGCTCAACCACTTTCTTGCATCCAGATGTGCGTGCCGTTTCAAAATCCCGGCAGCGGATTTGCGCATTTCGACCACCTTGGAGGAGCCTTTCTAGCAGTCGCAACTTCTGCGGTACGTTTTTTGTTTTACATGTTTGTCAATGTGTTCCGCAACTAAGATGTAGGTGGTGACAATCACATACTTAACAGATACTTCCAGAGTCATCGGGGATGCTACATATTGCACTGGAGTCATATGCTGGGGAAGGGACTGGTACATGGCCTGTGGTGTACCTCTTCTTCTTGTTCATTGCTCTCCTGTGCAATTACTTTCTCTTCGGCCTTTTTGTCGTCATCGTGTCTGGCACATACAATTCTGCAGCGGCGCACAATTTTGAGGCTCATGCACAGCGGCTGCGTCGAAGACGCAAACGTCAAGCTTTTCGCAAGCGCGTCCGTGAACTCGAATCTGCTGCTAAGGGGGTTGACATTGAGAGCGAAGGTGGGGTGGGCGGTGCAACCGGGATGCAAGAAACGACAGACAAAGAGGAGTCACACGATGAGCTTGAGGAATCTTTGGAAAGGGAAAGCTCTGATTCCGAAGAAGGTGTCACTGTTGGAAACAAGAGCCGGCATGCTGGTTTCTGGAAGGGACGGCCTCCTCCACCCCCAAGCTTGCACTGGGCAGCAAGCGATACTGGCAGAGACCAGTTGCGGAAAGAGACAACGTAATACGTCCACAACGCTTATCTTGATCTGCGTGATTCATGGACTGCATGACGCACCCCTCCGAGGTGCTGAAATTTGATCTCCATGTCTCGCGTTCTATGTTGAGCAGGCCTGGATGCATGAGAACAGAGGGATGGTTGGAACATCAGGCGTGTAGGCACTTTGTCGCTGTAGTGATCTGCTTGCAAGCCACTGTCACAGGAGTCACACAAGACCGTTTGTGGGCGCCGAACTATATCATTCAGTGTGCCTGCAGTAAGTGTTTGCTGTTTAGATAGAGAAAACTGGCATTGGAAGATGAGTATGAATGTGGAATGACCCTTGCATCCTGTCAGGCGAGAAGTTGATAGCTACTTTCCATTTCACAACCGGGCGCTGACCCTCTCTCGGCTCGACTGACTTTGTTGCAATGCCGTCAGCGGGAATTTTTGCCCTGGAGGCACTCTTTCGGCTTGCTTCGGGTCGTGCCAAGCCTCTGGATTTGCAATACGTGATCGAGTGCGCAGGCATCATAATCGGGATTCTGGGGCTTGTGATGCGCCAAAGGTGCATAACGTGCACAACATTTGATCAGCGATTATGATAAGCAAACTGATTTTCTGTGTTCTAACGTGCAGAATCTACGTGGTAGCACCCGCTATCTTCCGCGTTTATCGTCTCATGAGCTAGTAAGAAATCAAATTCTTTTGCTTTCACCTGTCGACATGCAGTGCGGAGCTGGAATCCCTAACCTCTTCTTATCGCTGCAAAGGCCCGAACCCGTGACACAATAATCAACAACACTCATGGTGCCTCTTTTGTTCCTGTTCATCAGCTTTCCGACACTAGAGAACTTGATGCAAAGCACCGTGCTGGCGTCACATGGCCTCCTTCAACTGCTGCTGATTCTGCTGCTCTCGATAATCAGGTTAGTTCATTGGTCTCTGCTGTACGTGAGGTGCGAGGTGCTGCACAGATTGACATTACACGCTTGGTCCCACAGTGCTGCGGTGATAGGTCGATATTTGGTCAATGCCACCATGGAGGGGCGTGATCACTTTGCTACTTTGCCGCACAGCTTGCGCACGGCTTTCATTATTTTCAGCGGAGATAACTGGGCAGAAGTGATGTTTGATGCCATGGCTTCCAGTAAGCAATCAATGCATTTGTTTTTTTCTTCAGACACGGCTTTGCGCAGAAAATTGCGTGTAAGTGTCTTGACATCAAATGTGTATGTGATTGTATGCTGTCGTATTATGTCGTTTTGTGCATGTGCAGAAACGACGGCCTTCGGACAGAGTCTGGTAGCAGGATATTTTTTGCTTTGGATTAGCTTCAGTGCCTTCATTCTCTTCAATCTAGCAGTTGCCATCATCATCAACCATTTTAAGATTTCCAAACTGGTTGATGTGATCGAAGGCCCAGGTGCTGCACCTGCATAGAAAAAGTGAGCTCAATCTCTTGAAACTCGACACATTATCTGATGGTTGCGTGACACAGGCTTGAAGATGTCTGCAAATGAAATGGTGAGGAAATCATGGGCCAGATTTTACAAGCTTAATCAAAAATCCTCGGGAGTTTTCCATTCGAACAATGTTGCGTTGGACCCGTCTTTGGATCATAGCCAAAGTTCAGAGCATCATGACATTTGCGAAGTCTCAGCCGTACACTGTCGTGGCGGAGAAAAGCTGTTGAATGTGAAAATGTGGAAGGAGGCAGGAATCGAAGGAGAGAGGATTCCGTCGTTGTTGGCGGCAATGGTAGATGCACTTCAGAAGCAGGATGTGGATGATGGACAAGATTTGAACGAACGCAATGATACTTGTGCGGAGATCCACTGCAGTGAAGAAAAATCACTGTGCAAGGAAAGGAGAGGGCCTGCAAATAACCTGAAATCGGGAAGACAGGCTGCCATGAAGGGACAGCAGAGCGTGTTCCTGTCGCATGAACAGCCTTTTGAGCTTTTGAAAGGTATCAGTTTTCCCTCAGAGTCCTCGAGGCTTCTGAACGGCAACGCTTTGTTTGCATCATCCCACGATCTGGTCCTTTAGAACTTGAACTTTGCTCTCAACTCTGCGACTGACACATTATTGTGCAGATTCACAAGTATTGGAACTAAGAAACGATCATTCTTATTTTTTGTTCAGGTATCACTGCGATGTCCTCTTTGAAACTGCTTCCGCCGCTGTTTCCCCCCCGCTGTACTGTCCTGCCATTGCACTCTGATTACAACGTTATCCCATTCTTCCTCTCCTCAGCTCTCAGAACCGTGTTCGGAAAACTTGCATATACGTGTACAATACGAACTTCTTCAAGCTCCTGGTAATGTCAGCGGTTTTGACAACGTGCTTTCTCGTTGCAGTCCTTCCTGCAAATGCTGGACTCGCAAGTCCGGAGGTTTGTGCTAATCATGTATCTGTGCGTGACCGTGTGTACGCTTCCGTTTGCTTATTCAACTTTATGTGCGTCTTCGGCTTGTAGTGCGGTTAAAGACTGCGATACCTCGTGGGTGGTGGTGGCAGTAAGTTGATTTTTTTTTGCATGCAGGAATTCATTCCAGTGCACGTGGGATTTATTCTTAATCGCATTTGTTTGGTCATCTTCACTGTGGAATTCTTGACCAAGAGCATCGGCAACAACCTCTTCATTGGCCCAAGAGCTTACCTCAACTCTGGGTAATGTTTTTTCGGGCATCTGGATGCTCCATATGTTGTGTGTGCGCGCGTGTGTGTTACATTTGCGTGTTTATACGTGATGTCAGGTATTTCGAGAATTTGTCGACTACAGATGATAAATGTGCATGCAAGTGTATTTCTACTGAATAATGTCATTTTGCTTTTCTGTTTACATTGCTTCCTCCCTTCGCCTCACATTTCCTTCGAGGCCAGATGGAATCAGCTTGACTTCTGCATTCTGGCACTAGATTTGGTGGCTGCCATTGGTGCGCTGAGCACCAACAGTTGGGTAATGCGTTTGTCTTGATCGGCTTGTTTCTTGATCGTGATCTCATTGTGTCCTTATCACAGTGATGCTGATGTTGTCTTGAGTCACTTCCATGCTGGCAGGGGTTTGCAGCGGGACGTGCAGTGCGAGTATTGTCTGTAATGCGCGCAGTTTCTCGCAATGAAGGCATTCGGGTACATGTTACACCTCGTTTCATTATCCACATGCAAATTTCTAAACTGATACTTTTGATACTCAATTTAATTGTCGTTGACCTGGATGCTTGTGCAGGTTTTGATGGAGGCCCTTCTCAGAACGCTGGTTCCCATTGCGTACGTGTTGGTATTCCAGCTTCTCAACACACTCCTTTGGGCCTTTCTGGCAAAGGTGATCTGCTATTGTTTTCCCTGTCTTGCTCATTCTTGAATCTAATATATTTTCATTGTTCAGGAACTTTTTTCAGCACGGCTGCACAGCTGCTCGGGCCCGGGCGCAGAATACCCTGCAGGCAAAGCAATGTGCTCAGGCAGCTTTGTGTCCCTGTCGAACGAAGCCGCAGAATTTCCTGTCCTTATGCCTCGCGCGTGGATTCGACCTCAGCTGCACTTTGACAGTATGTATGACGCATTTTTGACGATGCTAAGTTGCAGCGCTCTCCAGTGGGTGGAGATCATGTAAGCTTTGCATTTGCACTTTTTAAATCAGCAGTGTGCCGCTTCATCATTGCTGATAGTGATTCAGCCAGCATCGAATGAAGGCAGTGACTCCAGAGAAATATTCCCGCAGGCACAACTGTGTAGACATTACGGCGCAAGACATCAGTCCTGCGCCAGATGCCAATTGGCAAGCAGCCACGTTTTTCGTCGCATGGCTGTTGTTCAGCCACTTCCTTATCATCAATCTCTTCTTGGCCTTTATTGTCGAAGGTATGGTGCATGTCGGTGTTCGCCGCAGGACTGTTGGCTCATGGGTGACTGATTCTCTTGAGAATCTTAATATTTTGATACGCCTGTTTGTCCTTGTAGGTTTTAAGGCGAACGATGGGCTGACGGATGCAGATGCGCACATGAACCGATATCTACGCCAGGTCATCTGTGAGCCCCGTCGTGTTCTCCCTCGCCTTAACTCCTGTCTGACAAGTCAGGGTGAGCAATTAAGTGTACGAGAAGGCCTGCATATCTGAAACCGATTGACAATAACAGATCAAGGTCGCTTATTTCAGCCTCCACATCGAAACAACAGCCCTGAAGAACCCAGCGAGTCGCGCCCTCCACAGAATGATATCTTCAGCCGCGTTCGAAAATTTCTCAGCGCTCTGTATCGTCCTGAACGTAATCTGTGTGCTGGCGGATCATGCGAATAAGCCAGCAGAATTCGAAGATTTCCTGCAACTTGCTGGTTTTGTATTCTGGCTTCTGCTATGTGGTGAAATGCTGCTGCATCTCCTGGCTCAGGTATCAATCACGATTTCCTTTGCCTGTTGTCGTATTCCTCTGATCTTGTTTTCTGATCATGCTCACATTTTCATGTTGTAACATCTCATCATCATCTCGTAGGGTCCATCGTGCTTCGTGACAAGCTATTGGATGCTGTTTGACTTATGCATCACAATCGGAATATCTGCTGCGTATGCATCGGGATCTTCGATGGCGATGAGACGCGCACAGTGTGTGCGGCTTGTGCGCATCCTCAAGGTGCTTGTTCGTTTCAGATCTATGATCTTCACATTCTAGTCCTTGGTACTTACAATAAGTGCTGTGGACAATCTGTGAAGGTTCTGGCTAAGTTCAAGCACTCTCGGGTTGTTGTCGAAACGCTGCTGATCTGTCTACCGCAACTTGGGAATGTCATAGGTCTCACATGGAACTGTATGCGTTTCAGTATGTGTTTCCTTTTTTTGTGTGTTTCCTTTTCCTTTCCTTGCCGAGCGTCCTATCTGCGCATCTGTGTGCACGTTTAGCAACCAATTTCAAATTGTTCAATGTATCAATCGTGCGCTTGGTGTGATAACTCTTTTCTGATGATCATACACAGGACTGCTTATGATCGGGCTGTATTTCTTTGCGATTCTTGGAGTTTCTTGGTTTGGCCAAACTCGCCAGGTATTTTGCGCGAGCACTAGTGTGACAGAAGGATTATTGGGCGCATTCAAAGGTGCAATCTATTCGCATATGTGCACACTGAGAATGGTGCACACACATGCATCAGGGAAAGAGGCTAGGGCGGACATCCAATTTTAGCAGCTTCACAGAGTCGGCCAATACGCTCTTCCAACTTCTCCTCACAGGCGACGACTGGCAAATTCTGAGTGAGATTCCAGAATTGTCACATTTCCATATCCTTGTATAACGTCATATTCCAGATATCACGTGCTATGCAATCGCTCAAGTGCGATTGAATGTTTCATGCTGCGCACCACGCATTGAATCAAAAAATGATGAAAGAGGATTCGACTGACATAGAGAATTTGTTCAGTGCACGATTGCATGGTACAACCGCCATATTGTACAGCGGATGTGCAGGGAGTCCCAAGTACTGATTGTGGCTGGCCCTTTGCGCCAGGTACATGAATTTTGGCAACGATCAGATGTAGATGTACTAGCAGTTGCCGAAATTTACTATGCAAATTGCAAGATGCAACTGTCCTGTTTAAGACCAAAATCCTCACTTACTGATTGCAACACAGTATACTTCGTGGCTTTTCGATGGTTGTGCGAGAGTTTGATCTTGAACCTGCTCATCGGCATTACTTTTAACAACTTCACCTTTCTTACTGACGACGTGAATCACGTTGAGACGCCGGATTGGTGAGAAGAAAGAAATGTGTCCACAGTGTCGCATAGACGCATGCTCTTGACTTTGACATCTTACGCTTTGCACAGGAGAGAGGGAGCAAGCTTAAGGCAAGTCATTGATGCCGCCAAAGCCTTCCGCTCAGTGGATCGCAGCCGCGGATTCATTCCTCTTACCTCTCTGCGCAGGCTACTTTATGCTCTGCCCCAGCCCCTTGGGTTTCGGAAGCCAGATGGTGACTATGTGTTCCTAGTAATCTATCAAGGCTTTGGGATTTAATCTGTTGCATGTGCAGAGTGCTTGAGTACTGAAACATGTTTGTTCCCTTCCTCTACCGCATTCACTGATGATCACCCAGGTGGTGTGGAGTACGAAAAGTGCCACCAGATTACATACCTGTTCATTCGTGCTGAGCTCAATTTGCTGGCGCTGCAAAATGCGCAAGATGCTGCCAAACACGCACGAGGGCTTCTGGGAAAGCCCAGGCAGATGCTGGCCAATTCAGTGGGGATCAGCGTTCTGGAGGCAAATGAGCGTGCAGTATCGTATACACAGGTGATGGTTGCGCTATGGTGCTGGCAGAAGCCAAACTTCGTCTCTGCACTCTCATGCCGACAGCGCAGACGTTTCTTGCACCGTATCTATGCAACAGCAAATGCGCTGAGGCTTGCATCCTTTTTGCGCAACCTCGTTGCTGAGCGCCAAAAGCGCTATTTCCACGCTCATCTAGAATGGTCACAATCTGATGCCGCGTACAAGCGAAGGGCATATCTCCGTCGTATTGAACAACAGCGCCATGCGCCCTTGTTAGCTCGTGCGCAGCAAGGTTCTGCCCGCAAAGTCTCACGTGCTCAAATCCAAGCGCGCCAGCGCGCAGGGAGCGGAGACGAGAAAAACGTTGCTGGGTTGTGTAAAGCGACGGGAATTGCTTTGCGAAACGTCAAGGGAGCACCACGACAAATGATTGCTCAGCATCGTTTGGTTGAAAATAGATGGCGCGCTGAGACCACGTTGCAAGAATCAGGCTGCGAGGTAGAGTCTCTTAAAACCATTCGGTTCGCAGTTTTTGTTACATCACTTCACCACCTGACCTCTGGTATTTCTGTGCGCGCATTTTAGGTGGCCACAGACCAGCATCTTCGTGACAAAGCGTTACAATTTTTTTTGGATCAAGCCGAGCGAGTGCGTGTCGTGCTGAGAGTAATTGATAAGTCAGACCTTGACGGCGCGACGTTCCTTGCAGATCTCAGCGGTCACGTTTTGTGCCTGAACTCTCAAATGCAAATAAGCAGACTGCCTCATATCTATGATATGAATAGTGCACGATAGATTCTAGATTCTGAATCGTGTTTGGATTTTGACAGCATACTCGTGGAACGGATGGGCTGTTCGCGGGCGAAATTCCATAAGAGTACCTGGAATCGTAACAGAGACAGCTTTGAAAAGGGAGGGCTTTGTTGCTGAGGGCAGCACCGGCAACGACCGCACTACCGATGGAGGGAAGGAGGGAATATCAGTCAATAGAGGAGGACAAGGAGGATCGCATGGTGCAGTAGATGGTAGAGAAGATGGCAGGCGAGTAGAAGTGTGTATCGATGCTTCAAACAGGGCAATGGAAAGAGAACAGGGTCAAAATCAAACAGGCCGGGAAGATCTTGAGGACAAGGATACATGGTTTGATCCACTGTGTGGAACAATTCGAAGGGCCACGAGATTAGCACGTCTACAGAGACGGTCTGTGTGTGTCTGTATGATTGTTAGAATCAAGCACTTGCTTGTTATCGAAAGTTGACAACTCATTCCATGCCTTTTCAATAATTGGAAACGTGGTGGCAGATTTTCACGTCGAGTAGAGCCTTCTAATCAGAACAGCATTGGACAAGAAAGCTTTGATCTGCTCCAGCTCTGGGTACCCAGCGGGGTCAAGGGGATGAAACTGTTGGGCACATTGACGGATTTGCAGTGTTTTTGCACTATTGAGGACAAGGAAAAAGACGTTGCGATTGTGAGCACTTTCGCACGATTCGTTGTGCACATCTTTGTATGTTTGTGCTTCTTTCTTGCAGGCAAATGGCATACGAACTCTCTGTGTATTCGACAAGAAGCCGTGCACCGCAACAGGCTAATTTTGATCATGATACACATAGGTGGAAGAGCTCCTGAACTACGGTGCACTGCCCCCGGTGGCCCCTCAATCGCGTCGTGTCACTGTCATCCGTCTCAACCTGAGCCGCCCCGCCGTACCCACAGTTGTTCCTGCTTCCACATCAGGCACCCGACTCGTCGCTTGTCCTTCTGGCTCATATGGGGGGATCAATGTGGATCGTGCAACTGCAAACCCTGAATCTCACTCCAGTGATGCTTTGGAGGCAGCGCAAACTTTGGTAATGGAGGTGCTGGGGTACTGTGATCAGCCGGAGGGGTTGGAAGACCACGTGATTGACGAAGAACTGGGGCCTCAAGTAGCGGCTGCAGCTGTGACGGTGTGTGCGCCAATCTGCATGTGTTTTTGCAGATTGTTTACGCGTTTCTGCATGTTAGTTAACTGACAGTCGGGATGCATTTGAAAGTGAGCTTGATATCTGTCTCGTGTATCCCACATGCCTGTTCTTCTATGCCTAGGCATTCTCAAGCGCTGTCCGAAGCATTTTTGTTGGTCAGCCTGGCGAGATGGTACTCGACATGGACGGTACCTTTGTCGAACCTCGGTCTAAACCTGATAATCCCGCAAAGGAAACTGCTGGCGCGAATTCTACACCAGCTACAGCGCATGCAGGCAGAGATGAACCAGGGGGAGTCCTTTACCAAGCCAACTTTTCTGATCCAGATCAGGAAGGCGCAACGATAGTACGCTCTGGATTGGCTCTCTGCGCAAGCGCATTCCGGTTGCTCTACATTGGCCCGTCAGACCAAGGATTCGATGACCAGGATAAACAAACTGGAAAAATGGGTGTTGCAGATGATGGCAGACGCTGTGATAGAGATGATGATGCTGCGGTTGACGCAGAGACACGGTTCTTATTAACGCATGGTATCAAGCAGCGCGCAGATGCGGTGCAGCTGATATTTTCTGGCATCAAAGGGGAGATGGATCCAGCCAGTATCGAGGCAGTGTGTCGTTTTTTGAAGTCAGAGCTCCAGCTCGACGATGGAGTTGTTTCTCGCTTCCGAGTACAGAATGTGGACGCTCATGTAGTGTGCGCATGCAGCCCCGACGAATTGACTGTACTCGGCATCAACACTCTTGGCCACCAGAAAAAGCTGCTAAGTTTTTGCAACATGGCTCTGAAGCGTGAGAAAGAGCTCAAGTATTTCGGAACGCCTGCCTGGCACGCAAACATTTCGCCGCCGAAGCTCTCTCCACCGAAATACCACCCCGCTGAAAAGGGCGAATTGCCGCAGCATTCACCGCCGCATGCGAGAGCTAATAACGTACCTTCCCTTTCTCCTAAATCAATAACGTGGAAGGCATCACCACCGCGAGGAGGTGAAGGCGGAATTACTGAGGCAAATGTGCAACCAGCGACCGTTGCGCCTCCTCCTGGTGTACCCCCGGGGCTTGTTTCGAGTGCGCAACCCACAGAATTGGTGGCAAGACCGCCAGCAACACCGCGACCGCTGCACGCCTTTCCCAACGCCTCTCCGACTCCCCCGAAAGTTCCGTACAAATTTCCGGGCAGGTCACCCTCTTCCTTGCGTTCGCACTCTGTGCTTGGCCACAAAGAACGAAGTGAGGAGGGAGCAGGGCAAGTTGCAAGTCTTGCGGCACGGGAGGCTTACTTTGGACAACATGAGGAAGCGCATGAAAATGCGGAGGCTGGGAAAGGAGGCAACGTTGGCGCAGGTAATCGAAGAGAAGACGACGACGCAGACAAGACTGGCAAACGATCTTACCTCGGAAAGTTTGAAGAAGGGGTTGCCAGGAAGATTGGCGTGATCTTCCCTATCACTGAAGAAGATGGTCGCAGCGGAACCACATCCACCGGACAGATGTCGTCATCTCGTTCTGGTTCGGATGCAGCTGGCGGCAGAGGAAACGGAGGCAGAGAAGGCGACAAGGGTAGTGGCACCACGCGGGATGGAGCCATTGATGCGGTGGACGCGAATTATCTCGACAAGGTTATGGAAAGGGCCGGTACGTCAATTTTACACACGTTTGACTATGTTGTGCTTCTCATCACATCATCCGGCGACTGATAGTTTTCCTGCACTCTCCTCCTTGTGCCTTTGTATCCCCTTCAGGAAGTCAAGCGATGTCATCATTCACCCGTATTAAGAGTGCCACTTCAAGAACAGATGGAATTTCAGCCCAGGCCAATGAAGGAGTACACACAGGAGAGGCTGAAATACTAGGTGTCGCAGGTCCTTTCGTTCCTACACGAGGCCTCAATGGAGGAGTTGGACGGGGACGAGTCGCAGGCAAGGTTGCAGGCTCTGTCACCCCCGTACCGCCGGCTATCCCTCCGCCGGAGGCCTCAGCGCGCCCTCGAAGAATGGGAAAGTAAGTGTGCTGCTTGAAAACTATTTTTGCACCTGTGGTGTCTCTTTATTCTTCATGATGAACAACGTGGTGAACGATGCGCGCATCATTAAATTAAATTTTAAACTCAAAAATAATAAATGAACCCATCTGAAGTCAATATATACAACTGGGTGCAAGCACACGTACGGCAGGTTGTGACTCCTTTTTTTCTCCCGTACTTTGTGGTTCTCAGGGACTCCACTCGTCATCCACCTCTAACGGACTGTCCAGTGCAATTGTGTCTTGCTGTTCAAATCTTAAGGGGCCAAACTCATTCGCCAGCATTGCTTGAGATGATACCTGTTTGGGAGATGACAAATAGAAAGCATGTGGATCGTATGACTTCAGGATTTGTACACAGTCGGCAAAGCCTTTCCACCATATTCACCTTCCCACCTAACTTGCGTTCAGCAGAATGTGAGAAAGGGAAGAATGAAGCTTCATGTTAGGCGGAAAGGGTGCGAAGGTTATGCGTCAACTAATTTCGCGCATGCATCTCAAGGAATTATTCTTACTCGATTTGGAGTAACACGGCGGGATTTTCGACTAGATGGGGCGGATGGTTGCAAGTAAGTGTTGCCGAGGACGATGTTCGAGAGATCGTGGCTCCCATTGTCATCTTGCAGCAACAATGCCCCATCCGTGCTGACACGACTTCGCGTCTGTTCACATGCCAAAACGTGCAAGCGTGAAGGTATGTCAAGGTAACACATGTGACACAGCAGAAATCAAGGTAACACATGTGACACAGCAGAGAGAAGATGACAAGCTCAAGCATGCACACTTTGTCGATAGCTTTGACGCAATAACACAAAGCGGACCGAGCCACGACTCTGCAGGCCGCTCCGCGGAGACATCATCCGACCACCCCTGGACGACAGGCGCGAACGATCGCGGCTTCGTAACATACTTCTCTCAGTAACGCCCTGTTGAGCGTACGTCGCTTCACGGAGGATTTCGAGATTTTCAAACGCACCCTCGTGAGTCGGCTCGATCCCAAGAGCCAACTTGTAGTACATTTCTGCCTCAGCAAATCGTTCCATTCTATGCATCACAGTGCCCAAGCCATGGAGCGCTAGAACATACGTTGGTTCCAGCTGAAGAGCACGGATGTACATTCGCTCCACAATCGCTAAGTCCATGCCCACATCATCTAGCACAGCGGCGTATGCTGCAACCACCTTGGCATTATATGGCTGTTTGAGTCCAATCTCAAGTCATTTCATTTTAATATGTCCAGTCCCATTCTCTCATTCTCTGCAGCACTCGCGCTTTTGTGTCCTCGTTGGCTCGCGCCTAAAAAACATCTGAACGCGTACCTCGATGTGAACAGCACGTGCAAAGTGACGAAGTGCTTTGTTGGGGTAGTTGCGATGCAGTTGCAAAGAGCCATAACTGTAAAATGAAACCAGCGCATCGTCAAATCATGCGTTCATCGTAGGCATGAGTGCGTGAGCGAATAAAGCTAGCTTGTGCAGAAACAAGACTGTTTTGTTTTCATCTTTTTTCATCTTGACTCACTTGCACAGACAAGCGACGTTGCGGCTGTTGATTGCCAAACACCTTTCATACCATACAGCAGCCTCATCAAGGTCGTTCATGTGCGAGAGCCCAGCGTTGTCTATGTTCAAGGCATTGTTGGTGACGTCAACGTTTTCATTCTCTTGGAGGCTGAAGACCTGTTGCGTCAACAGGCCAACGATAAACGATCCAGTGTGCACACATTTGAGAGATGTAATACGTCAGTCCAGGCATAGCCATATTTCACAAAGGTTGGTGCACAGGTCGCTCGAGGCGTGATCACCTGTGAGTCAGTCCGCTGGCGCCCGCGTCGCTGCAGTGCAGTGGCGAGGCCGCACAGCACAGACCCCTGCAGCTGTTTGTGAGCGCAGAAGCTTCGAGCCGCGCGTCGATACAGTTCAATCGCCTGGAGTCCCCTCCAAATTTTAGTGGCACATGCGTGTGCTTTCACAGGTGTCCAGTTTCAAAGCAGAATGGTCACACAATCAAAACAAGCTCGCAAAAAACATACACCTGATTCAAATCACCCATGTGTCGGTCCAGGAAAAGCGCATATCGATAGAGTGACAAGACATTGCTAGGGTCCTTGACGAGAGCAGTCTGGTAATTGAGCTCGGCCTGAGTCATCCAAAATTCACGATCCTCCACCAGGCATTTTACCAGTCTCTCCGTTTGCGACATGGCGAGGCGTATCTGCGCGTCAGCATTTTCTGGTGAAATCTGGAGTGCCATCTCCAGCAGCCGCTCGCCTTGCAATCGTGGTGGATCGAAGAAGACAAAGGGAAACCACAGGTAGTGCTGTGGCACGCTTGTTTCTAACGTCAGCACGTAGGCTCCATAGGCGCTGAGTGCAGAAGAACAGAGTTGAGGGAAGCGGAGCCGCTGTGCCGCTATGTCAGCAAGGTAGGCGATGATAATGTCCACGCCCTCATTTCGACTTCCCGTGTCATCAGATGCCAAGAGCATTCTTGCATGCATCACTTTACATTCGGCCATTAGCTGGTCTTCCTGCTTGCGTGCTTCCATGGTGCCCATGCTGGCCGTCTGCTCCTTCAGTTTCTGCAGTTTTGATGCTATTCGCGTGTCCACTAGTCACAATGCATGCAATACACAGGTAGCATGCTCGCACATATGATACGACGAGGCTACGTAATTGCACGCTAAGGGATAACTATAGTTACCTGCAGCATCGTATTTTAGTGTGAGGTCTGCGGCGCTCCGATGCTGTCCGAAAACCTGAATGGTGTTCAATCCCGTAACGGCCTCACCGTAGACTTGCATAATCTCAAATCGAACGACGCTAGAGAGTATCGGAGGATTGAACTGCATTTCCTGCTCCTCTGGCTCGGGTAGAAGCAACATCTCGCGGCTTTCTCCGTTGTCGAAATAAATGCCCAGTTTGCGAACCATTTGTGCAAACACCTCACGCTGTTTCACCTTTACCATTGACACAATGTACGGTACCGAATACTTGACATAAACCCATTCACCAACATTTCGTTCAGGAGCGGATGTGGCCCACTCCTTTTGTGGATCCGGGTCAAAGACGCTCCCAGCGCCGAAACGTTCTGAATTTTGGTATACAGATGAGGCCTTGATCTCCCAAGTCTTGGCTTCGAAGTGCGCGAGATTCATGTAGTTCGAAGCGTGCATTAGGCTGGCAGTAAAGTCCTTCGTTTCCACGTTGATCCGGTCTGCTTTTGCGGCCAAAAACTTACTCAGAACACCTCCACCCCCCATCACTTTCCTCATCTTGCCCCAATTTTTCTTGTTCACACCCGTCTGAATACGTGTGCAAATGGCTGTCCTCATTATTGTCTGAGCCTCATTCAGTCGGTTCTCACGCTCCCACATGATGCTGGCACAGCCCAGAGCTGCCTCTAAGCTTGAATCATCAAAATCATGCGCCATCTTGTAATAAACCGTAGCTTCAGCCCAGCGGTTTCCCATTGCATCTTGCCGGAGCAGTCCGGCCAAATTGAGGCAAATGTCCACTTGGAGTAAATGTTCTTGAAGTGATTTGGCCCTTTTGCTCATGGCTGACGAACACAGTTCCAGCGATGCTCGGTACTCTGTCTCAGCTACTCCTCCCAGCTGCGCCGCAGTACGGCCAATTTTCCCCTTCGCAACGGAGTCCTTGCAGGCCTTCCCTCGCACAAGTGCGGTCAATGCCTCCACCTTTTCATCGAAGAGATCGTGGTACAGACGTGCATAGTTACGGCGCAGAATAGGGTGTCGTGGATCGCACTTGATTGCGCGCTTGTAGATATCTCGCGCCTGGTCCACATCCTGGAAGACCATTTTGTGGATGGTTGCAATATTGCCTAGAGCCAGTGCCATCGAGACCCGATCGCCTTGCTGCTCAGCTGAATCATGCGCCTGCCAGAAGAAATTCTCTGCCAGTTTTACTGCTTCTGTAGCTGCATTCACGGCCTCAGCCACAATATCGTCATTGGCAGGCGAGCCCATGGAATGCGAACGCTTCAATGCCGCTTGCGGATCTGATTGCATTTGTGATTTCGGATGTTTTTGCGGAGCAGCTGTGGAGATTTCGGTCGATTCACTTTTGGGATTGTCAATTTCGGCGGCCTGCGGACTTGATGGCATGTGCGACGTGGGGTGACTCTGTACGTCACCGATGGCGGCCGATGACCCTTGCGTGATGAAGGCGAATCTCTTCCTTTGCAGTGCTGTTTTAGTTTGCTTGCCTTCAGCCTTGTTCTCCCGAAATGACCAACCCTTACCTAGCATAGGTTTCGTTTTTTTTGCATCTTTTTCCGAGTTCAACGCACTACTCGAGGAGCTACGTTCTAGAAATGAATTTCCCCAGACCCCGGAGCCCGAGCGCATCAATTTGCCTGACCCAGTTCGCTCAAGGATTAGCGCCTCTGCATTCGGAAGCGATGGGTCGACGTGTGCAAGACGTTCAAGTTGCTTATTTGATCTCACCCACTCAGAAAGAAGTAATAGCGCCATGTTGCTTAGCGCCGCTGAATGCGTGGGGTCGATCGCCAGCACCCTCTGCAGCAGCTTCCTTGGCTGCGCAATATTGCTCGTGACCCTGTATGTAACGCGGGCAAGATTAATTAAGCATGTCGAGTCCTCGCCGCCGGAAGCCTCGAGCGCTTGCTCGTAAAGACTTGCAGCCATCTTGGGGTTATCCTGCACGCGCTCAACGATAATTCCCAGATTGCACAACGCTGTTGCATTTCGCGGCGAGTACTGAAGCACGGTGTGATATAGTCTTTCGGCATCAGCATATTGTCCTTTTTGGCACAACTCTGCACAACTATCGAGCACGTCTGGTATTTGTGATTCAATCAAGTCTTCTCGTCCGGAAGCCGCTACCGCCACGAGCCTCTCCAGCACGTCATTTGCGTCGATCTGCTCGTCATCTCTTGGTATCAGAGGTGCAGGCTCTGGCATATCCTGCTTTCTTTGCATCTCAACTCTCCTCGCAATTCTGGCCATGGTGTTCGGCCTGTAGGTTGAGGCTGGCCGAGACGAGGTTCCAGGCCGGCTTTTGGGCCTCTGGGGTTTGTGCGGGATCACAACGGGCAGTCCCAGCTTGTCAAGCTGCTGCAATGACGTCGTCTCGATGCCTGAATCAAAGTGTGCCCGCTTTCTCGCATCAGACGTCGGCCTCACGCGGGTGTCCGAGACACCGAATGTCCACTCGTCGACAGGATCGTGGCTTCTGAACAGCTGCGACGAATTCGTCCGCGTTCGCGGCGTGTGCAACGCAGTGGGACTGATCTTGGGCAGCAGCCCCGACTGCCGTTGAGCGGCCCATCGGCTGTGGTAGACGGTAAAATTGGCTGGCTCGCGCCCACCGTCAAGCAGCGACTTTTGCCAATCAGCCCAGGCGCTCCACGACGCCTGCTCCTTTTCACGCTGGCCTGTCCCCTCGCGCGATACAGTCTCACGTCTCACGATCCGGTTCAGCGATTGCTCACTCGACAGCTGCCCGCCCCCCGGCCTCTGCGAAGCGCGGAACCACGGGGGCAGCTCGACCCGCCGGTCTCCCGGCGCGTGCGGCTGCTGGACCGCCGCCAATGTACCCGCACGCTTCCCGCTGTTCTGCGTGCGCTCTACCGCCGTGTCGTCCGCAAAACGTGTAAACTTGGCCTTGTGACGAAAGGGCCTCGGCCGGTCGGTCAACGCCCCGCCCGCGGGCGGGGCATTGGCCGGCGGGCGTCCGCGCGGGTGCTCGGGGAGGGGGAGGTCGAGCGACATGCGCAGCATCCCGTGTGCACACGCGCCGCACTACGTGCAGACCCCCCCCGCACCGTCCCCCCGTCACCGCGCCATCATTCTACCTGCCGTGTGCGCAACGGCAGGTTTTTTTTTTGTCAACGCCCCCAGTACAGGACAGCTTTTTCGGGCTCATTTGCGTTGAGGACATTCGAGAGGAGGAGAGCACAATGTCGCAGCCGCCCCCGCCGTACAACCCGAACGCGCCGCCTGCGTACAACCCAGATGCGCCGCCTGCATACAATCCGAGTGCGCTGCCGGCGTCTGCGCCTCCGCCAGCTTATGCCGCGAACGCGATTCCGGTGGCCGAGGCGGTGCCCATGTACCAGCAGCCGCAGCCGCCATACCCCACGCGGCCGCAAAAGGCAGACGAGTGTTGCCCAGGTCGCGCTCTTGGACTCGCCTGCTCTGTGCTCGATTTCTCGTTCCCTGCTTTCTCTGCCCACGGCGGCACCGGCGAAGGGCCTGCGCTGCGGATGCGGCTCCGCCGCATCCTCCCTGTCCCTTGCGCAGCCCGGTCACCTTCGGCGCGTGCGGCCGTTTGCCTGGTTCGAGCTCTCACTTGGTGCCCCGCGCCTGGCTTGCATTCCCACCCCCACCTCGTGTGCCTCCCTCCTCTCCGCCTGTATTCCCAGACTGCACCATATCCTGAAAGCAGCAATGTTGGCAAGTACCCGCCACGAACGCGGTGGGCCCTGAGTGCGATCGCGCGACGCTGGCGCGAGAGGCGAGGGGCACAACTTTGCGGTCCTGCAAGACCCTGCCCCCCCCCACACACACCAGGTGGCAGAGCAGTTCCGGCTGAGCCCCGAGGGTTTGGGCCCCGGGGGGCGTGGACGGTGCTGGCACCGTGGATCACCTCATTACTGCATCATCCCTCTGATCTCCTTTGCGACAGGAGGAGACCACGTGCACTGGCACGGGGATACCTGAAAGCGTGAATGTGCTTCCATGAGTAAGAATTGACGGAGAGTGCCGTAGTGTAGATAAAAGAGAGAGAGGGGCAGGGGAGAGCGCTGCGCGCGCGCGCGTTGTATCAGGAACGATATCCATGACATGAGGGTTAAATAATGAACACAGATTTGAGTGACACTATGAGGAGAGGAACGGAAGGAGAAAGAGAGAAAGACTTCATTAGGAATCGATGTCCATAACGGGGGTCCCTGGGCGCGGTCCGGTGACAGACGTTGCATCACCATACGTATGTGGGACTAACCCCGGGCTTTAATGGAAGCTCAGAGGGCGATATTGCGGAGCCTGATCGCGGCCGTCAGGAGGAGGAGGAGGAGCAAGGAATCTGGTAGGAGGAGGAGGAGGAGGGAGGAGGAGGAGGAAAGTTTATTCATAGCCAACGCCGTGGACGAGGAGGACTCCGAGCGCGACCGCGCGATCCTGGTGCTCCACGGGCGGCTTTCGCCGTTTTCGGGATTTTTTTTTTGGGCCATCTCCGGGACGTTCCCCCGGCTTTGCGGCATTCCCCGGCGATCAGGGCCGTCCCCCGGCGCTGCGGGGCATCCCCCGGCGCGGGGGTCGGATCAAGCGCGCACGCGCTCTTGCGAAGACCTGATCCGCCGTGCTACGGAGGAGGAGGAGGAGGAGGAGGAGGAGGAGGAGGAGGAGGTGGAAGGAGGAG
>Ga0115006_10000487_pt1 | contig 21490 bp, 13 predicted proteins | sample ArcOceMetagenome_3_FD_88943 | JGI IMG/M metagenome (GOLD analysis project Ga0115006, IMG submission 88943) | Marine eukaryotic phytoplankton communities from Arctic Ocean - Arctic Ocean- Svalbard ARC20M Metagenome | ecosystem: Environmental > Aquatic > Marine > Oceanic | place: Arctic Ocean...
GACCGTGAAATTGGGTGTTAGAATGGTTCGTGGGGAATTTACTACAGACATTAATTACATCATTTTTGCCCACCGACGAGGCGCAACGACGAGGGGGCCGTTTGCAGCGTACGAATACCGTCGACGATGCGGACATGGTGCGTTGCGACGATGCAGTTTGTGTGGCATCATGCTCGTGACAGTCTCATGTGAGCGGGACGCACACACACGCAGCTTTATTTGCATATCCATACCTCGGCAGTGAGCATGTGCATAGAGCGTGACACTAGCAGCGCGCATACCCTCTGTTTATTGAGAGTAGGAGCGCAGAGGGAGGGCAGGAAAGATGCGCAGCTCGGAACGGCCGCCTGATGTCCTGCTTGTGATTGCCGCGCGTAGAGCCCAACTGGCACAGCGTGTGTCAGCGCGCGATACTGTACATGGTGTTGCGTCGCGAGGCTTGGGGCTCAAATGGGTGCGCAGTGAGGAGAGAGGCAAAGCGATGTCTTGGGTGAATGTGTCGCAAGTAGCTGGTGCGGTAAGAGGAGCCCCAGCAGACAGAAGGTTGATTGGTGCTGGTCTTGGATGGTTGGCTTTTGGTTGAAGTACAGCCTCGAGGCGCTCGCTACTCGACTCTTTGCCTCTCGCGCTGCTCTAGTTTTTTACTCCAGATGGCGGGCACACCACCAGAGGGCTCCGCACGCGCAGCGGGAGATGGGGGCAGACGAGGGCGGACAGACAGACAGGCAGACTCACACGCCACTCTGGCACTAAACAATGCACAGGCTCTTGGGGCTTACGCTCCTGCTCGCCGCCTCGCCGCGCTCGGACGCATTCATGCCAGTCTTTAGTGCCAGCGGGCTGGGTGCCGTGTGGCTTCGGGGCAAGGGGTCGCAGATCGGCGTCGTGCGGCCCGCTCGCCCTGCCTTGCGCATGAGCAGCACGAGCAGCACGAGCAACGTCGGCACGTCGGAGCAGGTTCAGGATGTTGGTCGCGGCACTCTCATGGCTAAAGCTGGGGTCTCTCTCCCTCCCTCCCTCCCTCCCTCCCTCCCTCACATCCTTCCCATCCCTTGCTCCCTCTTGCCCCGCTTTCTCTCCTTTTGCTGCGGCACACCGGCCAGTGCCTGCCCCTCTGTGTGGCATGTGTGCGCGGAGTGAACGGGCTGCTTGCAAGCTCAAGACGTTCATCTTATTGCATGTGCTCATCTCATCTTAGTGCATGTAAAGTCAAGATTCTTGCCCCTTGACTCGCGGCTTTCCCCTGTGAGCTGCTACTGTGTACGCGAGACTGTCGTGGCGAGTGGATCAACATGAGGCTGTCTCGCGATGCATGATGCGAGCAGCAGATGGAGTCTTGGCATAGATGAGCCTAGTTGTCATACATGCTGCTGTTGTTGTCATACATGCTGCTGTTTGGCATAGATGCGGCTATTTGGCATAGATGATGCTAGTTGGCAGAATAGATGAGGCATAATAGAGGAGGCATAATAGATGAGGGATAAGAGATGAGGCAGAAGAGATGAGGCAGAAGAGATGAGGCTAGCCGCACATGTTCTTCTCTTGGCCGCACATATACTTCTCTTCGTAGCCGCATATGTTCTTCTCTTCGTATCAAAGTCTGTTGTATGTCAAAGTCTTCTGTCTTCGCCGCTGCTTACGTGTCTCCACCCCACCCTTGCTTCGCGTCTGTGTCTGTGTCTGTGTCTGTGTCTGTGTCTGTGTCTGTGTGGGCGTATGTGTGTGGGGGTGGGCGTGTACGTGGGAGCAGGGGAGCGACGTGGTAAAGGAGGTGAGCGGCAAGGTGGAGGGGCTGTATGATACCTACCCGTATCCGCCGGAAGCAGTGTTTGACGGCGTGACAGTAGGCTACAACCACCGCTGGAGCTGGACGCACGCCCACTCGTCCATCTTTGGCGAGGCCCCCAAGTCCAACGCTATTCAGATTCTCGATGCCGGGTGCGGCACCGGCGTCACGGCGCAGTATCTGTCTCATTTGAACCCCTCTGCCACCCACTTTGACGCCGTCGATCTGTCGTCCGGGGCGCTCAAGGTGGCCAAGGAGCGTGCGGAGCGCGCCGACTTGGTGGGCAACCCCAACAATGCCAACTTCCACCACATGTCCCTCTACGACGTGGCCCAATTGGGCCACACGTACGACTTTATCAACTGCGTCGGTGTTCTCCACCACCTGCCCGACCCCAACCAGGGCTTGCGCGCGCTGGCCGAGCGCCTCAACGACGGGGGCCTGATGCACATCTTTGTCTACTCGGCGCTTGGGCGCCGCGAGATCATGTTGATGCAGGAAGCGCTGGCCCTGCTCCAGGGTGGCAAGTACGACGACTTCAAGGAAGGCGTGCGCCTGGGCCGCGCCGTCTTTGCTGCGCTGCCCGACAACACACGCGTCAAGCAGCGCGAGAACGATCGCTGGGCCATGGAGAACCAGCGCGACTCCACCTTCGCTGATATGTACCTCCACCCTCAGGAGGTGGATTACACAGTGACGACACTGCTCGAGTGGGTGGACACTGTCAAGGACCTTGGCATCGAGTTTGCGGGCTTCAGCAACCCCAAGGTGTGGGACCTGGAGCGCCTCCTGGGCAGCGACCCCGAGGTCTTGGCCAAGGCCAAGGCCCTCCCGCAAGAGGAGCAGTGGCGCCTTGCTGAGATTCTCGACCCGGACACCTTTACGCACTACGAGTTCTTCCTGACAAAGGGCAAGGTGAGCAAAAAGGACTGGACCGCAGTTTCGGAGGAGGAGCTGCACCAAGCTTATGGCATCCGTCAGGTCCCGCGCCCTGGGCCCGCGCCCTTTGCGTGTCGCCCTCTGCCTTGTGCCCGCGGCGCGCTCTCGCAGGAGCAGCGCAAGAGCAGGCGCGTGCGAGGCTTGTGCGTGTGCCAAGCTTGCGATGCCCGCGCCCAACGTCTGCCCGCCCACTGAGCCTCGAGATAAAAAGTGTGGGCGGACTGCAAGGAGTAACCAGCCTGGGGCCGCCGCCGCCGCTGCTGCTCAACGCACACAACAGGCGGGCCTGCAGCCGTGGCCGGCGGACCGGGTGTTCGACGAGAGCTTTAACCAGATCCAGCTGACGGATGCCGAGTATGAACTTCTTCAGAAGTGCGCCCAGGTTGTCCTCGCATGCGCGTGCTGTCTCCCTCTTGGCCTGCTGTCAAACACGCAGCTGAGCAAGCTGGTGTGCAAGCGTGTGAGGGTGCGCGTGATGGGTTCATACGCTCGCAGGCTCATAGGATGATGGAGGGGATGGAGGGGACTAGTGGATGCAAGGGACAGGGGGATGCAGGGTGGGAGTTTGGCAGTGCTGGTGCCATGCCCGCGGCAACACGTGGAGTACGTGCGCTTGCGAGTATCCACACGAGGTGCACTGCGCGAAGGGGGCACGGGCAGGAGCTGAAAGACATGCCGCACGAGCCGGCTTGGTTCACAGGCATGCCTGAACACGCGGTGCCTTAGCTCATAGGCTTGCCTCCCACAGGACCCCACAGTGGAGACCACGGAATGGGGCGACGTGGAAGACCCGCGGCAACTCAAGGACATCATTGCAGGTCTCATTCTTGGCCCCACGCTTGGCATCTACCCGTCCTTGGCGCACGTGGCGCGGAGGCGCTGCCTGGTGCGCAATGCGGTTGCATGCAGCCGATATGCTCTGATGTTGCCTCCGCGAGCAGAGATGGAGACAAAACCCACCAAGGACGAGATCTTGCGAATGGTCAAGCTCGAGTTTCTGTTTCTCCGCTCGCCCTAGACCTTGCTCTCTGTGGGAGAATTCTTTCATTGATTACGTGTGCGGATGCCGCAGCGGGGCGCAGCTTTGATGGAGCATACAGTCCGTCTCGCCTTGCCTTGAGCCCCGCTTTGGCCGGGCCTCAGAGACCCGAGGATACGTAAATGCGAGGGTCAGATGTGGGTGCGGAGAGAGTGCAGAGAGGGTGCACAGGGCGAGAGAAGAGTGAGCCCCACTCCACCATCCACTCGAAGCCAGTGCGCACTGGGTCTGTCGATCCGGCGTGGCGCATTTTTGCAAAGGCATCTGCATGTCTTATCGAAAGGGACTGCCAGCAAAGCCTGCGGTGTTGCGCCGCGACGTTGGTGGCGCCTCTGGCCTGCTCACTCGCACTCGTCCCAGTCAGCACTACCAATCCTTTGACACCCTGGGCGAGCGTGTGCGCGTGCGTCTCTTCGTGTTTTCATCTGTGATGTAAGGTGTGAGGGTGTGCCAGAGCGACTCGCCTATTGATAAAGGCCAGGCCAGGCTTGTCTGCGAGCAGCTTTTTGGTAGAAGGATGGAACTCAGAGCTCTCAAACCACTTTTCATCCACGTCATCATACCTGTGGCACACGCAGTCGCCGCCACACACCATATGCAATTGAGTGTGCGAGCATGAATGACTATGATGGGTGCACGTGCTTGTCATGGTGGTCACGAATGGTGGTCACGAATGCCGTTCTGCACTCCGCACGCGATTCATGAGCAACAGCACCTGAGAGGGGGAGTGGGATAGCATCCAATCGTCATGCCGTGCAGCTGTTGATTCCAATCAAATTTGCAAAGACAGTTTTCAGAGGATTCGATATCTTCAAATGTGAGGATAGCCTCTCCGGTGTTGAAGCCCTCTTGGTCCTGCAAGAGCTCTGGCTCTTGATTATCCGCCTCAGACGCAAGGTGCCAGCCACGGAATGCCTTTTGAATGTCCTTGCTCGTCGTTTTTCGGTGCAGATTTACCAACATCAAGCGGCCACGCGGCGGCAGAATCTTCTCCACCACATAGTCCAAGTAGATGACGCGTGTGCCCATGCGTTGCCGGTCTAGCGCCGATAAGGCTTTCAGACAGGCCACCTTGCTCAAGAATTTGATCGCGCCTTTGCCTGTCAGCCAGCCGTCCTGGGCCTTGTAAATTGCTATACCCTTCTTGTAGCTTTCCTTGGCGTTGTTGTAGTTTTGGTTGACGTTTTCAGCGTGCACACCCATCCAGGCCAGCACATCATCCTCGGTGCAATTTCGCGGCAGCCCATCCATCCTCAGCTTGTGTGACGGAATATCCTCGCCCGGCATGGGAGGCGCACGCATCGCTCCTGTCATCCACCCACACAATCTACCGTCAGCCAGCCGAGAGTGAGGCGAACGGCAAGGAGTAGTGAGCCCTTTCACCTGGCAGTGATGGGGGTTTGGGGATGTCCTTTCTCTCCTGCACAACAGCATTGAAAAGCTCGTCAATCCAGGGGATAGAATTTCGTTTTAGTCAAGAAAAGTGGAATTCAAGCAGTAATTGCCCAACCTTGGGCAAGTAGGCATCGAAAAATTTCTGTTTTGCACGGTCTGTCGTGTCCTTTGCTGTGTGACCAGGGCGAGCCCAGGAGGCACGCGCCAAGTCCCGTCGAGTAGGCATCGTAGGAGCTGGCGGACGCAACTCTGGCATCGGTGGCGGTATCCACCGGGTGCCAGGAACAAATTCCTCCTCTTCCTGCTCGGTCGAAGCCAGCAGACTTGACTCGAGTGAGGATGCATCAACTTCTGATGGCAGGGCTTTGCTTGCAAAGACAGGTCCGATAAAGTGCAACTTTTTTGCATCGAATGCGTGCGCAGGCCTGACGCCCGAGGGCACGAAAGCACCATCTTTTTCAGCTTCGCGTTGCTGCCTGATATGATCGGTACGCATGGTGCGCTTCCACAGGGCACGCGCTCCCGACGCAAACCCGCTGTCAGCATCATGGCCTTCGTCCTTGAACGCCAGGTACTTGCTGGGGTCAAGGTTGCGTTGTCGTTGCATTTCTGCGATGCCAGCTGCATAGATGCGGTACTTGGCATACCGCTTCATTAGCACTGCTGGCTGGAGAGAAGGCAGAGTCTTGCACAGCTCGCTCACCCCCGACTCCTCCCCCTCTGCCAGCTCAGCAATCTCCCCTTCTGTGGGAAAAGCATTCCCCGACATGATGGCCTCAAGATTCACAACCTCCTGGGCCATTTCCTTTTCAAGCTGGTCGATTTCAATTCCCAGCTTCAATTCGAGCTTCGCGAGGTCCTCCTCTTCCGCAAGCTTCTTCTCGAGGCTATCCACCTCCTGCCAAAAGGCGTCGCTCCTGAGCATTGACGCCATGTCGTCGGTGTCGCGAAATGCTTTCAGTACCATCGTGTCAAAGGCTGCGAGCAGATCAGACATCTGGTTCAAGTCCGACGTCAGGGCAGCCTCGCCCTGCGCCGTGCGCAAGAGTTGCCTGGTGCGCAGAGCTGCGCGCGCCTCCACCTGCTCCTCGGTCAAACCTGCCAGAGACACCGCCCCAAAGGTCAGCAGCACCCCTCGCGAACCGCTCCTGGCGCGCCCTCGCGCATCATCGCCGCCGGCCGCACCTGACACGTTGCCCAACTCGCGCGTCTCGTCTAAGTCCGCTTGGCTGGCCCATCCGGTGCTCGCGCGGGTGGTTCCCCCTGGCGTGATCAGGGCGTCCACTTGGGCGGTCCAACCCATCGTCCCGGTGGTGAGACCAGTGCGCGGGGGCGGGGAGACGATGCGGGCGCCGCCGAGGTGATACGAGAGCTCGGCCGTGCGGGGCGCGTGCTCGCCGTCCTCGGACGGCGGCGTGGCGACCTGCTCATCGTCGCTGCGCGGGGTCCGTGGCGTGTGCTGCTCTGCATCGACCTGCTGCGCGTCCGGGTGCGTGCGCGGCGTCTCGATTTCCGACGGCGTGCAGGGCGTCGGCGGGGTGCGCCCGCCCTGGCGCACGTTCTCCGCTGCCGCGTCGTAAAAGGCATCCTCGTCTGCGAGGAACGCGCCCTGGTGGCGCGCCTGCATCATGGCAGCGGTCTTCCGCCCACGGCTCCGGCGCGCGGCTCCGGCGCGCGGCTCACGCCGGGCGCGGAGCCCGGGTGCGCCAGGTCGCCAGGTGCCGGGCCCCTGCTCAGCTGTAAACACACGCACAAAAAGTTTAAGCGGCTTCTCAACGTGGATCCCCACCCACTCAGCTGACCGTTGTTTACTTCTCGACCGGTGGAGGGGGTCTGTGTGGGCGGACGGGGAGCAGGCCGGAACAGCACGCGACCGGCGGCGAGGGCGCTGCTGCCCGCCGCCGCCGCCGCGATGGGGGACGACTATGACTCGTACAACTCGCGCTACATGGACAGCTACAAGCCGCCGACGCCGCCAATGGAGCACCATCCGCAGCCAGGCTCGCCGGGCGGGAACAGGCACGCGCACGTTGCGCCGCACCCGCCAGCGTCGGTGCGGTCGCACTCCTCGCTCTCGCGCATGGCCGAGGCCATGAATAGCGCGGTTTCGCAGGAGGAGCTGGAGGAGAAGCGGCGCCGCGCGCTCCGCGAGCGCGAGCGCGAGTTCGCGGCGAAGCAGCGGCAGCGGGAGCTGCTGGCGCAGCGCCGCGAGATGGAGCTGAAGAAGCGCCAGCAAGACGAGCAGATGAAGCGGGAGCAGGAGGCGCAGCGCCTGGAGGGGTTGCAGAGGGAGGACCTGGAGCGCGAGGCGCGGCGACGGGAGAACATGGACGCCATGGAGGAGGAACGCCTGCGGCAGGAGGAGGAGCGCCGCCGGCTCGGACAGATCGAGAAAAAGCGCGAGCAGACCTTGCGCGCCATCGAAATGCAGCGCATGCGCGAGGAGGAGGCGCAGCGCATCAAGCGCGAGGCTATCCTCAAGAAGCGCAAAGAGATGGAGCGGGTGCGCGACCAGGCCGAGCGCTCCTACGCGGAGAAGAAGAAGGAGGAGATGGAGCGCAAGGTCGGCCTCGTGGAAGAGATGAAGCGCAAGCGCGAGGAGCGGCTCGTGGAGCTGGAGAAGCGCCGCACTAACCCGCTACTCGTGCAGCAAGAGCGCGAATTCAACCAGCTCATCGAGCTGCAAGCATCGACGGGTCGTCTACAGACGAAACTTGAAGAAGTGCAGACAAAGCGCGAGGACGTGCGCGAGCGGCTGCTCGAGGCGCGCCATATTGTGTCTATGCTCGAAATCGAAGAGCGCCAGCTCAGCATTTCTGTTGAGGAGGTAGAGTCTGATCTGAAAAAGATGAAGGGGTACCAGGAAGGCCTGGCACGCCTTGTCAGCACTCGTTACGATGATGATGAATATGAGAAAGCCGTGATTAAGATCCAAACCAAGTGGCGTGGACGTCGCGACTGGCAAAATGGCAAGAAGATGAAGGTGAGCTCACACTCATGTGCCCAAAATGACATGCAGTCACTGCAGGGAGTGATGCATTGATGGCGCCTCATTGATTGATACACATAGTGCCTGTTGCCTGATGCTCGCCATCGTCTCTCTTGCCTCCAACAGATGATGAAACAATTCCATGAGAGGGAACAAGCTGCTACCAAAATTCAGACTATCTTCCGTGGTAGAAGGGTGAGAAGAATGCAAGCTGATACCAAAAAGCAAGCTGCTGCCGTAAAGATCCAGGTCTGTGTGACATGCAAGCGTGCACGCTTGGAATGAAGGCCAAAGTGCGCTTCGAGCGAGAAAGATGTCGTTGTGCTTGGAAGAGTAGGCGAGGAAGGGTTGCTGGGTGCGAGGTCAGTGCGGGTTCCCCTACCCTCGTTTTGCCGTTGCATTCTAACCGCCGAGACGTGTTGCTCAGCACATGTTCCAGCACTGGAGGAACCGCAGGGCCGTCGAGAGACTCGTGGATGGCAGAGCTTTCAAGCACTACCAAAATCTAGAGGCTACGAAAATCCAAAATGCGTACAGGTTACTCATATTTCTATCTTTAGCGTGCACGAGGCGTTTTCAGACATCCTGCAATGCCTCGTGGATCGACATGCAAGCACTGAGCGTTGCCATTTGTAAACCTAACGTTCTCCAGGTGCCACATCGCGCGCCACGAGTACTTGGCGCTGCAAGAGGAAGCGCGCGAAAAGCGACGAGTCGCAGAAGAGCTAGCCAGAAAGGAAAGAGAAGCTCGTCAGAAGGGGAAGAAGGGGAGGAAGCCGCCGCCCAAGAAAGAGCCGCCCAAGAAAAAAGTGCAGCCGCAACGGTCATTAGTCGGGAAGGACGGCCAGCCAAGCGGCGAGCTTGGTCGCATCTACATGGCTGCTCCCAAGGATAAGCACTTGGCTATGCTTCCCTCTCAACGCCTGCCGGTCGGATAGCCCACCAGTTGTGGACCTGCAGGATGTACGGATAGCCAACATCAATCTGACACTGACTCTACTGTGATGTGCAGGAGCCAAGTCCACGGCTGCGACGTTTCATCCCCTCCGCGGCCACGGCTGCAGTGGCAGCAGGTGCCGAGGACGTTGGCGGCTTCGACTTTGTAAATCAAGCCAGAGGGGCATACGTTGAAACAGAAATCGACGGAGTTCAAAACACTGTGCTACAGGCGCAGGCCAACGAATACAGGATTCCCGTACATCCTCCTGTCCATATGCCAGAAGTCCCGGCGCAGCCGACCAACGGCTCACGGGGCGCAACGCCTAGAGGGTTCAACTCGAGTACGCCGCGTGGTCTTGGCGCTTGACTGTTCTGAAAAAGTTCCAGAAAAGATACGGATTGTTTATGCCCCTTTACTTTATTTTGGGTAAATTCACATTCAACGCAGCGTCATGTCTGAGAGAGGAGAGGGATTGGCCCCGGCTTAACCGAAGGCGCCCTGGATGCCTCTGTGACGTAACCGCCCTCACTCCCGTCAGGATACGGGATTGACGGGCCCTAGCTTCATCGCAGGCACCCTGGGAGAGAGACGTGGCGGCTCCTCCTCCTCCTCCGGTCGCGCTCGGGGTCCTCCTCGTTCAATGCGTTAGCTTTGAATAAACTTTCCTCCTCCTCCTCCTCCTCCTCCTCCGCTTCTGTGGGATCAGTGGAGGAGTTTTATTCTCTCTCCGCCTACTCCCGGGGCCTGCCAGCGGCCCGGGCCCGTCTGGGCTTCGGGTCTAATTTTCCCGCTGCGTCGTAGTCAGTGCAAAGGTTGCCGTGCGTCTACACCAATATTCGATCGACTTCATAGTCTCATGCACCCTCCGGAGATGTCTTGTCATCTTGGTCCGAGGGTAGGTCAAAGCAAACATGCACCACTGCGCGAGGATTCTACGAGTGAGCAATCTTGGCAGAAACAATTCTGAACGCAGATGATCAGTAGAACATGGACATTCACAGATTGAACACGCGCATGCACACTGACCGGGAGCGGCCTGTAGCTCATCCATGAGGCGCTTGCTCTCGACCGTTACGCTTTCCAGCAGGCGCTTGGTGTCTAAACACTTCGCCGCAGCATCACGAGCGGCATCGAAGCACTGCATCCAACAGGCATACATGTCAAAGCGTGTGGAGCATGTGATCTAGGGAGGAGAATCAGAGCGTGTGGTGCATGTGAGCGAGGGGGGGGAGACAGAGTTACCTCTTCATCAAGGAGTCTCTTCGTCGTTTCGTATTCTTGCGTCGCCACCGCCTCAAGATCAGCGCGTCTGCGGCTCGTGCTTGCGACCACTTCAATTTCGTTGTGCCTCTTCCAGAAAGCAGGGTTCAAGACCATATCCATTTCAACCACCTGCGATAAAAGCTGCTCACAAGCGGCAAAGTCCCCGGCAAGCACTTGCTCCACCGCAGATGCCTGCTTTTTCATGCACTCGGTGATGCGCTGTTTGGTATCGTCGATAGACTTCTCAGTCTCATCCTCGCACCGTTGTAGCAGGGCACGCAGCACATCCAATTGAATGCCACAGTCTGCAGGTATCACGTACAACTCGCTCGGCCCCAGAGCGCTGGCTGACGCAGCCTGCCACAAATCTTTGGCAGTGCGCAAGCGGCGCATTGGCAGCTTCTTTGTGACTCCGTTTTGATAGTCATGAATGGAGACGAGGTAATCATCTAAGCAGCGGCGTGCTTTAGAACACTCGCTCAAATGCCTGCATTCCTGCAACAGGCCCACAGCAGCAGCCCACAGGTCATCAGTCGGGTGAGGTCGCGACAGATGAGATGCGCGCTTTCTTGCACGCTCAATCGTCGCAAGAAGGGTATGTGCCAAGGCGTCTAGCTGATGCTCTGTGGGTACTGTCCCAGCGCCGAACAGCTCTGACAAATCGCTGGCAACATCTGCTACCGCATCCTTGACAAAGCCTGCAATTTCGGCAGAAATCTCCGTGTCACTGTATTCCTCCACCTTACTAACAACTCGTTTCCATACTGAACCGATCTCATCGGTGTCCAGTGCTCGCGCGAAGGCATCGAGAGCTTCAATCACATGTCCCTTGAGCCTGTGTCCAGCTTTCCCGGCAGTGTCGCGTGCCACCGACAACTGCAAACGTGCATCGTCATAGTTCACTCCGTTGTAAATGGATCGCGCAGATGCTAGCTGTTCCTCAGTGAGAGCGGCAGCAGCATCCTTTGCAACCAACCCCTTGGCCTCTTCGCGCAGTTTCACCAGTTGCTCCGAGACCGACATGTCAATGGCGCTTGCTGAAAGCTCGGCTATTTGGGAACTGAAGTTGAGCAAGGCTTGGTCCGCAAACTTAATACAGTGATCTAAATCGTCTTTCTCCAAATGACCTTGAGCTACATAGAGCGAAGATTGCAGTTCAATTTTTGCGGCCCTAAATCTGGCATTTTCACTCGAGCTCATTGCAGCATTGACAATGTTGTCTTTTACTATGATCTCGACAAATGCGGTCACGATTGCGTGAGAGATTTTTGCAATCTTTGCGGAAATTTCGGGACGAGTCTCGTTAACATCTTTGAATTTGGCCTGCGCCACCACCAGCAATTGCCTGGCCTGCTCAGCGTCAGACTGCACTTTGACCTCGGCTTCTGAAAGTGTGGCCTCAGCCTGCATCTGTTGTTGCCTGAGATAGGTGATCTCATCTTGGAAGGTGAGTACCTGAAAGGCGCTTGCAATTTGCGAACGAGAAATGGCACCCGTCTCAGAGATTATGTTCCATTCTGCAATGGACTCAAGACACTTCGCGTACTCGGACGCCAGATATTGCTGTCGGGCCTGCTGTTCCAGGATGACCAGCTTGGATTCTACCTGCGCTATTTCTGCCATTTTTTCTTCCACCTCTAGGTCGCTGATCAGATCAGATACAGCCTCCTCCATCTTCTCTTCCAGAAACAAGGTTTGTTGCTCATTCACACGCTTGAGTAGGGACTCACATTGCTTCTCCAATCCATCCATGACCTTGATTGCAACGCCTACGTATTGTGCTCTGAGATTTTCCAATTCCTGCATCAATGTAGCGTTCAACAGCGACGACGTTCGTAAAACGAAACCATCACTGACATGCTGTGCGTCTTTTGATTGCTGCACCAGGTGCGAATCGAGCATCCTGAGATCATTGCGGGAGGCTGTACAAAGACCCTGACACTCCAAGGCACACTTTCGTGCTAAGAGCAGCGAGAACCCATCCTTTTCTTCAGACTTGCTCAATCCATCTTTCACCCGAGTTGATGCCTGCGAAAGATTGCTGATTCCGGCGACCACATGCTGAATACGCTCAAGACCATCGTAGTCAGATTTTGAGACAAGATCACCTGCACGCATAAAGGAAATGCGCAAAACATTCAAATCTTCGATCCTCCCGGTAATTTCTTCAGGCTTGCATTGATGGTTTTCAAATGCCTTCAGAAGATCAAAAATCTTTGGAATCAAGGCCGCCAGCTCTTCGCTGTATTTTCTGATGGCCATTTTGCTTCGTCGAGATGCATCTTGAGAACAAACCTTTCGCAAGAGGTCTTCGATCTGTGCTGTTACTTGTGAATGTATGTATTCGGCCTCAAGCTGAACCCACCTGGACTTTTTCTCCTTGTTCTCTTTGCTCATTGGTTGATCGTCACCAAGGATATCATCAAGCCACTTTTGTGCACGCCTGAGAGCCCTGTCAGCCTCCAAGGACTGCTTGAGCGAAAGGTACTTTTCTGCACTTTCCATATTGAAAGAGAACAACGTGTTTATGACTGTTTGGCGCATTTTTTGGTGCAGCTGCTTGCTCAACTCGCACACTCTGCAGCAGTGCAAGGAGTTAGATTCCAGGTTCTTGAGCTGCAAACATACGGAGCACTGCCCGTAGTATAACGAAGCTTCATTCAAACAATCCATTGCCTCTTCCGCTGACCCTGCAATAGATGCAAGCTTAGCTTGTTTCAGTTGTACACGCATTTTTGCAGCTACGAAACGTCGCTTCTCAAGCGTACGATCTTCAGCTTCGCGGATCATTTCTCGAAGTTGTTTATCTTCCGCAAGCAGCCTAGATTCGATCTCATCCGGCAGATGCAACTGCGCCGAGCCACCAAGTAGCAGTGCTTGTCGCTCTTCGGGATTTGATAAAACCGGCATGGGATAGCAAGCATATATGACGTGTTCCTCTACCTCGACGACAGTGGTATTGCTATCATGGAGCGTGCTCCCCTGCTTCTCGAGCATGGACTCGCCGCCGATCAGATTCCGTATGAGGATATGGTACTGGTCGGATCCTACAATGGTTTCGCTGGAAGCACCGTCACTACCACTTTTGACAATGTTGATATGCTCTGCTAGACACTTACCAACGATATCACGGACGTTCGACCTGTCTGAAAACAGCATTCCGAGAAGATCAGAGACAATGTGGTCCGTGTCTTCGTCCGCAAGATAGCGTGGTACGGGAAGCAGCTGCTGACCGCAGGAATCGTTCTCCTCATTTGCATTGATTTGAACCTCTGCTTCCGTTGATGACACGCGTAAAGAAAGGTCTGCGCCTGTCTCTGCAGTGACAGCGGACGCATCAACCTTCTCCTCGTTTGCACTCACTTGAACATCGGCGTCCGTACTTGATGACACGCGTAAGGATAGGTTTGCAGCCGTCTCTGCAGTCGATGGTCGAGAGCGGACAGCGGACACATCAACCTTCAGCAGCGCCAACAAGTCGTTGCGGCCTAGAAGTGCAGCGAGTTTTGCGGCGTCCCACACTAGCACAGGGTCACGTTCAAGCAGATCCTGTTTGGGCGCGTGGTCTTGGAGAGCCTGTAGTGCATCGGCGTTTCCTCTAATCACAGCTAAGCACTGCGCAATTCGGTGAACCTGAGCGTACCTGCTCTGCGAATCAGCTTCGGCAGCATGGGCTTTGCTCAAGGTTTCAACGACGCTGGTATGACCCATGCACGTTGCGGCATGCAACGGAGCAAAGCCGAATTTGCAGCCTACGAACAGAGAGCAACCCGCGTTCACCATGTGGTTGACCATGTCTATCCTTCCCAGGTATGATGCAACATACAGCAGGCTGTTGCCATTCACAGTCTGATTCAAGGTCGAAGGATTTGAACTCAGCAGGTACAGGCAAGACATATGTCCTTGAGCAATGCAGTAATATGCCGGTGACCATCCGAAAGCATCCGTATGGTCGGTTTCTGCCCCTTTGTCGAGAAGCGTGCGCATCAGATTTTGGTTGCCGGCACGGGCGGATATGTGAAGTGGCGTACGACCATCCAAATCCTTTACATTGACTTTGGATCCTCGGCTGACGAGGAGCTCGACTAGTTGCTGGTTCCCTTTCTCGCAGGCAAGCATGAGCGAAGACATGCCTACCGCCGTCTTTCTCTCTAGATTCTTGGTTGAGTCGAGAAGGAGTGGAATCTCCTCATGATAGTCTTGCTTGATGGCCCGATGAAGACAATTCAGACCATCGCTTCCCAAGGCCAATGTATCGGCGCCCAGAGAAACTAGATTTCCTAAGGCGTTCATGCATCTTGAATTTTGCGCAAGCTCAATGGGAGTTTTGCCATCTTTGTCCTTTGCATCCAGCATGTCGTGCAACAGACTGTTCACTGATTCTGCATCCCTGTTCCGGCTGCTCGAGTCAGCAGAAGCTGCAACTTCCTCAACAACATCACCGCGGTCATGTAAAGCAGCAAGATGCAAAATCTGCCTGGATTCCGAATCCACATCGCGTACGTGCGCACCGTGCTCGAGCAGAAAGCGCACTTGATCAAGAGGGCAATCCTTTGCCTTGACCAGTTTCAAAAGGAAATTTTCTCCATCAATTTGTGTGGCATTGACATCCGCTCCATTGTCAACCAGATTTTGCGCTGCTGCAAAGTCTCCCCTTTCAATTGCGTCAACCAGGTCGATTGCTTTTGCAGTAGGCGACGCGTCAACAACGGGCTCGTGAGAGGAATCCGCGATAGGAACAGGAGACTCAACGAATCCCGCATCTGACTTGGCTTCTCCAGACGGTGATTCTGCAGGCGGTGAAGGTGGTTCCTTAGATGGAGTCATTGGGGGGTCAGGTGCAGTTGATGGTCGAGAGGATACCGGGGTATAGTGGTCTTCCGCATTAGACTCCCGAGCGGAGGATTGAAGCGTTGATGCATTACCGTCGGATGCAGCCTCAGCATCCTTTAAATGTTCGCTGGCTTCGTCTGCGGAATTTTTGCTTTCATGATCAAAGTCATCGTCTTGGTATTCCCCCTCCTGATCGTCAGCGTCCTCAACATCTTCAGCTTCGAACAAAGCTTCCTCTTCTTGAAAGTCATCTTCTTCCTCTTCTAGTCCTGCAAGTCCTGCAGCTATTGTCAATTCTTTGTTTAGGTGTTCTCGAACGTGTTGGGCCAACACGGACCAGTCGATTCCAGGAATACCAGATTCACTCATGTAGAAAGAATGTGGCGATTGTAAAGTCTTGACGACAGGAGACTCCAAGTTGCCCTCCAAAATATCCAAGGCATCAGATGCAGTGATTGAAGTGCCCATTCCATTATCGTCAGTGTGTGATGTGAGACCAGGAACATCCTTGGGCAGTTCTGGCATCATTTCACTATTTGTGTAAAATCGGGCCACAGAAATGACGGGATGCATATGAGTGGGGCATTCAGATGAAGTTAAAATGTCGAAACTGGTCAGGCTTGGTGGCGAGACAATGCACACAAATGCAAGTGCGTGCAAGAGCTCACGGAATTTTGAAATTTCCTGTGCAGTACTCTCGGCCCACAACATCCAGCTAGCATGGCTGTTCGAGCAAGGGTCGACCACACCACACAAAAGCTGATCATTCACGCACTCGCCAAGCCTTTTCTGGCAGTCATTGGCAAGTTCAACAGCCCTCTGGAACTTTCCTTGCTCAAACGCGTCGAGCGCATTTTCACTTAATCGGATGAATTCCAGGGCTTTTGCTCTCAGGGCCTGAACCCCCTCCGCCTTGACGGCGGCGAGCACATTTTCTCCCCTGGTAAATTCATCATCCTTCGCTTCGGCCTGAATCAAGTGTGCCTGCGAACTCAACGCCAGGCGTTTTGCTTCCAAAAACTTGCAATGTTTTAGTTGTGTTTCAGCCTGCTGCTGCAACCGAGCAGCATGCTTCAACACGCCTTGGTCAGTCTCATTTTGCGCTTGCAATAAGGTTTCGACATTGCTCTTCAGGGATTCAATTCTACTGGATGTGTCATCATTGTGCTGGACAAGATCAGCGATATCAAGCACCTCGGTGTACAGATTCTTCACCAGACGACGAGTTGGGGCGCGCTTCAGCGTCGCCATCGATTGTTTCATCATGCTTTCGGTATGCTTCATTTGGACCATACCCTGTTTCAGACCGAATGCTTTGTGAGCTTTGAAGGTGCGCTCTCGTGTTGCCACTTCGCTGCTTAAGGCTGACAGCTCGTCCTCCATCGTCGGATAATCTTGGAAGGGGTCAACGTGCTGCAAGGCCCTAATAGCAGCCATCAAATTGTCAGTTTGCAGAATTTCGAAACCATCTTGGATTCGAGTCTTTGCCCCTTCAAACTTCTGCGTATCAATATGAATTCGAACGTCTGCTAAAATGGTCTTCAGCTTATCCACGGCCACTGTGTACGTTTCTTTGGCAACGCTGACAGCCGAGTTCTTGATGGTCTCCGCGGCTGCTAAGAGATCTTGGTCCTCGCATCTGTGGCACATTTCAAGAGCTTCCTGTGCTAGTTCAACTGCAAGCTCGAAGTTCGAGTCCCTGATGGCTGCACTTGCCTTCTCAGATTTGGATTTTGCTTCACCTTTGATCTGTTTGCTCAGGGTTCGATCCTTCATCTCCGCCTGCCAAATTCTCCTTGTCAATTGCTCATATGAGGGCACAGGGGTTCTTCAGTTGCATACAGCTCAGATATCGTCCAAACACCAACGACGCAAGCAAGTCATGTATGGGCACACCTGGTTCAGATGCTTGCGTGTCGCTTCCAGAGTTTCAGTGTTGGTGCGCTTGAAGAGATCACCCGCACGCTTAAAACATTCATTCGCTCTGTTGAAGGCCTTCTTGTCGATGGCGTCCTTGCACATTTCGATGCATTTAAACGCTTCGAGAACCTGAACATAAAGCAAATCATTGTTACTCCACGTAACTAGTACACATCCTACCTAATTGCTGCGGTGAACGGAAGATATGGCAAGTTGAACGCAAACATTTAAAACATTGATCATTCTGATGACACAAAAATTCACTTACTTCCTGGTCATGCTTTGTTTTCCAAGCTGCTTCTTGATCACCAATATCATCCTCCAGATCTTGGCACATTTGCTCCCCGTCTACCGCAGGGATACTTGATTGCGGCCGGGGTGGCAGCGGTGCACTGTCATCTGAGCCCGATCGTGGCAATTTTTTGTCCATAAAAAGGCCAGGGTCATTTTTCTCGTAATCCAACACCAGATCTGAAAATCCAGCCTTTCGGAAAGCGGACTTGGCAAGCGCTAATTTTTTGCGAGCGTCATTGTAACAGGTAAAGACAAGTTCTGCACTCGAATTTTGTGCGACTATTGCCTCCTGGAGCAAACCTTTGCTTGAGTTTACAAACGCGAGTGCTTCTTGAATTTGCTTGCTTTTTTGTTCCATAGCAATTGACATCAACCACTGACTGGCATCTCTCAGCTCTTTGAATTCTGCTGTGACTTTGGCTTTCGTGAAGAGCTCCTTTGCATCAACCAGCAGTCGCAAAGGATTCTGAAAGGGTGATCGCTGCAGGTGTGCAGGCGTTGCCTGTCGTGAAACGGATGTTTGCGAGGCACTTCTATTGATCGATCCTGTAGACGCTGTGCGAGTCATCCCCGGCATTCCCAGTTGCTGCGTTAAGTCGTCTATCAAAATGCGCGCCTGTTCTATGTTAGTGTTGCCCTGTGACACTCCTTGTCGAAGCCGTACAATTTCCTCTCGACTCTCATCACATCTGTTCAAAACTTCGAGAATCTTAGCCTTTAGCTCGCTCGAGTAAGAAACAGCACTCTTGAAGTGCTTCTGGGCAGCATTTGCATCCTTTTCGACGATTGCGAATTTGTGGTCGTCAAATAGTGCACCAGTCCTGTCGAACTCTTCGAGGAGGTTGTAAGCACTCTCCAGGGCCTCTTCACCTTGCATCTTTTGATCTGCACGCCGATGATATTCCCGAACACGCTCCTTCTCGATGGTCTCAAGCTGTCTCACGCAGCTGGCTAAGTGGTATTTTTGCACCTTCTCTTCCCATACCCGCTGAAACTCAGCCTCAGCTTTACGTACCTCCTCGATGGCCTCCTCGAATTGCTTATCATGAGAAGAATTTCTTGAAGCAGCTAGATGAGACTCACCAGCGGCAATAATCCCGTTCATGTATTCTTTTTTTGCCTGATGCAGGCTTTGGTGCAAGGCTTCTACCTTTTCAATATCTTTCGCAAAAAGCGGAGAACAGCCAATGTCTGTCACTGGCACATCAAGAAGCTTTGCAAGTCGCATCATTAGAATTTGATATTCGCCCCAATCCAGAGAGCTCATATCATCGTCAGCATCTAGATTGCCGGAAGCCAGATTCGCCATGCTCATTTTGTTGACAGCACGGAACTCGGTATAGATGTCTGCCTTTGCAATTTTCATCTGCTCACTTTTACGGATTTCCGAGGTGGTACACTCGTCGATCAACCCCTGTCTCATGTCTAAGATGAGCGCTCGTGACTTCGGTACTTTTTTGAGGATTCCTGAATCTTTTGCATCCTTCGCATCATCTTCGTCTGTCTTACTTCGCTCTGACAGGATGCCGAGAGACCGCAACAAATGCAACAGCTCATTGTAATCCATATCCGTTGCACGCGTCCCAGCCGCACTGAGGTTGTCCATGTCAAATGCACAGAAAGAAAGGTAAAGTTTCTCGTGTTTCCATGCGGTTTGAAACAACATTGTTATTTGCTCCGTAAGACTTTGGTTCCACCCGACGGGAATTGTCCATTCCATGAAAGCGCGGCGCGCCGTCTCGATCAACTCCTCAGCCGTGTCGAAGTTCTTTCCCTGAATTTCAGCTTCGGCCTTTTCGATGAACATTCGGCCACGAACTCGCGTTGCCTTTTCATTGTTCACTTTTTTCTCGAGCGCCTCCTCAAAACTGTTCAGGCTAGCCTCCCGCATTTGGTTGCCAACATAGAATTCCTTCGCTTGCTCCAGCGCTGACCGAGCCTGTGACAGTTCATCCCTCTGGACATGCTTCCAAGCATCGGAAAGCTTTTTATCACCTTCAATGGCCGCCAATGCTTGCTCCAACTTGTCTTCGGCATCTCGGACACAGTATCGAAGAACTCCCTTCATAGGTAGACGTGCCTCTTGCGACATTTCCACAGCTTTAGTGATCTGTACTCTTGCTTCAGTCACCTTGAGCTCCTTGCACAATGCAACTGCGATCTTGAGCTCATTCTCGACTCTGGCCTGCACTTTCTGCTTGCGCGCGATGACGTTGTTCTCTTCGCGCGCGATTTGCTCCTCCACCAGCCGAATCTCACACAAGAGGTCAGGGCGCAGATTCTGGAGAAGGACACCACTAGCATATTGAGCATGGGCGCGTGCCTGGTGAAATTCTTCACGTTTACATGATTGCCGTGCTGCCATTATGTTTTTGAAAGCTGATTGGACACCACTCTGCTTCTTGCTGCGTGCAAGAAAACTGGCTGTGCCAGGCTTATTCTCGATGCCTGTCATGCGAGCCTTTTCCACAAAACGCCTTACTGTTTGGAACAGCACATCACGATTGTTTCCTTCTGGCAGTGGGTCGTCCTCTTTGACCAACTCTTCCAGTGGTACCCCCAGCTCTTCAGCAATGCACAGCATGATGATCTGGTATTCGTTAAATTCACATTGGTCCACGTTGGCTTCTCCGTCCAAGCCCGACGAACCAACATACTGCAGCCACTCTTTTAAGTTGACTTCGCGAAAGATTTCGTACACTTTGGTCGTCGTCACCTGCGTGTGTGGATTAAAGACAATGGCATCCCGCGCAAATAGCAGCTGCAGGGAACGAAGCAGATCCAAAAGCTCTGAGAAGTCCAAAGTGCTCTTTCTCGCTGTCAAACTTTTGAGTTGAACGCTGTTCTTAACATCGCCAAGGCCGCTGGCATATTCTTGAAAGAGCTCGAAATTTGTCCACGACTTCCTCAGCACTCTTAATCGGGGGTGAATCGAGTCATCCAGTTGTTGCCCCAGCGCATCATTTTTTTCAGTCTTTGCACCAGGAACAAGGCGAGAAAAGGCTGCGCCATTCCATATTCCTTTAGCTACCGCAGATTTCATTCTAGGAAGGCTCGATGGCGTACTGGGAGTCTTCTCCCGCGCGTTGCTCGATGGTCGGTGCAGTGGGATGGGGGAGCCCAACTGCACAGCTGGCTCGTCCTTCATTTGACCCAAAGGCTCTGCTTGGAAAAGCGTGGATCTCCCTGCATCAACGTACACCGCGGAAGATCGTTGTTGGCCAAGGCCGGGGGGGCTTGTTCTTCCGCCAGGGCTTGTTCTTCCTCCCAACCTCGTGGACTGGGACAGCAGGATGGGTGAGGCCAAGGATGTCGCTGAATTTTTGGCCAGCGAGGGGCTGGCTGGCTCGCGGGTGTCCAAGCTCGTAGCACTCTCAACACTTCCCAGGTCCAAGGCAGAAAAGCGTGCGTCCAAGGACGAGCTCGGGCGCTTGGTTCTCGCAAGTGGGGAGCTCCTGGATTGTGCCGCATCTTTCCGCTGCCACTCTTGCAGACTCGGTGGTGGCGAGAGCACGGTGCGACGTTGGATGCCGGGAAGCTTTGGCGTAGAGCCACTGGTGCCTGGCGCGCTGTTGCCACGCCTAAAGCTGTTGCTGTCCTTTTCTGGTGGCGACTTGTGAAAGCTCTTCGGCGGTACTCCTCCCCGAAGCGTGTACATTCTTGGCTCTCCAGGATCACAAGGATTCCAGTTGCAGATGGCCAGCCGCAGCCAGCAGCAGCTTATTTGGGGCTAGGCGCAGGACGAATGCGGCAGCAGTGGCATAGCTGTGTGCATATCCCCGGGCGCAGGGTCTGGACTCTGCGGTGTTGGCGCCGTTGACTGGGACCTACTTGAAAAAAAAAACTACCGCCTGTACGTGACCGTGACACGGACCGTGGATAGACCCCTTGGGAATTTTTTATTTCCGAGTCTCCGGTGCCGCGGCGCCCTCTACCCCCTCCCTCCTCATTCTTTGCATGCCCATTTTGTCATGAATGTCTTGATGCCAAACCATTGGAGTCATTCACTTGACTCGGGGTCATTCACTTGACTCACGGTCCCGGGCCCCGCCACGCGGGTAACCTGTCACGGAAACCAAGACTCCCCTCTCA
>Ga0115006_10000488_pt1 | contig 21474 bp, 10 predicted proteins | sample ArcOceMetagenome_3_FD_88943 | JGI IMG/M metagenome (GOLD analysis project Ga0115006, IMG submission 88943) | Marine eukaryotic phytoplankton communities from Arctic Ocean - Arctic Ocean- Svalbard ARC20M Metagenome | ecosystem: Environmental > Aquatic > Marine > Oceanic | place: Arctic Ocean...
ATGGCGGTGGTGGTGAGGGAGGCGGGGGCGATGGTGGCGGAGGCGACGGAGGTGGTGGTGACGGGGGTGGCGGGGAGGGCGGTGGTGGAGAGGGAGGCGGAGGTGAAGGAGGCGGCGGCGAGGGGGGTGGCGGCGAGGGGGGCGGTGGAGACGGCGGTGGTGGCGAAGGTGGCGGAGGCGAGGGTGGTGGAACGGGAGGTGGCGAGGGTGGAGGTGGCGAGGGAGGTGGAGGAGAGGGCGGAGGAGGCGAAGGCGGCGGTGGCGAAGGCGGTGGCGGAGACGGCGGCGGCGAGGGTGGAGGCGGCGACGGAGGCGGCGGCGACGGAGGCGGTGGCGACGGAGGCGGCGGCGAGGGCGGCGGCGGCGAGGGCGGCGGCGGCAGCGGCGGAGGAGAGGAGGGCGGGCGGCACTCCGGCGCATAGTCGCTGCTGCAATCGCATGCGCACCCCATCGCGGCGCCGGCGAAGAGGAAGTTGCGCCCGCTGTCGGCGCTGAACGGGCCCTCGATGGCGAGGGACACGTCGACGCAGGCGTGGTCCCTGAACTCGAACATCGCGGCGCGCGCCCGTTGCACGTCGTTGAGCCCAGACGGGCGCGTCGGGTTGTCGCAGCCGAAGCCTCGCACCGTCGACGTGAAGGTCGCCTCCCTCTCCGTCTCCGTCTCCTCCTCGCTACTGTTAGCGTCTGACGACGCCTCGTCCACCGCCACCTCCGAGCACGGGTAGTTGGCATAGAGGCCGGCGCCGCTGCCGTCGCACGCCGCGGCCTTCAGCTTCTTGCCCGTCCAGTCGGTGCCGTCGGGCGCGCCGTCGACGAGCTCGTCGGGCGCAGAGAAGAGGGCGTCGCCGTCGTCATTGGTGGTGCGCACCTCGCAGCGCCGCGCGGCGAGCGACGCGTTGGCGACGCCCGCGCCGTGGTTGACGTAGAAGGCCGAGTAGCCGCGCACGCCGACCCGCTCGGCCTTGGGCGTCGCGAAGTCGGCCGTCACCGCGCCGTTGTCGATGTCGAAGAAGGTGAGGTGGAAGCGCGCGAGCGTCGCGGGCGCGTCCGTGTCGGTGTCGGTGTCGGTGTCGGTGTCGGTGCCGGTGCCGGTGCCGGAGACGACGAAGCAGAGGCGCAGCGACGTGCTCGAGCCGTCCGCGAGGTTGACGTTGCCGAACTCGCCGTTGGACGAGAGGCCGTTGAGCTTGGCCCCCTTGCCCACGCCCGACGACGAGTCCGACGACGAGGAGGAGGAGGAGGAGGAGGAGGAGGAGGAGGACGAGTCTGACGACGAGTCTGAGGAGGAGGAGGATCCGCCGACGCAGAGCCACGGCTTGGCGGTGCAGAGGTCGAATCCACCGTCGTCGTTGTCGGCGGCGCCGTCGTCGTCGTCGTCCTCGGCCATGTTGGGAAGGTACGCCGTCGTGTTGGTGACTGTGAGGTCGTAAGTGACGCCGTCGTGCGTCGCGACGCCAATGAAGCTGCTCAGAGACAGAGAGAGCGTGGCAGACACGGGTGAGTAAAAGGAGGGGGTGGGTCTGGGCTGCTATCTGTTGCGGGGGCGTACCGGATGATCGGTTCTGTGCCGAGGTCGGGGCCGAAGCCTCCGAGGTTGTTGGGGCTGGCGGAGGTCCCGGTGAAGTTGAGAAACGTGCCCTCGCACACGCACTCGTCCTCGCAGATGGGCGGCGGTGGGCAGGGGCTTGGGGGCGGCGCGGGTGGGACCGGCGGAGGGGCGAGGGGGGTCGGCGGAGGGCACGAGGGTGGGACGGAGGGCGGCGAGGGTGGCGGTGGCGACGGGGGCGGTGGGGAGGGAGGAGGATGCGAGGGTGGTGGCGACGGCGGCGGCGAGGGTGGCGGCGGCGACGGAGGCGGCGATGGAGGAGGCGGAGATGGCGGTGGTGGCGAGGGAGGCGGTGGGGAGGGAGGTGGGGGCGACGGGGGTGGAGGCGAGGGCGGTGGCGACGGGGGCGGTGGTGAGGGAGGCGGAGGCGAGGGTGGTGGGGACGGCGGCGGCGACGGTGGTGGCGGCGACGGGGGCGGCGACGGAGGAGGCGGAGAGGGCGGTGGTGGCGAGGGCGGTGGTGGCGAGGGAGGCGGAGGCCACGGAGGTGGCGAGGGTGGTGGAGGCGAGGGTGGTGGAGGCGAGGGCGGCGGCGACGGAGGCGGCGGCGACGGTGGAGGTGGAGACGGTGGCGGTGACGGCGGAGGCGGAGAGGGAGGCGGTGGCGACGGAGGCGGCAGCGGGGGCGGTGGTGATGGGGGAGGAGGCGAGGGCGGAGGCGGCGACGGTGGTGGCGAGGGTGGTGGCGGTGAGGGCGGCGGCACGGGAGGGAGCGGCGGGGACGCGGGCGGCGGGCTCGGTGGATACATGTCGCGAGCGCCGCAGTCGGCGCAGTCGGTGCCATACGAGCACAGGTGCAGCTCGGCGGCGCCCTCGCCGCCGTCGTCGCACTCGCCATCGTTGGTCAAGTCAAAGGTGTAGTATGTGCACGCGTCTTCGCACCACTGCGGCGGTGGCGCGGGCGGCGGCGACGCCGGCGTGGCGGCGACGCTGTTAGCGGCGAGCTGGAGCGCGAGCAGGCTGAGCGCGCGCGTGATTTGGGAGCGCATGTCGAGGTCGGACAGGAAGGCGTCTCGAAGATAGTCTGAGCTCGAAGACGTTCAAAACGATAGTTGCGGCGAGGAGGGGGGAATTATAAACAGGACCTCGGAATCGGGATCAAAGGCTTTCTCATGCCGTGCTGGTGCTCAACTAGTCAAGTAGACAAATCGACAAGTCCTTCAACACAAGAGGACTCGACACGCATCGCGCATCGGCGTTGAACGCTGATATATACACGAGAGTTCCGGCGCATGAACGGTGAGGGCGGAGAGTCTCGGTTCGCTTCTCAGAGGTTGGTGGACACGAGCGCGGGCCGCTCATGGACGGGCGAGCCCGAGCGCAGGTTGTTCTCCGCCTGGCGGTTGCGCGCAGTCGGGCGGAAGCCGCCACCGCCCGGCAGCGGCGGCGGGCGGCGAGCGCCGGGGAGGGGCGGCGGGCCGCCGCTGTCCTCCTGCATGACGTGGCTGAGGCCCACGCGCGCGCCCGGCGGCAGCGGCGGTGGGCGGCCGCCGGCGCCAGCGCCGACGCCGGGAGGCAGCGGCGGCGGCGCGCCGCCCGCAGGTGGCACCTGGTACTGTGGCGGGAGCCTTGGGAGCTGGGGCGGGCCACCCCGCGGCATCGAGGGCGGCAGCGACGGTGGCGCGTTTGCGCGGCCCGCGGGCATCGGCGGTCGTGGCGGTGGAGCGGTGCCCGGCATCCAGGCCCTGCCGCCAGCGGGGCCTCCGGGCAGCGGCGGCGGCGCGGCGGCGCCATAGCCCTGCCCGACCGCCGTGCCCCGATCGCTGTTCTCGCCAAATAGCGGCGTGCCGCTGTTCTCCGCATAGTCGACGGCGGTCTCGGCACCATGCGGCACGCCAGGGTCGCGCCAGCGCAGAATCGAGGTGCCTTGCGGCGACCTGTGCTGGCCCGGCAGCGGTGGCGGCACAATGCCACCCGCGCCCGGCAGCGGCGGCGGCGCACCGCCGCCACGCGCCATGCCGGACGGCAGCGGCGGAGGCACGCGCTCGGCAGTGGCGGCCGCGCGGCACGCGCCGAGCTGCATGTGGCCCTGCCAGCCGACGGCGCCGATGGAGTCGCAGCTGGTCTTCTGTGAGTCCTCGTCGCGCAGGCTCGCGTGCTCGAGGTTGGGGTCGGTGCGCGTGCGCGTGAACATTCGCCGCGGTGAGTCCTTCTCGCGAGACCCCTTGGAGCGCGTCCGGTTGAGCATGGAGCCCAGATTGAACGACGAGCCGCCTCGAGCGTAATGTGAGTTGCGAGCCGATGGGATCGACAGGCCGCTCTTGGAGCGATCGAGCTTGCGCCGCGTCGGAAGCGCGCCGTCCAGCTCGCCGATCCAGCCGCGCCTCTTGGCGTAGTACACGAAGGCCGCAAGCGCGCACAGCACCAGGATGATCGAGATGGCGGCGCCGGCCGCGGCCCCAGAGCTGCTGCCACCGCCGGTGAGGCCGGCGGAGTTGTCGAGCGCTCCCGGCTCGTACGGCGGGAAAGGCGGCGCCGACGGCGGCGGCGGCAAGTAGCCGCCGGGCGGTGCGGGCGGGATGGGCGGCGGCGGGCCCGTCGGCGGCAAGGGCGGCGGCATGCCGGGCGGGAAGGGCGGCGGCGTCGACGGTGGAATGAGCGGGGGCGCGGGCGGCGGCGACGGCGGCTCGGGGATGCGCGGAGGGATGGGCGGCGGCGACGGCGGGGACGGCGGCGGAGGCGAAGACGGCTCAGGGGGCGGCGGTGACGGCGTCGGAGGCGGCGGCGACGGCGTCGGTGGTGGCGGAGGCGGCGGCGGGTCGGGTGACGGCGGAGGCGACGGCGACGGCGGCGACGGCGACGGAGGCGGCGGCGACGGAGGCGGCGGCGGCGGCAACGGTGGCGGCCTCGGCGACGCGGGCGGCTGCGGCGCGGCGAGACGGAAGAGGTCATAGTACCTGGTCGACGGCTGTCCGGCGTCGCCTGGCTGGCAGCAGTAGCAGCTCGAGTAGTAGTACTGGCCGCGGCGGTGCGGGACCTCAAAGGTCGTGCCGCAGTTGGGGTTTGCCTTTGCGAGCTCGGCGCAATCCGCCTCGCCGGGTGGGGTCCCCTCGCCACTGAACATGTCCGAGCCGAGCGCCGGGTAGACCTTCTGGGCGCACTCGCGGTCCGAGCCCTCCAGGTTGCTGTTGGGCGGCGGGTTGGGCGGCGGCGACGGCGGCGGCGGCGGCGCCGGGTTGGCGGTGCCGTCGCAGAGGGCAGTGGCGCCGGCGAGGCCCGAGCCGCCCGTAGAGGTGATGGCGACGACGGCGTGGTCGGCATTGATCGCACACGCCTTGACCACGAGGCCCGAGCTGGTCTCGGTCGACGACTGTCCCGCGGTGAGCTGCGCGTACAGGTCGGTGCCGCGGTTGCCGCCCTCGCGCAGCAGGTGGATCGACACGACCATCTTGTACTGGGTGTCAAGCGCCGAGTCGAAGCCGTTGGTCCCCGCCTTGAACGACACGAACAGGTCGCCGCCGCCCGCCGGGTCGCCGTCGCGCGACGTCCACAGGCATCCGGCGCACGGGAAGTGCACGCCCGTCTTGCGCGTGCCCGAGGCGGTGGGGTAGTGCGGTGAGGCGGTGAAGTCGTGCAGCTCGATCTTGTAGTCGCCCGACTCGTAGTTGAGGAGCTGCGCGTCGCCGACGAAGCCCGCCGAGTACGAGTTGGCCAGGTTCCACGTCTTCCAGTTGCGGTCGGAGCCCATCACGCCCGAGTTGTCGCCATACTCGAGCTCGTTGGCGCCCGCGTGGCCGAGGCCGATGTTGTGGCCGAACTCGTGCGAGCGCGTCGTCGCGTAGCCGTCGCGGATCATCGCCCAGCACGCGCCGCCGCGCCGCGGGTCCTGCGGCTTCGAGCACCCCACCACCGCCAGCCCGCCCCAGCCGCAGCCGGCGATCTGCGTCGGGATGAAGATCTCGAAATGCGTGTAGTCGTCCGCGTCGACGCCGTGGTTGTCGAGGCACGCCTGCTTGATCGTCGATACGATCGAGCCGGACGAGCACGACGAGCCGTGCACCGACACCGGCTGCCCGATGTTGCAGTCCATGATCCGCCCGCGCGACTCGGGCCACTTGAGCCGCCCAAACGAGGCGTCGTGGAACATCCGGCTGACGTTGCCCTCGTAGCGGTGCGTGTTGCCCCACTGGGCGTACGGGTGGATCGTGCTGCCCCACATGTTCTCGCGCACGCAGGTCAGGTCGCAGTAGTCGGGCCCGTAGTCGGTGTACACCGCGCGCACCGAGAGCACGTCCTTCTCGGGCAGCGTAGCCCCCTCGGCGTCGAGCTGCCGCCCGTGCGAGTGGCCGTGGCCGTGGCCGTGGTCGTCGCCGTCGTCGAGGAGGCGGCGGCCCGAGATGACGTTGATGATGCGGAACGCCACGCCCTGCGGGCTGCCCGACGCCGCGTCCTCGTCGGCGAGCAGCTTCCACCCCGGCAGATCTGGCACAAAGTCGGCCCCGTGCAGGTGGCGCGCCATGTCGACGAGACTCGAGAGCAGCGCGTTGTCGAAGATCGGCTCGACGGTGAGCGACAGCCACTGGTTCGTCGCAAACCCCGCGTAGTCGGTCTCGTCGGGGAAGAAGATCTCCCGCGTCGCCGAAATGCAACGCCCGAACTCATACCCGTACCCGTCGGTGAGGTGGTCCTCCATCAGGAGCTCAAAGCGGCAGTCGATGTCCTCGGAGGCGTGGGAACTCGAGAGGACGCCCAGCGCGAGAAGGACGCGTGCCCCCGCCATTGGCGCGTCGGCTTCACTGCTCGGAGGGGTGCTCGCCACGACCCGGCTGCTCGGCCCAGCGCGACGCTGGCCGCTTCACAGTCGCGAAGCCCCCCGGGAACCAGCTCCAGTGAACCCAGGGACAGTCCCGGGCAGCCGCCCGCGAAGCGCGTACGCTGCGTCGACGTAACACGCGCAACTCATCGCTCTTCCCTCGTGTGTGTTGTTTACCGTCGTGGATTGGCGTGGAACGGCGTGGACCGTCGTGGCCGATCTGCCGTCGTGACAACCGTTGACGCCGTTTTTGAGATGCGACATGCTAGCCACGTGGTGGTTCAGCTCCTCACACGACAGCGGGCGCCTGAGCGCTCCACCATCGACCACTACTGACTGCTGCTTTGGGCAGCCTCACTTCGCGCCCGGCCTTCCCGCCACCGGCACCGCAATGGTGCCGGCGCCGACGACGCGCTTCCTCTTCCATTGGCCGCCGCCTCCGCCCGCGCCGCCGCCGCCATTCGTCGAGAGCCCGCCGCCGCCGCCGTTCAAGCTGGGCAACCGCACGGATGCCATCATAGAGTGCGAGTTCTTCGAGGGCACCGATCTGACGGTCAGCTCGGCTTCAGCAGGTCCATCGCTCGACCGCGTCGCGGCGACGCAGCGCGACTGCTGCCACCTCTGCGCAAAGCACCTGGGCTGCACCAACTTTGTGTACATGCCTGACTCCGGGCTGTGCCTGGTGCTGCCACACGTGGACAGCAGCGAACTGACGATGATCCCAAACCCATCGACGGTGGGTGGGGCAGTGCACATCACCACGCCGGAGGACCACGTGGAAGCAGTCCATTTCGCTGGCTGCAAGTACGAGGTCGGCTCGGCCTACACGGGCGGCGCGCTCACGGCGGCGGCGGCTCCCGTCGCATCGGCGGGTGGCCACACGCCAACAAAGCAGGACTGCTGCGACGCGTGCGCGCAGGTGCCTGCGTGTGCCAAGTTTGTCTACGAGGTGTACTCGGGCGCATGCCAGCTGTTTGCGCCGATTGCTGAGCAGTACTACGTGCACGGCCTGGTCTCCGGCACTCTTGGCGGTCGCACCGCTGGCAGCCTCGGCCTGAGCGGCCTCAACGTCACCTTCAATGATGTCGAGGTGCCAATGGTCGACCCGTTCATGACGCCCGCGCTCGCAACGCCACCCGCGCCACCAGCACTGTGGATTGCAAAGCTGCCGCCGCCGAGCCCTCCTCCCGACGACGAGCAACTCGCGGCCGACGTCCTTGCCGACGTCTCGATCGGCGTCGGAGGCGTGCTCGTGCTCTTCCTGATGATGTGCGGGTACCTGGTATTCTCAGTGCAGATCCTCGCTGGGCTCCATCGCGTGAGCGGTGGCACTCTCGGCCGGAAGCCAAAGATCCTCGCAAAGCCTGGCGACGTCAGGATCGCCAACGGCAAGCCGCTCCTGGCGCTGGGCCACAATGGCAGCGGCAGCGAGAAACGCCTGCTTGGCTACAATGGGCGTGCAGCGGGCGTCACGAAGGTGACGGTGCAGACCCGACAGCTGACGCAGAAGAAGGACGTCGACGTTGGTGGGTGCGTAACGATCGGTAAGCTGCGCTCCAGGATCTGGGACGAGTTTTCGCACCTGCTGGGCAAGCTGCACAAGGACGAGGTGGCGCTGCTCTGCTACTTTGATGCCGACGAGGCCTCCGGACTGAACCCATGGCACCTTGTGACTGAGGCGAGCTCAATGCCGCGTGTCCTCGCCTGCGAAGCGCTCAAGCTCATCGAAAAGGTGTTGATCGCCGACGAGCAGCTGGAGGTCGCGTTCGCGCTCGCTCTGCGCGGCCCAAAGGGCGATGCCGTCGACGAGGCCGGCCCGGGCGGAGGCAAAGGCTCGCGTCATGGCAAGAAGAAGCAAGAAAAGGAGAAAGAGCGCAAAAAAGAGAGGCGGCGCAACAAGGACAAGGGCGGCGCCAAGGGCCGTCTAGATGACGACGACGAGGCAGAAGACGAGCCTCTGCTCGAGGACGACGCATCGGCGCTCGTGCCCAGCCAGCTGCTCTCGACGGGGCCTCTCGCGCCACTGGACGGTGCCCCGACGGGCGCGCCACCACCAGCCGCAGCCGCAGATCCACCCAAACGCCTTGCGTTCAAGCCTGCTTTTGAGGAGGCGGAGGCTCCGCGCATGGAGGAGCAAGACGTCGACCCAGATCCATTCTTCTGCCCCACCCGCCCCATGGCGACGTCCACCAAGACGCGCCGAGCCGTGCGAAATCCCATGATGCTCCTCGAGCCCTTGGAAGCTGCCGGGCCTCCTGCCGAGACGGACGCAGCCAGGCAGCCGATTCGGAGAGCGCCAGTGGAGGGACAGCCGCCCGCAGACGATGAAGACGGCATCGACGCCCCCTCGTTGCTGGGCAAGCTCGTTGAGATCACGGGCCTCGTCAGTCAGGCGCACCTCAATGGCCGCCGAGGCATCGTCCAAAAGTACGATGCCTCCAAGAGGCGCTGGGTGGTCCGGCTCGATGAAATGGACGGCAACGGTGGTGTGGTCGCATTCCGCCCTGCCAACCTCACGGTGTTGGGCGGAGGAGATGTGCTGAGACCGGACGTTTTTGACCTTGTAGAGTAGCCCCCGTACGGTATGAAATGACTACGTGTAGTTTACGTCGCGTCTGAGATCAGTCCTCTGACTGCGGGGCCGACGTGATGACGCCGCTGCTCGCGTACGCTGGGTGGTCGCGCCGGCGCGCACGGCCGTGGCGCGAGACGGCGCAGCAGAGCCGCTCGACGAGGCAGCGACGGAGGCCGTCGAGGCCGCACCAGCCGGCGTTGGCGTCGGCGGCGGCGGCGGCGACGGCGGGCTCGAGCTTGAGTGTGAGCAGCGCGCACGCGACCGCGCGCATGCCGAGGCCGAGGAGCGCGAGCGCGCCGGCGCAGCGCCAGTAGTTGGCGAGCCGGAACGAGGGCCAGTCGGGGTAGGGCTCGCGGATCCCGTCCCACTCCGTGGCGTACTGCGCGATGGTCGACGTGTACATGAGCTCCTGGTACCAGCGGTCGGGCGAGAGCGCCGGCACGAGGCCGGCGGCGCCCCACCGCGACCACTGCTCGAGCTTCGGGTCGAAGCCGGAGGTGGTCACCCACACCATCAGCAGCACGCAGCCGGCGACGGGCGCGCGCAGCCGGTCGAGCGTGATCGACACGATGAAGCCGACGCCGCTCGCGCACCACATGAGCAGCCCCACCGCCAGGAAGGCCGACGGCTTGTGGAAGCGCACGTGCGTGAGCGACGTGTACACGCCGACGGCGACGGCGGGCGCGCACAGGTTGAGCGGCAGCTGCGACAGCTCCTTGGCGGCGAAGTAGGCGACGGCGCCGCGGCGCGAGCTGACCTCGCGCGCGAAGACCTGCATCTCGCGCCCGAAGACGCGCAGCGAGCTCGCCATCGTGACGAAGCAGAGCGCCTCGCCGAGCTGCTCGGCGGCGATCGGGATCGGGTCGCGCAGGTAGCGCGTGCACATCTCGCGCGCCGGCTCAAGGTAGTCGGCGTACGGGCCGTCGGCCGCGTACTTGAGCGTCGCCATCATGCACCCCACCATCGTCATCCGCGGCAGCGGGCCGATGAACTCGTGCCGCGCGTGCGAGAGCCCCGCCCAGCCGGCGGCGCCGCCCGCCGCGGCGACGGCAAAGGCGAAGTTCCACCGGCCCCGCCACAGCTGCACCACCGAGCGGCCGACGAAATGCAGCAGCAGCCGCACGAACGACGGGCCGGCGCGCGGCGCGGGCAGCGGCAGCGTCGCCGACGACTGCGCCGCCGCCGACTGCGCCGACGCGGGAGAGAGCGCCTCCCAAGCGCTGACCGCCTTCATCGGCTCGAAGAGCGCGGCCTGCTGCAGAAGCGACGCATCGTCGTCGTCGCCATCGCCGTTGCCGCCAACGCCAGCGACGACACCGCCGTTGGGCGCGTGCCCATTCACCGATCCACCGCCACCGCTGCCATCGCCGTCGCCGTCGCCGTCGCTGCGTCGGGTGGTGGGCAGGTTGGGCCGCCGCCGCAGGAAGCTGGCGACGACGGCGTTCTCGTCGCCGCCGGGGCGCTGCCCCGTGAGTAGCCCCGCGTGCTCGCCGATCTCCTCGTCGGAGTCGTCGCCCGTGCCGTCGGTGCCGGTGCCGGCGCCCGCCTCACCCTCGCCGCCTCGTCCTGCGCCTCTTCCTGCTCCGCGTCCGCCTCCGCTGCCGCCTGCACCGCCGCCACCACGTGCTGACGGTGGATCGGAGACGATCTCGAGCAAAAACTCGGCCGGATTGGTGAAGCGGCCGCACCGCAGCCCGAACGTGGCGTCGAAGTGGCGCAGCGCGTCGGCCGACGGCCCGTGGAAGACCGCGCCGCCCGTCGCCATCAGCAGCACCTTGTCGAAGAGCGAGAAGAGGTGCTCGGACGGCTGGTGGATGATGGTCACGAGGTTGACGCCGTGCTTCGCCAGCAGCCGCAGCGTCGACATCACCTGCAGCGCCGTCGTCGAGTCGAGGCCGGCCGTCGCGTCGTCGACAAAGAGCACCGACGGGCGGCCCACCAGCTCGATCGCGATGTTGACGCGCCGCCGCTCGCCGAAGGAGACGCCGCGCTGCGCCTGGTCGCCGATGCGCGTGTCGCGCACGCGCAGCAGCCCGAGCAGCCCCATCACGCGCTCGACCTCCGCCGCGCGCGCCGCCGACGAGAGCGACGGCGGCAGCTTGAGCCGCGCGGCGAAGCGGAGCGTCTCCTCGACCGTCAGCTCGCGGATCATGATGTCCTCCTCGGGCACGTAGCCGAGCAGCGTGCGGAACCGCCGCATGTGCGCCGCGCGCCCGTTGACGCGCACCAGCCCCGAGGTCTGCCGGATCTTGCCGGCGAGCAGCAGCAGCAGCGTCGTCTTGCCAGCCCCAGACGGCCCCAGGATGCCGGTCATCTCGCCGTGGCCAAAGTGGCCCGACATGTTGCGCAGCACGGCACGGCCCGAGCTCAGGCGGTACGAGAGCGACTCAAACGACAGGTCGACCGGCTCTGGCCTCGGCGGCGCGTCCGCCTCGACCGCAGCGGCGGACGCGGCGGCGGCGTCCGCGCTGCTGCGCAACGTTTCGCGCTGCAGCGAATGGAGCTCGCGAAGTATGCTGGCGCGCTCCTTGCCGCCGGCCTCGCGCGCCATGGCTACTAACTATCACCGTGCTTCTGCCCCTCCGAGGTCAAGCCGCGCAAAAACCCAAAAAGGATCTCCACGTGGCTGGCGCGACCAACCAACCGCTTCAAGCCGCACTTGTACCTTTCGGTGATGTTCACCCCACCCTCCTTCAGCTGGGGATACTCTAGATACTTTAGATCATTGCTTTGCCACCGCAGTCCTTCATTCATAGTGTTTTTACCCTGCCCTGACCAGCTAGTCTACGGCTCACGGCCAGCCGGAGGTAGATAGGTAGGCAGGTAGGTCTGGAGCAGCCTGGCCAGATGGACGTCTGGTCCGGGTCCGGGAAGAAGCCATAGCAGCATGTGAAAGTGTTGCTTACCGGTACGCGTCACGTCCTTGCACCACCGCCACGACGGCGCTCTAGACCGTCATGTCATGAACTGTAGCGCGCTGGCACCGCGCTACGAGTCCTTCAACCTCTCTAGTCAGGATCATCTTCCAACGAACGCGTAGTGAAGAGCTACACCTCGATAAGCACGTCAATCGGCACTGCCACGCACCATGCGGGAGCACCTCCACCTTCCCGCACTCTGCACCACCGCCACGACGGCGCTCTAGTCTGAGTTGTGGCGTGTCGGTACCGCGCTTTGAGGCTTTCAAACTCTCTAGTGAGAATCATCTTCAACAAACGCGTAGTGAAGAGCTACACCTCGATGAGCACGTCAATTGCAGCCATCTATCAAGAGCGCCGTACGAGGCAAGCCCAAAGCGTGGAATCGGCACTTCTCGGGCTCATGAGCTCGGATTGATGTGAAACTTTGACCCGTGCACTCGTGGCTGAGCCGTACAGCTCGGTACAGGTGCGAAAGGGAGCTCTACCGGTCGTATTTTCCTCAGAAAGCCGCGTACCGCGTGCTGGGGCGGTTTGCCCGCGGGTCCCGCGGGACGGTGACGTCAAGACGCATCTCCACGACTACACGCGGCCACCTACATCTTTGGGCGACGAAGTGGGCGGATTGAGCGCTCGCTGGGGCTCTTTGCAAGTCCCCTACTGATATTCTCGACCGAATCAGTCGTGGTCATGGAGTGGAAGGGCATGAGCACGTCAACTGCAGGTCTACTGGGGAGGCCGCCCGAGTTGCAATCGCCTTGCTCATGCCCTTCCACTCCATGACCACGACTGACTTGGCCAAGAGCATCAGTGGGGGACTTGCAAAGAGCCTCAGCGAGGTGCTCAATCCGCCCATTTCGTCGCCCATACACGCAGTGCTGCGTCAGCAGCCATGCGCATGCGTCTCGCGGCCTCTTCGTGACGTCACCGCGGGACCCGGGCAAACCGCCCCAGCACGCGGTACGCGGCTTTTTGAGTAGAACACGACCGGTAGAGCTCCCGTTCGCACCTGGTCCGGGCTGTACGGCTCAGCCACGAGCGTATGGGTCAAAGTATCACCTCAATCCGAGCTCATGGGCCCGAGCAGTGCCGGTTTCGCGCTTGCGTCTGGGCCGCCCTGGCATCTTGCCCCGCAATCGGTACTGAGTTGCTATCGACGTGCTCATGCCCTTCCACTCCATCACCACGACTGATTCGGTCGAAAGTATCAACAATGGACATGCGGAGAGCCCCAGCGAGGTGCTCAATCCGCCCTGCTCATCGCTCAAAGCTGAAGGTAGCCGTGTGTAGTCGTGCCGGTGCGTCTCACGGCCTCTTCCTACGTCACGTCCGCACCAGAGAACACATAACGCGGTTTCCGGAGTATAAACCGGCCTGTAGAGCTCCCATACGCACCTGTACCGAGCTCTACGGCTCAGCCACGAGCGTGTGGGTCAAAGTATCACCTCAATCCGAGCTCATGGGCCCGAGCAGTGCCGGTTTCGCGCTTGCGCCTGACATCTTGCGTCGTACGGCCTCTCCCCGATCTAGGTGCTACAATTGTCGTGCTCATCGAGGTGTAGTCTTCACTACGCGTTCGTTGGAAGATGACCCTCACTAGAGAGGTCGAGAGCCTTGCAGCGCGGTACTGACGCGTCACAGCTCATGACATGAGGATCTAGCACACCGTCGTGACGGTGATGCAAGTGTGCAGGAAGGAGGTGCTCCCGCATGGTGCGTGGCGGTGCCAATTTACGCGCTTATCGAGGTGTAGCTCTTCACTACGCGTTCGTTGGAAGATGATCCTGACTAGAGAGGTTGAAAGCCTTGCGGCGCGGTACTGATGCGTCACAGCTCATGACATGACGCCGTCGTGACGCTCGTACAAGTCTTTTTACAGTGAAATTTACCGTGACGTGCAAGTAAATCGAGGAAGCGGAGAAACGGCCCTTTCACATCGGCCATCTGCTCGCTACGGCTCGTTTCTTTGCGCACAATACGGCTCATGGATTCGGGCTACCCGGTAGCATGCAGAAATGCTACGGTCCAGGCCATGATCACTTGCGATTACACGTGTGCGGGCTGGCTCATGGATGAATGATGGCTGCGCCGCGCGGCGCGGTCTTGGCGACGAGAAACGCTTTTTGCGGCTTTTCTGCGTTGATGTACGCCTCCTGCCGCCTTAGGCGAGGTCGCAGCGCTCGAAAAAAAGAGTTTACGCGAATCGTTCTAGCAGCCACTGCGCTGGGCCCACGACTCGCGTGGGCAGCTGCAGGTAGACCTGCCGCCAGAGGGCCAAGGACCCATGGCGTTAACGTCGCGACGGATGGCGACAAGAACACTCGTCCTCCTCCTCTTGAACGCCCACCCAGCCTCTTCGCGCCGCGTCGTCGCCGCGCTGCTCAACGGCAGAAACTGCACGCAGCGTCTCGACAGCGGCGAGTGCATCCTCAACCCGTACTTTATGAAAACAGAGTGCGAGGGTCTCTGCGAGAGCCTCACGTTCGTGGACGCGCTGCACAACTGCGAGTCTCAGCTGCACATGTGCTACGGCCGGTCACGGTCGGGCATGCTGCGAAAGCCCGAGGCCTTTGTGCGCAAGCTGTGCAACCATACCTGCCGAGAGCACTTTGAGATGCTGGAGTACAACATGGCGCCCGGCAACGTCACGCTGGTGCTGCACGCGCTGCTGCCCGCGCTGTACTGGGCGCTCTTCTGCGTGGTCGCCTTCCTGCAGCTGCTCACGACGTACGCCGACGGGATGCTGCTCTGGCTGGAGCCGGGCCGCGCCTCGGGCAATCGCATGGCGGCCGCGGTGCAGTCGGCGCTGCTGCGCGTGAGCGAGTGGCAGGAGCGACGCGGCAGCCCGGCGCGGCGCGTCGGGCGGCTGTACGTGTGCGGCTACTTCGTCGTCGAGGGCGGGCCGATCTTCGCGGCGATCGCCGTCGCCGCCTTTGCGCTGCCAAAGGGCGGCAAGTACGGGCGCGTGCAGCTGCTCGCGGTGCAGGCGATGATCGCATACTCGTGCATGGAGGCGGCGACGGTGATGGCCAACGTGGCGGTGCCGTGGCTGATGACGGGCCGCTTCTACATGAACGAGCTGATGGTGAAGAAGCTCGCGCTGCTCGGCGTGCTGCTCCTCTTCCACGCGGTGCCCGCCGACGGCAGCGGCGGCGGCAGCGGCGGGGGCGGCGGCGGTGGCGGTGGAGGGTCGACGGCGTCGGCTGAGGAGCTGAAGCAGGCGCTGCCGGGCGGCGCCGAGCCGTCGGCGCGCTCGGCCTTCCTCGAGGCGCGCGTGCTTGCGGCGCGGCTGATGATGGCGAGCCTCTTCGGCTACGTCGGCCTCGTCGACCTGCTGCGGATCATGCGCGGCGAGCTGCACGACCCTCCCGACGGCCACGACGTCATGTGGCCAAAGGTCGTCGAGTTTGTGCTGGTGCGCGCCCGCCCCATCGCTCCTCCTGCCCGTGCGTCGCGCCCATCGCCGACGGCTTGGTTCCGTCCGCCGCGTGACCCCGCTCGCTCGTCGCCTCACGCCCGCTGCTCCCTCGGCCGCGTCGCCGCCCACTTTTGCCGCCCACTTTTGCCGCCCACGCAGGTGCTGCCGTTCTTCCTCGGCTTCAAGACGGGCGGCGTGTGCGTCTCGCTCGCGGCGAGCCTCGTGCTCGAGGCGATGACGGCGTGGACGTACTGGCGCGAGCAGACGCGCGACATCCCGACGCTCTTCCACTCGATGCACTCGAAGGACCACTTCGCCACCAACGTCGCGGTCGCGGGCGGGCTGCTGCTGCTGCAGCACGACGGCGGCGGCAAGTACACGCTCGACTCGTACCTCAAAAAGAAGGACTGATCGCTCTCAGTGCGCTGGGCCCCAGCGACATGCCTCGCTTCTCATACGTGTATTGGGGTATCCTACTAAAATTTATTACATGCGCGGTGTGCACACAGCATCCGCACGCGGTGTGCATCGTCCCGTGTCGCCGACTAAAAATATGCAGGTCAGGCCAGCCAGCAGGCATATGCCATCGCCTCATCGCGAGGCGCTCGGCGTGAAGCTCACAAGCTTCAGGTCGAACATCAGCGTCTTGTCCATCAGGTCGTCCTTGGAGGACAGAACGAAGTCGAGCGCCCGCTGGCCGCTGAAGGTCGAGGGCTTCGGGCCCACCGTCGCGAATCCGTCCTTGGGGTAGCTCAGCTCAGTAGGGACGATAATCCTTCGGATGCCGCCGGTCTGCATGCCTCTGACGGCCTCGTCGACGCCTGGAATCACCGTGCCGTCGCCCACGTTGAAGGAGAGGACCACATCAAAGCCGTCGCCCTCGAAGGCGCCGCCCTTCGGCTTGTTCCTCGCCTCGAAATATCTGCCTTGGTAGCCCACCGTCACACCTGTCCAGTCGATGAGCACTCGGTCGCCAGTAGCCGGGCTCGCACCCGTGCCCTGCTTGTAGTCTTTGAACTGCAGCCCGCTACTAGCCTGCTCAAAATCTGGGTACAAGGTCGTGGCCTTGCCCTGACCACGGAGTCCCTCCATTTTCACCGTTGAGCCGGCGCTCGCAGGTTGGAGCAGAGGCATGGGCTGCAGCGCAGCCGCAGCGAGAGCGGCCGACGCGAGGCGACGCGTGAGCGAGGGCTCGACGCGCATGGCTTGAGATCGATCTCGTGCCAGTGGCTAGCGATGCAGCCGCATGCCGAAGCATGCGTAAATCCGCATAGCCTCAATAGCTTGCAGCGGCGGCGAGGTGTGCAGTTGACGTAAACAAAACAGCGTAAACAGTGTAAACAGCGCCCTCAATAGCCTCAATACCCCCCCAAAATATTGCTCTTCGTTGAAGTGGGAGGGGGGGCAGGATTCAAAGTCACGCAAAAGAAGAAGAACAAGAAGAAGAAGAAGAGATTAGGCCGGAAGAACACAAAAGAAGAAGAGATTAGGCCCGAAGACTAAACACAATACCAGGTCGCTTTGGTGCCTTTGGTGGCGATCTTTCCGGATCTTTAGGAATTCCGCTAACGAGCTAACGGTTTAACGCTGTTAGTTTCGCACAATCATGCGAAAGTTACGAAGAATGCACCCGAACCGACGGTCGTCGCCGACGGGTCGTGCAATGCAGACGACATGGTCCTCGCCCTTGGATCCGTCCCAGCTGGTGCCTCTCGGCGCCACGCACTTTGAAACGGGGCTGCACAATGGCACAGAGCTGTTTGGCGCCGACGAACGCCTGGCGTGCGCAATGGGACGCGTAGTGGGCGGTGGGAGGGCCGTGACGGTGGCGGCACTGGGTGGCTCGATCAGCGCAGGTGCCACCTACACGGTGCGTAACTATGAGCACTTGTACCACACGCGTGTGGTTGCTGCGCTCAACAGGGTCGCGACGGCCGAACAAAGCAGCAACGGCGGTGGCAGCAGCAGCAGAGCATCGTCGGTTGTGCTGCACAATGGCGCCCTACCTGCAACGGGCCCGTCCTTCTTCGAGCACTGTCTCGAGTCGCAGCTCCCTGCAACCGCCGACGTCGTGCTCGTCGAGTTCACGGTCAACCTCGACCACAATCCGGACGCCTTTGAGCGGATGCTGCGCAAGCTGCTCACGCTCCCGGGCAGACCCGCGATCATCGTCGTCTCGATGCACGCCTGGCGAATCGTCGACGTCACGTCGGGTCGACGCGTGTCGCCATGGCGGTGCATCTTTCCGCCGGCAGAAGGCGGCCAGCGCCTAAGCAACAACCACACGATCGTCAGCCGACCGGAGGACCAGATGTGGGAGGACCAGGACCCGCGTGGCGACGAGGATCGCGTCGCGGCGATTTGCCGGCACTACAACGTTCCTCTCGTCTCGATGCGGGCGGGGCTGCTGGCAGCTGTGCGAACAGGCTCGACACCGCTTCGCTCCTTCATGCGGGACTGCCGTCATCCCAATGACCGCGGTCACGCGGCGATGGCACGCGCAGTGGTCGATCGGCTGCTCGCCACGCGGCTCGGGGATGCCACCGGGAGCACGTGCCCGCCGCCTCCCACGGCTCTGCCGCCGCCTCTCAGCCCCGCCGGCTACCCCACGCCCAACAGCATGTGCGCTCGCGGCGAGCTGCTGCGTCAGCGAGTCGTGCACTCCCACGGCTTCGTTTTCACCGCGGAGCGACGCGCCAAGCCTGGGTTCGTGGCGACCGTGCCCGGCAGCAACCTCACCGTGGCGCTCTTTGACGCTCAAGTGCAGAGTGCGACACCGGCGGGCGATGAGGAGCCAGCGGCCCGCGTGGGCGGTGGGCGTCGAGGAGCATGGCATGGGAGGGCCCAGCGCAAGGAGCCGCTGCAGCGGTGCCAGGACCACGACGAAGCGCAGCCCGGCTCACGGCGCTCGTTCTGCGCGCAGAAGCAGGCGTGGTGCCACTCGCGCGCCGTCAACAAGCGCTGCCCCGTCACGTGCGGCCTGTGCAGCGCCAGCAGCCGCGCAGCAACCGCCGTCGCGTCGGATGCCTCGTCGTCGTCGGTGCTGTGGCTCGCCTACCTGTCGTCGTACCAGCACATGGGCCGTGCGAGGGTCCTGTGCGAGGGCAGCTGCACGTGCGGGCCGTCGGAGATCGACGCGCACATCGGCTCGGAGCGCACTTCGGTGACGACCGTCCATCGGCTCATCGTGTCGCGCCGAGGCGAGGCAGGGGCGCGGACGGAGTCGTCGGAGGGGCGGTGTCTGCTCACGCTGACGGTGCTGCCGGGGTCGTCGTCGCCGGGCACCGAGCACAAGTTCAAGCTCATTGGCCTGCTGCTCGGGCAGAACCGCGCGGGCGACCTGTGGCTGCCGCCGGGGGCGATGCGCAGCCAGGAGGGCTCGAACCGGCTGTTCTTTCCTGGGGTGGATCTGCCGTTGCCGGGGAAGTTTGAGTAGCGTGATGTACTCTGCAGGCGGTGAGAAGTTTGCTGGTGAATGTGAGGTGTGCAACGGATCCTGCAGGCAACGTGGGAACCAAAGCACCGCAAAGTCAGCGAAAAACCCTGGCCCAAAACCCTGAGCGCACTGCTTCGACGAGCTCGATGGCCTCGCTCCCAGCCTACAGCGTGGATGAGGTCGGTAAAATGCTCAAGGACATGCAGATGACCTCGTACGTCGCCGCATTCAAAGCCAAGGGCGTCGACGGCAAGAAGCTGTGCTCCATGAAGGCCGACGATCTCGCGGCCCTCGACGTGACGAATGCCGCCCATGTGAAGGCGCTGATGCAGAAGGTCGAGCTGTACCGCGACATGGTCAAGGCGGGCGCGACAGATGATGGCCTGTCGGTGGCACAGGCCACCGACCTGGCGGCGCTCAGGAAAAAGTGGGACGCGTGCACGAGCGCCATGGCCACGAGCTTGGCAGCCTGCACGACGCCCATGGCCACGAGCATGGCAGCCTGCACGACGCCCATGGCCACGAGCTTGGCAGCCTGCACGACGCCCATGATGGAGAGCCTCTCGAGCTGCACCGACGCGATGCGATCCGCCCTGCCCGGCGGAGGTGGCGGCCCGCCGCCGGCCGCGGTCGCCGCCAGAGGGAGAGGACGCCGCTCGCAGGTGATCGCGCCGATGGCAAAGGTGCCCGACGGCTGGAAGCCGCCGGTGCACAAGAAGAGGCCGGACGAGGAGGCGTTCCTCAAGCAGTCGCTCTCGGTGAACAGGCTGTTCAAGAACCTGACGAGCTCCGACTGCGAGGTGATCGTGAAGGCCTTCGAGAAGGTCGCCTTCAAGAAGGGCGACAAGGTCATCACGCAGGGCGACCGGAAGGCGGAGACCTTTTTCCTGCTGCACTCGGGCACGTGCGACATCTCGGTCGAGGGCAAGGGGACGGTGCTGAAGGCGACGAAGGGCGTCGCGTTCGGCGAGCTCGCGCTGCTGCACAACGCGCCGCGCGCCGCGACCGTCACCGCCGAGGAGGCGGTGGTCGCGTGGAGGGTGGACGCGACGACGTTCAAGGCCATCCTGATGGGCAAGGCGAAGCAGGACGCCAAGGACTACTCGGGCTTCATCGGCGAGGTGCCGCTGCTCCAGTCGCTCAAGGAGGGCGAGCGGCGCGCGCTGCTCGACGCGCTGAGCGAGGTCAACTTCTCGGCGGGCGCCGTCGTGATCAAGGAGGGCGACCAGGGCGACGCCTTCTTCCTCATCCGCGACGGCGAGGTCAAGTGCACCAAGAGGAGCGCCAAGGAGGAGGTCTCGAAGCGGCTCACGAAGGGCGACTTCTTCGGCGAGCTCGCGCTGATCTCGGCGTCCGACGGCAGGCGCGCCGTCACCGTCACCACCACCGCGCCCACGACGCTCCTCCGCCTCGACCGCGACGCCTTCGAGCGGCTCCTCGGCCCGAGCGCCCTCTCCGCCAAGGCCATCGAGAAGGCCGCCGCCAGCCAGGGGCGCAAGTAGGCGTCGCGTCGGGCGTGGTGGTGCGTGGCGAGGGGGCCATGGGGGGCCAGAGGGGGCGCGGCTCCCTTCCGCCTGCCGAGTCGCCACGGTGGCGAGGGGGCGCTCGAGCATGCTGCCGCGGACGACCTTCTCGTCGCTCTTGATGATTGTAAGTTCGCATGCGTGGCCTTCCAAGGGCAAGCCGTCTCCATGTGCCTGTGTTTCGCCCGTTTTGGTTGTCAGTTTTTTGGTTACGGTTGGGCTCGTCTATCACTTGTCAGCATCACACGTGGCGGCATGTTCTCGACCCGATCTCGCTCCCCACCGTCGCAGTCGGCCGGCTGCCCTGTGCTGGCTAAACTGCCGTGCCGTGCTGCTGCTGTCTACTACATGTCGGCCAGGCGCAGGCTGCTCTGCGCGGCGCGCGCCTCGATGCGCTTCTTGCCGCGGTCGGCGCCGATCCGGCTCGAGCGCGCGCTCAGCGGCGCCTCCGACACGAGCAGCTCCGCCATCGTCGCCCGCTCGTCCGCGCCGCCGCGGCCGCCACGCGCGCCCGTCGACGGCGGCTGCGACGCACGGCCGCGCGAGGACGGCGGGCGGCTGCCGGTCTTGGGACGGCCCGAGCTGATGTCGGTGTCCCACACGATCGGCTTGGCGGCGCCGCCGCCTGGCGCGGGGCCGACCGGCGCCACCGGCAGCGGGATGGGCCCTGGCCGCACCGCCGCCTCGGCAAAGCCCTCCATGAACGGCGAGCTGCCGCGCGGCGTGTCGTTGAGGATCTTGACGCCCTGCTGCTGCAGGCACTGCGCGAAGCGGCCGCTACCGTCGTTGGCGAGCTCGCGCTGCAGATCGCGCTGCAGCTGCGAGACGCTCGTCCCCGGCCGCGACGCCGTCGGAGGGCGGTCAGCGGCGGCGGTGGGTTGGCGAGACGCGGTGGGTTGGCGCGACGGCATCATGTCGAAGGCGGACGCCGCGGTGCGCGGGCGCGACGCGCCGGTGCCGGGGCGCGAGGCCACCGAGCCCGTCGGTGGGCGGTCTCCACCGAGCGACGGAGGCGCCACGAAGCTCGACGCAATCGAGCGCGGCCTCGGGATGTGCTCCTCGTCGGGGATCAGGACATCGAGCGGGTACTCGAGCGACGCCAGGTCCTTTGCGGTGGGCGGAGCCGGCTCCTCAAGGACCAGCATATTCCGTTCCTCGCGGAATGGAGCTGGCTTCTGGGGCTTCGGCTTCTGCGCGACCGGCTGCTGCGAGCGCGGGTTGAGCCTCTTCTCCTTCTCCTGCGCC
>Ga0115006_10000490_pt1 | contig 21449 bp, 5 predicted proteins | sample ArcOceMetagenome_3_FD_88943 | JGI IMG/M metagenome (GOLD analysis project Ga0115006, IMG submission 88943) | Marine eukaryotic phytoplankton communities from Arctic Ocean - Arctic Ocean- Svalbard ARC20M Metagenome | ecosystem: Environmental > Aquatic > Marine > Oceanic | place: Arctic Ocean...
CACCTTCGGCAGCGCCACCTTCGGCAGTGTCACCTGCTGTATCCGTCGGAGGATAGTAGTTGTCTGGTGTGGGTCTTTTCACGTTGATGACAAAGTTTCGAGACGCCGGCGTAAATGGTGGCGTATCAATTTGCAAAAGTACCGAAAAACTGGTCACAGCAGGCTTTGCAAGGTAGTTGAACAGAGAGCCTTGCGACACAGACGGGTCGGCTACCTTTGCTGCCGCGATTCGCGCCTGCTCGGCCTGATACACAGACAGGCTCAAGTTCGCTGGCGAGATGACGAGGTTGCAGGTGAAAGTATTCAAACCACCGCTGGACGATTGAAGCACAGCTTGCGTGCAATAGACACCACCGACCATTCCATTCTTGAATGCATTCACGTAAGGGTATCTTGTGACGGATGTGAATACAACTGGCACTTGGTAGGTCGGAAACTGGCCCAGTCGCATGGCCGGTAGCAGAACGTCTGCTTGCATGTCTGGCAGCCCCTGAGTCAGCACGGTGGCGGTGTGACCAGTTCGTTGAGAAAAGTTGGCGACGATGCCAGGACAGGCGCTAATGCCATTTGGACAGTAGTTCCTGTTTCGTTTCCAGGCACCTGTCGTGCTCGTGTGTGTATCTCCACCCACGCCGCAAAAAATGCCCACATCCGAGGCGTAGCCCATACGGGACACGGCGTTGTTGGTCGCTGCACCATTTGCCTGCAGGGCGCTCTGTAGTGGATCTGTCATGTTTTCCACAGCAATCCAATGTTACAGATTTAGTCTGAAAAAAAAAATTGCCGAGGTGTCAGCCTTTCCGAAACAAACAGGCGGACAGTATCTGTGCAGCCGCAGCCTGTTAGAATCAGCCTTTGTGATCATGCAAGCATCCCACGGTCAGAGTGAGCCCCCCAGCCAGTATGTGGCGATGGCGAACGTGTTGCTCGGAGAACTCGTTGCCTTGGGGGTGAGCAATCAAGCCGAGATCCAGGCATTGATGGACAACCAGCAGACACTTGACGAGGACAGGATAGAGAGCTTGTTGGAAACCTTGGTCGACTACTGGACAGTCAAACCGTCTGGTATGCCTTACCGCGACTGGTCACTACGTCAACTGGGGTGCTTGGTGCAGCCCGCTGTTGGCGATGGTGCAGCCGGAGACGGGGCGCAGCAGGTTTACCTGCCAGCTTCGAAGGAGGAGCTGACGGCCAAGGGGGCAGACAAGCTGGAGCAGATATACAAGATGGAGTTTATCCTGAGGGCCCAAGGGGATTTCGCGTACACAGATGTAAACAGAGAGAAAGTAGCACGCGGTTTCATTGGATTCAAGCTGGCATACGAAGGGATCGAGAGAGAAGTGCTGGCACAGCTGACGTTTGACGAGAACTTGTTTTCCAACTCGAGTCTGCCAAAGCACATCAGTCAGTTTAGCATGGGATACATGTACAACCTCGAGAAGCACAACGACCAGCAGCAGTTGATTCTCTATTTTCTCGAGAAACTCATGTCGCTAGGGTATCGTCGTATTGATACGGAATGCTACGAGGAGATTAAGGTGAACGGAATCGGCACGCACGCGTGGAAGCCGGTTATGTCAATTGAGCAGTTTGTGTACAAGCACATAGAAAAGGATCACAATTACGACATGTGGCTGATGGCCACAAAAAACATGGGTCTAATACAGAAAAGCATTGACTTCATACAGAAATGCGACGACCAGGATTTTAGCACACTCAACCCGGAACGCACTCTGTTTGCATTCCACAACGGCCAGCTCGACATTGAAAATGATCGTTTCCACGAGGCAACAGCCGGCACGCTACCCCACCACCGAGTTGCTCTAAAGTATTTCGACTGCGAGTACGACCAGGACCTTCTCCATGAAACTGCATGGCAGGACATCCCGACGGTGAAGTTTGAGCAGATATTCAAGCATCAAGAGTTTACCGATGACACGATGCGCCTCGTATACTCAATGATTGGCCGCCTGCTGTACGACGTGGGGGAGCACGACGACTTCCAGGTGTGTCTGTTTTTCAAGGGCGTCGCTGGCTGTGGCAAATCGACCGTAGCGCAGATTGTCCAGGATTGGTTCCCCCCCAAGTTTGTGAGCACGATATCCGCCAACATGGAGGACAAGTTCGGACTCGCCGGGATATACAATACATTTCTGTGCGTGTGTTCTGAGGTGACAAAAAAGTTTCCTCTCGACAGAGGCGTGTGGCAGAGCATGGTGACGGGGGAGTCGGTGACGGTCCCACGCAAGTACGGAGATGCATTCGACGGTCCTTGGAAAGTGCCGCTATTTATGTTGGGCAACGAAGTCCCACAGTACGAGGACAAGTCCGGCAGCGTGATTCGTAGGATGGCGACCTTTGCGATGCGACGGACCGTTGACCCGAAGGACATGGATTCGACGCTGCTATCGACACTCCGCCAGAACGCTGCGCCGCTGCTCGTAAAGTGCAACCGGGCCTATAGAGAGCTGGCCAAAGAGTATGCCACCAAGAGCTTTTGGTCACCAGGGGTCGCGTCGGAGCAGCTACACGAATGGTACAAGGAGGTGTTGCGAGACATTGACAGTCTGAGCGCCTTCTTGGACAGTCTGAGTGTGTCCATCGGTCCGGGCAAGTACGTGTCTGAACAGGATTTCAAGGCAGCATACAAGCAGTACATCGTGGATAACGGGGGTAAGTTCACGCAGAAGGATTGGGCACCAGACCACTACAAGGCAGTGTTCGACAAGAAAGGGTTGAGACTTCAATGTCAAGCTCTCAACTACGACAACGTGTGCAAACACCAAATGTATATTCTGGGCGTGGGCTTGAATACAGGAGATGATGCGCCCGATATCGTCTCGCCAGCCAACAATACGGACGCTGTCAACGACCAGGGTGACATGGCAATGGATTACACGGGCGACGATTTTTTGTGATCGATTAAAGTTGTATGTACCAACTCATATGATGTCTTTTTTTTTTCCTCTCCCTAGATAACAAATCGGAAGCTTGCTGCTTTACTAATCATGGTAAACCAAGCAGCAGTTATCTTGTTAGGAATCTTGGCTATTGCTATCATCGTAGCATTAGTGGCGGCTTATTATCCGAAGCTGTTCTCTAATCAGGAGGTCGAAACGGGACACGTACCAAGTCAGATGTCTGGCAAAATGTCGTGGGTGGACGCGGATGATGAGTACGAGGGTCACGACGCTGCGCGTATCGTCCAGTCTCCGCAGCAGAGGCTCCGCGAAACGGTCCAATTCCTGCAAAAGGGAGATCGGTATCAATCTCAAGACGAGCAGGACGAGGTAGCTGACGGTTCTATATGGGACCCAATGCTCGACAGAGCAACATTGTCGCAGAAGCAACGCGAGGAATTTGATCAAAGTGAGCAAAACCAGAGCGCGACCAAGTACCTGCCCCAGACCCTGGCTGCTCAGTTGGCCGAGACGTGCCCTGAGCGGTTCGCCCAACCGGTGATGCAACCGCAGGAGGCGGCTACAGCGGCCCTGTCCGGCATGCTTGCGCAGAACTTTGACAATGACCTGGTCGACGATGACGAGGATCTAGATGCTCAGCGGGAAGCAATGCAAGTGGACGGTCACGGACTCGGCATGTGGATGAGCACCAGCCAAGTCGACTTTGTTGACCGCAAAACAGTGGGCAATTCGAACAAGAAGCATCTCGGGCAGCGCCTGGACGAATACTTGCGTCCGGACTCATCCACCGACGTCCAATTCGATCTGGGCGCACGCATGCCATTCAACACAACTGATGCCCATGAACAAGCACGCGACCAATTGCGTCAGCGAAGACAATGAGTTTTTGCTGATTGAAGACAATGAGTTTTTTTCATGTTGACAGATCTGCAAAATGCACTTTTTAATCGAAAAAAATCACTTTTTTGTAAATATTCGCATGCTACCAAGAGTGTTCTAAACAAACAGAGCTCGTCTATTGTGGGCTGCGACCGAATCGTAACGCATCAATGGAATTGCAACATCAAGCGAGCGCCACGCTCCGTGTAGCGATGGAGCTGCTGCCACAGGTTCTCGGACAAAGAGACAGTTTCACTCACGAGCAACACGGGACCAAGTACAAACTCGATTTGCAACTGGATGACATCGAATTACAGTGCGACCAGACAAACTACCGACTGTACGTCTCCACTGTCCCGGTGGTACGACGGACAGAGCTTGTCAATGTGATGCTTCGAGTGCCCGAGGTTCCCGGTTTGCCCAACGTAAAAATCGTAGCCGCTATCAAGCGTCGGCTGAAGCAAATCGACGATACTGTCGTCTGCGGCGTCACGGCAGATGCACCGGAGGCTATAAGCATACGCTTGAACAATGTGAGCCAAGCCCGACAACTGGTGGAGGCAGTGACGTCTAGCTACCCAGAGATAACAACATCGTTCCCAACAGAGACTCCTGTGACGGAAGTGCGAGGAGAGCGCACATCGATGGGTTATCTGCCCCTACCGTCCTGGGATCGAGCAGAGACTCTCGGCATGTTTCCCGTGCAAGGAAACCGACACCTCTTCATCCCACACTCACTGCTGCCAAGTCGCTTTACTCCAATTTTCCACGTCAAAGACGGTACGTGGAAGGCTTGTTTGTCTTACTTGCACGCGGGTGCTGACAAGCTATGCGATCGCGGGGGGAAAGCCGAGCTGGTTGTTCCGGCGAACGAAGCACAGGGATTGCTGTGGATCGAGGCGTACAGACAACCAGTGGCTGTTGGGGACGTACTGCTGGCTCTGGGAATAGACAGAGACCGACTGTGGGAGTGCCTGCAAAATGCACTTTCTTCCTCTGTCTTGACCGACCAGTTCACCACGCGGGCATGGCAGGGGCTTGCTGCCACTACGGTCGCTGCTCAAAGCCTGTTGGCATCGACAGAGCAGTGGGCATCGTGGCACAGTGCAAATTTGCTCCCTTGGCTGTTGGATGAGGCTAGCAAGGCACGGTATTTGTTGGGGTTGGTGGCCGAGCTCGGGCAGCGAGTGTTGCTGGGCAAGAGTCCAGACGACGGTGGGGACCTGTGTCATAGAATCGTCCGCACCCCGGGTGAAGCTTTGCTGACACTCGCACGCGAAGCGGGCTACCGGTTTATGAAAGCAGTGCAATCGCCCGACTTGTTTCGTTTAACCACCCTGACGGCGACCACATCGACCGCTTGGCGCGCTGTGTTCTACAAAGGCAACAACGCTTTTAACGGTACCACAGTAGCGTTTCACCAGAACGGCACCTTGGGGAAAACGCGAGACACGGCGCACGAGGTACCGAGAGACCTGAGTCAGATCGGACGGTTGGCGTTGACAAGCCGGTGCACCGTTGGCCACGGGTGCACACGGCTTGGACTGGAAGTCGACGAAGTGAAGCGACGAGGTCTGCACCCATCAGAATTAGGTTACATGTGTCCCAGCCACGTCAACTCGACGGCCGATCGTGAGACGGGAGGCAGAACGAGGCACTTGACGATTCTCTGTCAACCTACCGCGCCGGTCCTCACCAACAAAGCGATTCCCATGTTGGTCGAGCAGCTGCGAACGGCCGGTGAGCGGCTACAACAAAGCCTGCCAGCTGGACAGCAACGATTGGCTATCGTCGTCAACTCTCAATTGGCCGTCGTGCTTTCGACGGCCGCCTTCGCAGATTCTGTAGTTGGTCCGAGACAATGGCTGTTGCGAGAGGCACAGAAAGACATCGGCATGTGCAAGCTGTTTCGACAAACCAATCCCTCCTTGACAACACAGAGCGAGTGGGGAAAACGTCTCTGCACCGATATGGACATGGTACTGATGCTAGATCTGCAACCCGGACGCTTGAGAAAGCCACAAACATTGACGGTACCTGGCTCTCCAACTGAGCTCGTCTGGGTGACACCGAACGAGGTGCAGGAGCTCGGTAAATATATGACCGACGCATACGGGCAAGCTCAGATATTGGGCATCGTGGCAGCTACAGAACCATTGTTGTGTCACGCCAAGGGAACAAAGAGTATCATGTCCGTGTCGCACAGAAATCGCAGTCTGTCTGTGGCTCATGCCACGCAACCGATCATGAGCACGGCACAGGGATTGGATCTCCGCTTCGCCAAGGTGCCAACCGTGACGTTGAAGACCGGCACTACAGCAATGGTAGCTATAATGTCACTGGGGTCCCGGCACAGCAACGAAGAAGACCAGATTGTGATATCCGAGACGGCGGCCAACAGCATGTTGACGCATAACAGCACGCACACCGAGTGGGTGCATCTAGCATACGACAAGGTACCAATGGGTGGACACATCCGGTTCACTTCTCCCCGCAACCCTCGCTTGGTGGAAGGAAGGCTGATGTATATCAACGACGGTTTGCCGTTTCTCAATCACGAAAGTGTGGTGACCGTACCGTCTGCATACGTGATTGGCATAGTGCGTTCCGATTTGCAAGGCAATCAGATTGACACAAGCATCTCGTTGCAACAGGCTTTGGGTTCTGTGAGCGTGACCAGTGCCCAAGTTATGCGAATTCGGTGGTGTGTCATGACAGACGAAACCAACATGTCTCGGGGCACACACGAGACACCCGGGTGGCTGCAGATTGTCAAAGCAGCCCAACACTTGCTGTGGGTTGAACTTACACTTGTAACGACTCCACCCACGAAGCACCACGTGGTTATGGCAGCGGCATCAGATATTCGAGAGGGCAAAGCAGACAAAATAAGGATTCAAAACCCAAAACTTGAGGCTACAGTAGATCGGCACATCCGAATCAAGAGAGGGGACACGTGTCATCATCTGGATATTGAGACCGGGTTCCCCCCAATCGGGACAATGATCAACAATCACGAGTACCTTTGCGGCATGGTGCTCACACAAGGTGCGCTGTTTACGGATATGTCGCGCAAACTGAAGGCTCCCGACAAATCGCAGAGTTGGGTTGTGACGGACGTGCGAACACACGGTCTCGGCACTGTTTGTATCACTCTCGAGGCAAATTCCCGACCATTCAGAACTGGCGACAAGCTCGCTCTCCGGCATGGGCAAAAGGGTATCGGGATCGTGACACCGGCTGAGGAGTTGCCATTCTTTCCGGAACTCGGTGGCTTAATTCCCGACATTGTTCTGCACCCATGCGCTGTAACGGGTCGATGTACGATAGCTCTTTTGATAGAACAATACGTTGGATTCTTGGCATCGCTAATGGGATGTAGAGTTGTTACCGGTCCCAAGGCTGATTTGTACGACTTCTTGGACGCGAGCACGGGAAAACTTGTCCAATCCGTAACGCTCGGTCAAATGTTTGAGGATGGGCGGGTGCCCAGTTCATCGTCCGTGGTAAGTCCCATCTCGGGAGAAATAATTGGGCATGGTATATGTGCGCCAATGACGGTGCACAGACTTCGCCAAGGTGGCGAAGTCAGTGCACAAAACTGTGTGAAGATTGGTCTAACGTCGAAAAAGGATTCGTACACTTTTCAACCGGTCACGCATGAAAGCTTGCGTTTGGGTACACAAGAAGCTGACTGTTTCAATGCATGCGGCTCCACGTATTTGTTGAGACAATTTCGATCAGCTGATGAACGCTCGGTGCCTGTTTGTGCGTCTTGCGGCAACTATCTCTGGCGTAGTAGAACGAACCGGTGTTCTACATGTATGCGGACGATTGAGAATGAAGAAAGTCGCAAAATACCACATTGTTTACTCACACTTCGATTCAACCTGGCAGTCGGACGGATTCGCTGGAATCCTGGGGTGTCTACAAGCAGACCGCCGCCGGAGAATGAAGAAGAAGAAGCCGAAGCCGGTATATATCCTGTGACCTATGATCAGGCTCTGCTACGTCTAGAAAATGTGACTCATGCCTAATTTATTGCTTTCTTTTTCGAGTTCAAGCGTCCATCATTCGATGATGTCATCAAAAAAATAGAATACTCCGAAACCTTCACCAAGTGACTTCGGTATCCTTCAAATGTAGAATAAGTAAGTACCAAAGCGACCAATGAAATATACTAAAGTAATTACTAATTTTTTTAATTATTCAACGAAAGTCGTTTTGAGACACATCAATATATATGTCTAGCTTTTCTTTTCATCGGGAAACAGCTTATAAGCAACATATGATAGAAACACTATAAAGTTTATAGACACCAGCAAAATCGCCGAGATATATTTGCCCTGACTTGATTTGGACGAGGCCACCGGCGGTGCGATAAGGAAAATAGCACCTTCATCGTTGCACACCATACTTTGACCGGCTGTTTCATCACCGAGATCACTCACGCTCAACGTGCCGTTGCACAATCTCGTTGGACAGTAGAAATCTCCGTTGTAGAGTGTCTGACTGGCTGCTAACAAGCTATCGCACTCTGGGATGGTGACGATATTTTGCGTTCGAGTTCCAGCGTTATCGACCGTGTCCGCCTCGTTGGTTTGCAACAACTGGCGACCAGCGTCGCGGTTTACTTCTTGTGGTGCGGTTTCTGATACGAGCATGAACCTGCGTGTTTGAGTTTGATCCATACGTTGCAATGCGAGCTGGTAAAAACTTTTGATTTTGACCTGAGTGGCGACTCGGGCAAAGACGCCTAGATCGAGAGTTATAGTAGTCAACCTCAGCCCACCTTGCGTTCCGCGGGCACCATCACTATTTATCTTGAAATGTTTCGAGGGCACTCCTTCATTTACAGTGCCGTATTCGTACTCGAAGGCTCGAATTTGCGAGTTGTTGCAGGTCATCATGTTTACAGATTCGGTGGCACATGCAAGGTCATCGCAAATTTGCATCATATTTGCTTCGGTATTGGCGGTGAAAAAGTCGGTATTACAAATCTCACCATTTGTGTGCAGGTCAAAATGCCCTGTTTTGAAAGTGTTGTCGATGCACATTTGATCGTACATAAAGACTTTGCCCTGTTTTGTGCCGGCATGCAGATGTACTGTTATTTCTCCTGCGTCACACATCTCGGAGTGCTCGGTACACGCTGAAGTCACACTATCGACTGGTAGCACTGAAATTGTGTTGTCGCCTGTTGTGTTGAGATATCCAAAAGCACCATCAATTTCCCTCGGCGTTAGACAGGCCACCGCATATGCGAATTGGGTGGTCGGTTCGTACCCAGAGAGACCAAAGCTTTCGAGAAAGAGCTCAGTGGTGCTCACGAGGAAATTAGAGGACGATCCTGAATGGCCAAGTGTGTCTTGGATTTGGTAAGCTTGCACGCAATCGCCTTTTGGCCAAGTTGTAAACGTGTTGGATGGATGTTTGCGCATATCATTGTAGTTGAGCCATTCATATGCTCGATTGTTGAGAATCTCGCTGGCATAGTTATCTTGAATTCGGTCCGGCATCCCATCCATGTATTTGATATCGCCTAAATCTCCGAGGGTGTCCTTAGGGCAAGTCGAGTTGGTCAGTGCGAAACCATGCACAAATGATGTAGTTTTGGCTAAACTCTGCATATACTCGAGCGATACTTCCACTTGGTCGTTGAGATTACCTGGCGTCATGTCAAACGAGAGTGGACCAATCGGGACGTCGAGATACTGACGCGTTGCCATTACGGTGGTCAATGATGGTGAGATTCCCACCAATTCAGCCTCATTTGTGGTGGCATTGATTTGCACACCCGACAATCGCACCGTGTGACCAAAATTGGTGGCATTTTGTACATCGTCGATGTAAGCTACAGTTGACTCTGCTGAATTATATCGCGTATAGTTCAAATAGTCGTTGGCGATGGCGCTATGAAAGCTGTAGTCCAGTTGCGTGAGCCGAGCATTTGTGAACTGTGTAAAGCCTTCGCATGCACCGGACGATACCAGAACGAAGTTTACTAATGTCGATGTTTCCCAGTACAAATCCCCGTCCGAGTTTTCTGTTTTGAAAGCGACTGCACGGCCGTCAAGCAATTCGACGTTAAGAAACTCACCGTTGTAGATCTGTTGGATATTGCGTTCGATCGAGTTGGGTGTCACCGTATACATCGATCGCGAGTCGGCATAAACTTCGTGGTAACCGACCCACTGGCATATTGTGCCAGGGCTTTCGGTGCTTTCGACTTCCAGCTCGATCAAATGGATTAGCGGCAAATGCGGTGGCAAATTGGTGAAGAGTTGCCGGGTGCTGAGCTGTAGTTGAAGGGTCAGACTACCATGCCAGTCGACGCTGCGTACAAGGGATCGGCCGTCGTAGCCGACCTTTGTGTTCGGCACAAACAGGTCGTGTCCGCGACGGAAGGTTACTGCCGTCAAAGCAGGGAGGGGGCTCATATTTACGCTGACAGAGACACTGGTGATGGCTTCGTCTGTGTATTTCTGCAAGGCGGTCATTTTCACAAAGCTGCCTCCTTCGGGTCGGCACAAGGCGTCGCGGAAGCCGTTGCTGAATTGCGAGCCAACTGTGAGCTGCGTGCCGGTCGATTCGAGTTCTGTAAAATCGATCGCAAGGGCCTCACTTTGGCCCAATGCTGCGACAAAGTGGATGTCGCCATTCTCGAATTCGTACACAACCACAGGCCATGATGTCAAGTCATGATCGGTGATTTTGCGTGTGCCAGGGTAGCCAAAGTATGACTTTTGCAATCCTGCGGCTAGCGATGTGTATTCATCTGCCCATACCATACTAGTGAGGGCACGGTAGCCCATGTTGTAGGGGATAGTGCCACATCGCTGGCCGCCACAATCGTCATCTGCCAGACCAATATGGGTGCAGGCTATAGACGGGTCGTTGGGACACGTCGCATCAACAGGGTAGTTTCCACCCAGATCGCCTTTTGCGATGAGAGTGTCGTCGATCGACATGGCGTGACTGTATGCTTCGCCAATAACCGGGCTGTCGAAGTGCGAAGCCAGCACAGGAAATGTGATATGCCCTGAGACATGTGTATAAGACCCACTCTGGAACTGCCAATGGAGCAATGTAGATTTGGCCACATTACCAAAAGCGCTAGTCACACCGCCGGTGATGGCAGCCGAAGCAATACCAGCCTTGTAGTGCAAATGCACTCCTTCCACCAGGATGCCTTCACCCACTACAACTGTCATCACGAAACCAAAGGTGGCATCTTCCTGACAGGAGGTAGTGCCGGTAGTCTCATTGAAGTTGGTCACGTCAAGAGGCGCAAAAGTGTTTCCCGACGTCAAGAAATCGTTGGCGATACACACACCAAGTGGTACGCCGTTGTCATCCTTGAGAGTCACAATTGAACGTTTGTGCACCTTTCCATCGTGGGTTGTCTCCACCCAAGCTTGAGTGGTCACGTGTTGCATGTTGACATGGCCCCCAAATTGGCCGCTGCCGTCCAGTACACTCGATGCCATATCTGACCAGGATGCAATTGGCGGCAGGTTGACATCCACTATAGCCCATTGTACCGGTAGCTCGGTTACCGAATCTTGCGCAAGGGGACTGATGTATTGAATCATACCATTTACAGGCACGCCTGTCGCACCACGGCTGAGATCCATGCGGACAGTTGGGTTCATTGGCTGGCCGTTCGTGCTATCAATAACAAACATTGGCGATGTTCCTAACATAATGGCATGCACTGATTCGATGTTCTCTCCGTACACACCAGTCAAGAACGAGGTGTTGGCATTCTGGCCATGATCGTCCAGGACACGGCGGGCCAATGAAGCTGCCAGGTTCACGTCAGACTGGTGTATCTGCAGAATTCTGACGTTCGGTTCGTCCATTTCTACATGGTAAAGTGGCGGGGTGCTAGCTTGGCGTGTAACGACGAGTGCGTGGACAGTGGTGTCCCAAAATGGAACTACGAACGGGTCTATAAGCGCTCCACGTGAGAATGTCGCGTCCTCCTTGGGGACGGTGGTGATGTCAGCCGGGCTGGTTGTTCCCCCGTACGAGAAGAGGGAGAGCTGAAAGTCGGCATTGGTTGTGTTGTCAGGATGGGCAACCACCGTGTCCCGATCGAGTTGCGTCGAGTTGAGCACCACGAGCTCAGCATCGACACTACCTGTGCATGCGTTTGTTTGCGTACATCGTGTTATACCAGTGGCACAAGTGTATCCGGTGTAATGGCTACCGTTGTAGGCAATGCGGAATAGTCTCGTGTTGGCCGTGATGGTGGCCATGATGTCGTCGTATACGCCTGTCATAGACGAGTTTACAAGTCGAGCCGTGCCGTCGTCAGCACGGCAGTCAACACGGAGTCCTTGTACAGTTGTGGTCCTCAGTCTGACGAAGTTTTCCATGCTTTGTGCTACGGCGAAATCTGTCACAGACGTGAACACGTTGAAACCCCCAGACTCCGAGACGTATGCTGGGCGTGAGCCCTGTACGTTGATGGAAGTGAAGCTGATATTGTCACTGGGTAGTGTGCCAAAGGGGGAAGCGAAATGGGCGACACTCAAGTTATTTAGATGGGTCACAGCGATGGTCGGGATGGAAATCGGACAAGTCTGCCGCGTCACCAAGACATCGTGGGTCGAGTCCAGTTGCCAAAACGAGTTGGTACTCAAAGTAGTGTCGGTCTGCTCGCCGTCAGATGTCACCGATCCGATGGCCACATCCATGTAGACATTTTGTTGGGTTGCAGACTTGTAGAGACGGAAAGTGTCGCCTAATTGTTTCATAACGCTTACACCATCTAGACCGGTGACCCGAAAGTTATTACCATCAGTATTTGTGACCAAAGCTCCGCTTGTGTAGAAGTCCACTCGTACATAGTCTCCAATTGACTGCAAGGGTGCGTACATGGCTTCGGTACCCGGCAGCAAGGAGACGTCAAAAGTCTGATTGGAGCGCAACACACGCACCGTGTCTTTGGTGACGTCCGTCATCCCGAGCGCTGTTTTTGTAGCCTTGAATGCGGTCTTTGCCACGCCCCGCACATTGTCAAATTGCTCAAACATGTACGACACCCAAAGAGCTCGCTGTTTTGACTTGGACTTTTTGGTAATCATGTCGTCACCTTCGACTTCTTGCAGAACAGAGGCTACCCCCGATGGAATATTGACCACGGCAGCCTCTTGATTGGCTGCTTGTGCGATCACCATCTGCAATGCGTCCATGGTGGTGTCGGACGCCAAAAAGGGGTCTAGTTGACTTTTCAGCCGAGTCTGCGCTGCGCTAGCACACGAAAGCTCAATGCGTGCATTCGCGCAATTGGTGTCGGATTTGAAGAACCTTGTCTGTCCAGGTTGAGCGCCAAGGTTCGTAAAAGTTTGCTCATGTCCGCTGGCTTGGTAGTCTGATATTGGGGCGCCGATACTTGGAGCATCGCAACCTGGACCGCTTGTTTCTTGCAAATTGTAATCGCCCAGCCACGTGATCTTGGTTGACTCCCCGGCACATGCCATTTTGGGACCGAACCCGAAGTTTACGCTAATAGCGGGCTGCTCTGTCGTGGGGGCATGTGTCGGCGCAGCTGTGACGCAAAAGTCCTCGACTGCACTCGGCCCAGGTTGGCAGGTCAAAATCATACTACTGTCTGAACCCAGCGGGCGATTCTGACCGCTCGTGTGGATTGACTGGATTCGTTCGGCGGACGAGTCGGATGCGTAAAATGCTGCTGCACCATAGTATTTATCTACCATTTCAATAGACTGGCCTACGAGAAGGGAAGCAACGGTTTGCACTGTAAGAGACGTTCCTCGATCCGTCGACACGGCTAGTTTGCTGGCGTCACATACAACCAAGACCCTGTTGCGCCCGCCCGCTGCGACTGATTTGCAACCGGTTGCGCCAATCGCCGTCCCAGCGGACCAACTGTCCCCCCCGTCTTGTGTGACAAACAATGTATCGGCAGTTATGGCGTAGCCCACTGCGCTGTCGTGGAAATCGATATCTTCTATAGTCAGATCAGGTGCAAGCTTAGGCAACCAATTGCTGCCCCCATCTGTCGTCTTGTAGAGCCCATGGGATGCACCTATCTTGGGCGCGCCGCCTATGACTCCGGTGGATGCAGTGAAAAAGTGGATGGCGTTGGCAAGCTGCAGCAAAGGCGTACCCATTGTTGTCCACGTTTCACCCCCATCTGACGATTTGGCGGCAGCACCGGCTGCTTCGGCGCGAAACCAATTGCAGTCGTCCAGCAGGTGCAGGTCCTTGGTCGGTGGTGCACCGACGGTCTCGATCCATGTGCAACCGTAATCGGACGTACGGAAAAATCTGGCGCTTGTTCCGGCCACCATTCCAAAGCGGGGTGATGAAAACCCAAGCGCGTTGTAGGTTCCACCCACCAAGCTACCGTCGGCACTTCTGGGGAAATCTGTCGCGACCCAGTTGCGGCCGGCATCAGCACTGTATGCAAGTTTCATCGCGGCAAGGTCCGCTCCGTTGTCGAATGGTGCAGCCCACGCGATTGTGCCGTTTGCGAACGCAATGCTGGCGAAGGAGTTCGCGTTGATGTTATGGCCATCCAGCACGTGCGCTCCCACGCCACATACAGTGACGATCCAACTCATGACCAGGTAGCCGGTAATCATCTTTTTATTTTCATCATAGAAAAAAAACTACCTGCACTTTTAATTAAAAAAAAAATGAAGGTACTTATTAAAACACTGAGTAGATTATGCGGTTGAGCCATCGAATAGCTTCGGGATTTTTGATGTTCCTTGTTGCAATCTGTTACGGCTCCATCATGACACTCGACACTCAGCTAAAAGGCGATGCTGTACACATGGAGGTTTTGTGGGGGGGGAATTTTGGTAACTCCCAGCAGCAGCAAGTCGTGCAAGCATTTCACCTTGCTCTCGGTGAAGTCGGCTCCGATGTCGTATGGGACGTAAATATAGAGAGGGTAGGTGACAGCTTCGTTCTCGATGGTATACCAAAGGCCCTTCACCGAAGCGCCCGTCGATCAGACACATCGTACGATTTGAGTGCCGAAGCCATTGTGACTGCGGAGGACTTGCTGACAGTAAGTGAACAACTCGCAAGCACGGATGGAGACGCTTTTCAATCTACTCTAGAGTCGGCCATAGCTACTATCGAACCATCACTCACTGTTTCAGTGTCATCGGTCGTGCAAGCTAGTGCTGCGACTGGTGCACCGACGGCATCGCCCACTATTAACCCGTTCTTGGCTCTAGATCAGGGTCACGATTTGGTGATCGAACGCCAGACTTGTCCTGTATCTCAACCGCAAATCGAGGTCGTGAATTCCGATCTTAGCATCGGTCACTTCCTGCCGACCTACCCTGTTCTGTCGGACTCGACTGTGCTCTTCAGCAGCATCAACCTCAAAGGCGATCTCCCCGCCTATGTTTCACGCGCCGGCCAGGAAGAGGTCTACACATCTGTGTTGGATTTTGTATCGTCCGAGAGTCTCGAGAATTTCGAGCGAGTGGCATCGCAGAATTCCCAAGGCTTGCGTTTGGACTGTCGTGCACAAGACTCGACTATAGGCACCTACACTAATACCTCGATGGCTCAGGTCTATGCTGCGATCCTTGACCAAGCCACCGCGTCCACCCGCATGTTCAGGATCACCCACAACAGCACACACTACAGCGGCTACGCTTGCATTACCGGTTCGGTACGCTGTCTACAGACCCAGACTTGTAGCGCAGTCGACCCGGAACTCGTTGTCCTGACCGACACCCAACTCGATCGCGATACCACATTGGTCAGTGCCACCGCCGTTGAGGACGCTGACTTTCGGCTCTTTCTGTTCTCTTTGGGCAATGGTGCCGATGCGACTTCTATCAGTATGGTGGCCAAGGAAGACGCATCGTATTCGCGTGGTGCGGTTATAGACCCTTTCTCGGACGTCGTCTGGGACTCCTCTGTAAATGGGCTGGTCACCACACGCAAAGCTGCGACGACAAGTCTGTACCACGTCGACATGGTACACGATCACCACCGCCGGCTGCGCTTGTATCAGGCTGATGCCGACATGGCTGCTTCATTGGCGGATCGCGTGTTGCAGTCTGCTGGCCAATCGACGGACACTGCTTTCCTGGAAGACCTCTACGACAAGGATATTGTCAAAATTCAGGCTATTCCACTGGGAATAATGCCTCACTATGTGCTCAACGCGTCGACGGGTGCTGCTTCTAAACCGAGCGTCGACTTTGACCTTGCTCGTGGTATCTCCGGGGTCGATGTGAATGGCACTACCAAATATATCGGTCCGATTGCACAGGATTCGGTCACTGAGTTGCCCCTTCAGTTTGCCATCGTGCGACTGCAGGACGCGTGGGCCTCCACTTTCTTGCCCACGACCCTGGGCACGGCGCACTTTAATGCTGAGCACGAATTCACCGCGGTCGATCAGTCTGGTCTCAACATACTGGAGCATGTCGCAGAGTCCAACTGGGTGGTCGCTACCCAAGACGGCAAGGTCCATAAGCGAGCCATAGTCAAAGCCCAAAACGTCCACGGGTTGGACTTTGGCACATGCATCGCTGCCGACTACCTCAATGTTACCTTTGACAGCGGGGCTCCCGCCTTGTCCACTCGGGTCGTGCAGCACATGAGCTTCTCGCCACTCGACACCAGCAACTACACCCTCGCGCAGCGCACCGGGTACGAGAAAGCCTACGGCGAGTCCATCGGTGTATGTTCTCACCCGTGCGATTCTTACACGACCGGGGTCCAGATCGAATCCCAAGTGCACCTTGACCGAATCTCGAGCATCACCTTTGAAACCACCGTCGCTACAGACACTCTCGCTGAGCAGCTGCAGAGTGGGTGCTCAGCAGCGTGTACTGCAGCTGTCATGGAGAGCAATCTCTACAAATACGCCGCCACCAACACTACAGTCGTGTCCATCTCAAGTGCAAACGTTCACATTGTGGACCCTCTGCTCCATCTGGACACCACCGGCATGATTGGCTACGACGACGAACTTCCCGTCTGTGCGGACGGGTATGTGTGGGGTCTGATCATGACGGTGGTAGAAAACGAGGGGGTACTTCTCGAGGGTGTGCACGATAATTACAACCAGAACCAGTACGCAAACGTCACCGCTTTCAACGGAATTGTAAGTGCCTTTGGCCATTTGCCCACATCCACCCACGTGCGATGGCAACACACGACTGGAGGGACCTACGTTTTGGACAGTGCCAACTCCTACGCCACTTTGCCTGTGGTGGCCTCACGATTCAAGGCAGCTGGTACCAGCGAGACTTTTACTCACTCGATCGTTACCGACGCCAACCTGGTAGCCACCGGTAGAGTGGGTGACACGTACCCTGTGGCGCCGCGGTGCCCGAGCACCCCCGCTCGATTTTGCACCAACATCGGTCTGCCGGATACCACGTGCGACAATGAGCGGTGCGGAGTGGTGGGCTACGACTACGCCTACAAAGGTCTGAGCAACATGCTGTGGGGAGAAGAGTACGCTGCACAGGCGACCGGCATCCAAAAGAGTTTCTTTGCCTATCCTGGCACCCGTCTTCTGCAAGATCACGACGTCACGAGTTGGCCGGTCTTGACGGAGCCTCTTGTCAGCGGCGAGACCAACCTGATTGCCGCTCTGGGGGTGACAGAGGCTCTCGCGGTCGATTTCTCCAAGCTGCAAGACGCTACCGGCACCATCACAATCGGGTCCCTCTTCGACAACGGGTACCGACAAGCTGCCTGCGAACCACAAGGCGGCACCTTTGCCCGCATGACTGCGCTTCAAGCCGCAAACACCCGCGCGATCACTAGCATTGCCCTGAGCGTAAACATGAGTCCGCTACCAGATCTTGTCTCGGCCACATTCATTGGCGGCAGTGAGATGGTTGTGTTGAATGACAAGCAAGCCTTCAACGGTGACACCCTCACCCGCGGGGTAGACTGGTTTGGCAACACAAACTTACAGGTCAGGCTGCGCACACGGCAGTTGTTCACTAACTTGGCCCCCCATCTCCCTGTCATCCACAACATTGAACTGCAGGCTGACAGCACCGAGACGTTGGGAATCTCTTGCAACTGGCAGGGGTACCATGAGGTCGTCGGTCCTTCGCGCTCAATATATTCCGTCACACCACGCGAGGTCGAGCAGCTCATCAAGCAGGTCGAAGACAGCGAGCTTTTCTACGGCGAACTGCTTGACGGCCGAGTCGTTGCCTTCAAGGCTACCAATCCGGCCGGCGACTACTTCTGGGAGACAGCCACACGCGTCGCGTTCCTGCTCACATCACAGGGGCCTTGTGAAAGCTTGACACAGTTTACAAACGCCAGAATCACAACACTCGAATACAGTTTCCACAGTGCAAGCTCCAACCAGTACATGAACTATCAAAACAATGCCAACGAAACACGCATGGTTTACCTCTCCGGTATGCAAGCAGGCACCACCTTTGGCCATTACGCACAACTCGCTGCACTGGACGTCCAACCAAGCGGTTTGACACTCAGTCCTATCTCTCCTGAAATGAGCACCACCATGTCCACTCGCCAGTACACAGATGTTGCTGTCGGTCCGCTCAACTTTGACATTGCCACCACCACCACAGTGCAAAACATGTCTACGGTCACACTCGAGTACATGGAGAGTCTTGCCTTCACACATTCCTTTGTCCATGGATTCGCTGTTACCAACAACAGTTGCCCCACCAACACTCTTGCCGATCTGCGTACCATCAGCTACATGGACGGCATGCCGCATCGCAACTTTGACAATTATGCCACAGAAAGCATGGACACTCGTGGTGACGAATGGTTGTCTTATCGGCAAATGAGCAAGCACCCAGCAGGTACTTTCACGACCTGGCCAAAGGGCGAATGCGTGCAGGCATATCGCATTGACGACGTCCTCGGTCACTCTGGATCCGCATCGAACTTTCTCGTGACCACGACCGAGTTACATCTCGACAGCTTTGGTCTGTCAGGCTACCATCCTGAAACAGAGTTTGCTTACGCTGTCGCGTGCCTCAAACCCCGTGCGGTCGGTGCAGCCTTTGCTTTTGACACAACCGAAGACCCCAACACAATTTCGATGACACCTGTCGATCTTGGTGTGGCCAGCTGCTCCAGTATGCAAGACATGTGCGACGCGGGCGAGTTGACCGTCCACCTACGGCCGGGTACCAAGCGCGGGCAGGAGTTTTTGCAAACCCAAATGTGTTTCAACGTCGCACAAGAACCTAGCCATTACAACATTCAAGAGTTTGGCGAATGGTGCATCACTAGCACAGACGTCTTTTCTGACACCACCGAGGTCACTCCGATTTGCGTCGACAACGCTTGCGTCAGCGAGACGAGCGCCAACATGACATGCTCTAACTCCACTATTCGTGCTTTCGAATATGAATACGGTAGTGCCTTTGCCAAACACTTCAAGGTTGACAGCGACGAGGTCAAAGGTATGTTGGGTGCCATTCGCTTGACCACCATAACCTTCGACCTAGGATTCTTCTCTCGAGTCGCATCCCAAGTCCGAATCAAGTCCTTTTACGAAGTCGCTCTGCGTCAGCCCGATGGCCAAACCAGGCGTCTGATGGCGGTTTCAGAAGCCCGCCAGGAAATAGAGGCTCCCACGTCTCGCCGCATGTTGCAAGCTGACGATATCGTGACTGACAGCATTGCCACAGGCGGAACCACAATTGTCGCCTTACCGGAGTGTGGCGCGAACTTTGGCACCGGTGAGCTAACTAGCCAGGACCAGTTGTACTGTCCGATCAAGGTGTGTAACGGTTTGATACAGATTACAAACACCGACGATGATGGTCTGCAACAAAACATTACGTGTGATGAACTAAACGTGACTACTGGTGTGTACGTGTTGGCTCCAGAGTCGAGCGACGATAGCGACGACGATACACTCTGGATAGTTCTCATCGTCATAGCATCTTTGAATCTGGCCGCCTTTGTCGCATACAGAATCTACAAGTCGTACGAGCCAGTTGCTGCGGATGCAAAAGTCGACAAGGTGCGTATTACTGATAGCAAACTGGTTGTGCTCTGAATTTAACCAGACCTCAAAAAATGATAAAAAAACTTTATTATGTTAGTGAGATGCTTGAAGTTGTAAACACGATTTTGAGACAATACATAGTCTACAAGTTGTTGCAAACCATGCTGCTCCTACCAAAATACCAACTCCTGTTGTGTTTGCAAATATCAACAAGTAAAGCAACAGAAAAAAATATTTCTTTTTATGAAAACTAAAGAAATGTATGTTTATATATTCGCATTGTTGTGTATGTCTCATCATCACGTAGCACATGCCACAGAATCTTATCAAATTCAGTACTCTGACGCCTTCACCGACACCGGTCAGGCGATGTCAGTACAACAGGTTACCATCGACGACCGCAATCCTGGTAGTATTTGGGCAGCTGGCCGGTCTACCAATAGCGCAGGCGCCAACCGAGGCGCTGTGGGATACTCTGGAAATTATGGAGTCGATTGGCAAGTTATGCTTGTGGCGCCAACTTGGTACACTGCGTCTTTGTACTCCATTGAATTTACGGGATCTAGCAAAATCTATGCTTTTGGTGGTACCCAAAAGGTGTTTCTTTCAGAAGATGGTGGCTGCACTTGGACTTACGAAAGTCTTGGTTCAACGTCGATTCGCGGCACATACTATGACTCGACTAACAACAAAATGCACATGGCAGGTGGAAGCTCCGGCAACTCGCTGTATGGTCGCTATGATGTGTCGGGTGATGGTATTATAGATTTTGGCACGGATCAATCTTCAATTAATCTTGACTTAGGCGATTATGCCGGCAAAATTTTGTACGACATAGACTTTCTAGATGACGGCATGCAAGGTGTAATAGTTGCATTTCAAGCAGGCCCTCGCAGTGGAGTGTTTGTGACTTTCGATGGAGGCGATAACTGGCAACTCATTCATGATGCTTCAGGTGGCTGGAACTCAGTCAGAGGTTGCAAGTTTGTGGATAGCACAACCATTTGGGTCACACAAGGTGACGGGTTGAACATTATCACCAATGTCAACAACAACGGTGATACGATCACAGTGACACCAGTCCTGTTGGATGAATTCATTTATGAGATAGAAATCGCTCCAAATGGCGATGCGTATGCTGCCGGTGCCAATTCAGTGTTTTGGAGCAGTGACCAATGGGTGACTTGGGAAAAAGTCAAAGATGATGATACGGCAAGTACGAACTTTGTTCACGCAGCATATGACGCCTCCATAAATTCAATTGCAGTGTTCAATGAAAACTTGTTTTATGCTGGCAAAGAAGGCGATTTGATTAGCGAGGGAGGGTACGGTAATATCATAAGCGCCATCGTAGGTGATGGAGATATTCCATATGGTGGGTCTTATACGGACCTCAATACATGTACCGTAGTCACAGCTGCGCCGACAGACGCTCCTACAAACGCTCCAAGCAGCGCACCGAGTGCACAGCCATCCTCGGAGCCAAGCAGCGCACCAAGTGCACAGCCATCCTCGGAGCCGAGCAGCGCACCAAGTGCACAGCCATCCTCGGAGCCAAGCAGCACACCAAGTGCACAGCCATCCTCGGAGCCGAGCAGCGCACCAAGTGCACAGCCATCCTCGGAGCCAAGCAGCACACCAAGTGCACAGCCATCCTCGGAGCCGAG
>Ga0115006_10000494_pt1 | contig 21435 bp, 15 predicted proteins | sample ArcOceMetagenome_3_FD_88943 | JGI IMG/M metagenome (GOLD analysis project Ga0115006, IMG submission 88943) | Marine eukaryotic phytoplankton communities from Arctic Ocean - Arctic Ocean- Svalbard ARC20M Metagenome | ecosystem: Environmental > Aquatic > Marine > Oceanic | place: Arctic Ocean...
CCTTTCTTTCACCACAGCTTCATCGATCAAAACCGAAGCTCCATCGATCAACTTTGGACGGCAACTGTTCAGCGGGACGTCCGTATCGTTGCGCTTGACGTGCACGTAGTCGTCATTTACGCATGTACGCCACTTCTGAAGTAAGAAACGACACTAACGCGTCTTCTGAAGAGGCGGTGGTACACGTCGAAGTTGACCGATGTGTCGATGAAAATTCGGCTTCAAACCTTTAACTATAGCCCTTCTTTCACCGAAGCTCTATCGATCAAAACCGAAGCTCAATCGACAAAATACTCCGTCTTGAACCCGAAGCGGCCGACCCCCGCGAGAACCGCGTCGAGAACTCGAAGCCGCGAGACGCCCGATACGGATTCTCCTTCGCCGCGACGCCCACGACGCGCGGCTTGAAATGTACACAGTGCTAGCGTGCCTATCTAAGACTTGTCCCAAACAATCCTCCCGCGAACCCCGATTTTATCATTTTTTTGTCACCAGGGAGGCACCTACATACCACGGATCTTAATAGGAGTAATAATGTGAACCACGCACGAGTAAACTATTTCTAATATCATAATAACTCTTGCTTACTGAAAAACACTTGCTTGGAAAATACAGTAAGTTTCGTACCTGGTACGAAGGTAATATTTATGTGCACTCGCGTTTGAGAGGACATAAATCATTCATTTGTAAGTAGCGCACCCAGGAAACCTAGCCGGACCAGGGTAAGCCTGCGGGCCTTGTGCGGAATGGTACGCCCAGGTGTTTTAATCTTCGATGATCAACTGAATATCAAGAGCACGAGATATCCTTTTTCGACAGGAAAGCAGTCCTGAAAACCTTTCCTCTGAGTCCATCGCCACAGTTCTGAAGCAACTTAAAGACCTCCAGGTCGTGCCGGCGGAGGGAATAAACGTGAGCCTGGCACTGTTCTGATACGTAAGCAGGCTAACTTGCCAACCCTATCGTAGGTCTACATCAGTGAGGACAATATTGCGGAAGTTTTCGCTGATATACAAGGCCCGGGTGCGTTTGAACTGCGTCTTGCCGCTTTGCTTTCAACTAAGTTCACCGGCAGATGGTACCCCGTTCCACAACGGAACTTTCAAGATGAAGCTGATACTCCCCACAGACTATCCTCGCTGTCCACCGAGAGGTGAGAATGTAAAAAGTGTTTGTCACGGATGCTGTCTTCACTGTTAAAACTTTTTATCTTCAGGATTTTTTGTTACAAAAATTTTCCACCCAAATGTGCGCCAACCAAGTGGCGAGATTTGCGTAAATACGTTGAAAAAAGACTGGAAACCAGGCCATGATCTGCGACATGTTTTGATGGTGATACGCTGCCTCCTAATCGAACCTTTTCCAGAGTCCGCTCTGAATGAAGACGCTGCCAAGCTTATGCTTGAAAACTACGACGAATACTTCAAACGTGCCCAAATGCTGACAAACATACATGCTCTCTCGCTGAACGGCGTAGTCAACAAAACTAGTTTCAACTCGACCCCCTCCCCTTTATATACTGAATATGGCGTTGCGACGATCGCAAAAGTTGACAAGAAGAAGAGCCTGCGGCGGCTTTAGAAGATACAGGGAAAAAACTGATATCAATAGTTTGTATTTTCAAACTTTTAAGTTTGCTCTGAGAGCCATCCAAATCTACGTGTTGAAAGAATATAATTGTCATCATATTAGTTTAGCCCGTCAAGCTCGTCTCCCCAAGAAATGTATGATGCCTTCGTCTTGAGGTATTCCTTGGGCTCACCTACAATCTCAAGGCCAGCACTGTCTCCGCCGATTATCTCGTCGATGATTCCGTAGTTCTTAGCCTCCAACGGGGACATGTATCTGTCTCTATCGGTATCTTCATCAACCTGTTTCACGTCTTGACCCGTATGAAAAGCCATGAGCCGGTTCAAATTAGCCTTGTGATACATGATTTCCTTGGCTTGAATTTCGATATCAACAGCTTGACCAGAGGCTCCGCCGAGAGGCTGATGAATCATGATTCTCGCATTTGGCATGGAGAGACGTTTCCCATTGGCACCTGCAGTGAGGAGAAACGCCCCCATTGAAGCTGCGAGGCCCATGCAGACAGTGCTAACATCTGCTCGACACATCTGCATGGCATCATAAATGCCCATGCCAGCTGTGACAGAGCCTCCAGGAGAGTTAATAAAAAGCTTGATATCCTACGAAACGCAAGAAGGTGAGTAAAATCACGGGGAAGTGTGAAAGATTTACGAGAAACAACGTGAATCCTTGCCTTCTTCGGATCCTGTGCATCTAGAAGGAGGAGCTGACTGATCACAGCGTCAGCCGTAAAATCGTCCACTTGGTTGCCGAGGAAAACGATGCGTTGTCGGAGTAGCAAACCAAATGGATCACCGGCCTCTTGACGCGGAATAACAGGCCCACCGGCCGTGGCCTGCGATGGGTACAGATTCCGGCGTAAAACATGGATTCTGTCGTGGCCTCGCGGAATCGAGGCAAGCAGCCTCTGCGATCGAGAAACTTGGCTGCTTGGAGCATGCTCGAAAGGCTTTCGTGCCCCCGAAGCGAAAGCAGACGACAGAAATGCTCCTTTTGGAGGCGGCGTGATGCGGGTAATTGCGTGCATGTCTCGTTGAGCGATGTTTCGTTGTTTTTGTTCGCTACGATCTGGCTACTTGAAGGAAAGGTGTTGCCCTTATCTTAGGGGTTTTTGTTCTTTTGACTTCTTGAAGGGATCGAGGAATTGACGGTGCTTTTCGATCAAATATCTAAAAAAACCGTGTGATATCATGAAATGTCATGCGGGCTCGGCATCCCTGGCTATCGCCTAATAATAATATGATAATAGTAAGATTTCATCGACCGATCAAGCAACTTCTTTAAATAATAAGATGAATGAAGAAGGTATTATATTAATTTTGAATGAATGATAATTAATACGATGGTAAGATCTTAATAAGTTTCGAAACTTACGAAACTTTTATAATAAATACCTTCGAATCCTTCATAATATATATATCAAATATTAAATACCCTCGAATAATAATCGATCTAAAAAAATTAATAAATAAAGATCGATCGATCATATTTAATAATATATTATAATATTACAAATACCTGATATATTATTTGAGATAGCTAATTATAATGAGTCTTCGTTCGTAGCTAAGTGTTAGTGAGAAATAATGTCGTTATAATCCTTCACCGGTTCTTGATTGCCTCACTATATTGAAAAGAAACAAACAGAAGGAAAAGACCAATTGACGAATTGGAGCGGACATCACAGTCACGCGAGACTTAACACCACCTCTTGCCTCGTCTTTTGCTCTCAAAGTCGCCGAAAAATCTACATTCGTAATCGCCCCTATGCAAGCCTCGGGAACGTGTCGATACGATAGGTGATTGTCTGACGTGCGTAACTCTTAACAAAATGTGCTGATGATCCGTTCCTCCCGCAGCTCACTTAGCCTTTTGACGAAAAAATTCGTCTCCCTTATCGAACGAGCCGACAGAGGAGCAATAGACCTCAATCAGGCCGCAGAGACGCTGAACGTGCAAAAAAGGCGGATATATGACATCACAAACGTTCTTGAAGGCATCGGCCTAATCGAAAAGAAATCAAAAAATATCATTCAATGGAAAGCACTACCAACAACTGTCGGAGAGGATCGTATCGGAGTCGTACATTTGCGCGTAAGCTAATTTTTACATGCTCTTTAAACTTGTATGAGCCTTGGTACCAACTGCAGGAATGCCTAAGCCTGTTGTTCGAAGAAGAAAACAATCTTGATCATCATATCCAAAATATGAGAAAGAGTTTGCAGCTACTACTCGAAGATCCTCTCCATAAGGTTCGGCATTCATAATGTCAGACTCCGTATTTCAGCTTGACCTTTCTGTTCACAGGGTAACCTCTACGTTGCCGAAAAAGATATAAAAGCAATCCCTCGGTTTTCCTCTGAGACTCTTATCGCCATTCGTGCTCCACATGGCACCACACTTGAAGTTCCGGATCCAGACGATGGCCTGGATTTGCCCAACAAAAGATATCAAATCCTACTGAAGTCTGGCTCCGGTTCAGTTGAAGTGTTTCTCATCTCACTACATGAAAATGAGCGACTGTTAAGAGACCAAAGCCCTCAACTCATTCACGGAGACTATCTTGGAAATGTTTGCCGAGGAGAAGACATTCAAGCGAAGTGCGACGATGTGCGTAACCCCATGAGAGAGAATGAGCAGCCTGCACCAATGCTCGATCCTTTCTCTTCCTGCCAGAGATTCAATTGTGATTTGCCACCTCTGGACTCAGAAGAAGCAGGCTCGGCGATTGTGAGAGTGATGCCTCGCTCATGTGAACCAGATTACTTCTTTGCTGATGATGGGCATGAGTTTAGCTTTGGACTTCATCAAATCTTTGCGACAGCGGGAATTGATGGATATTTCCTTGATGATCAAATCTCGGATTAAGTGTTTGAAGAAGCAGCCTATTTGCGGGATGTGAGCATAGGCGTTTCAGTCACAGGAGCGAGCCAATGTATGCAGAGTACCTCGCCGAAATCAGGCAGTGCGTCTGGTTGGATTAAGAATTTTTCAGCCGAAAAGTTCTTGAGTTGAATGAGATTGTGCAAGTGTGACACAGTGACTAGTTTCTGCTTAACTTTAATGAATGGATCTTATGCCAGACGTCTGTGCACGTATGAGCTTCGAATTCGAAAACATTATAATGCTACCTACTTATACCGGAAGCTTCTCACTCATACCTGCCGCGTAACCACCAAAATGAAACTGATATTGAGCTTGTCAGAGAATGCACGTAGTGCCAGTGGTCTGGAGGCATATATAAGGCATCTCCTGGTCCTAGGATCAGGTCGGTGTGTGCCAAAGAGACGCACTCGCCATACGCAGCTTCGAAATTAGTCCTTGATTGATTGAAATCGATGTCGCTGGAGTTGTTCATCTTGGGTTCCTTGATTGCATGTTTCGCAAGTACGTGACTTCTTGGATACAGGCGAACATATTTGTATCCAACAACTTGCGTAAGAAGATTGTGATAGGGATCCGTATGCAGGGGGCTGATCGTTCCAGATGGCCCAATCCAAGCAAGAATCGCTTTTAATTGACCGCTTGTAGCGCTTCCGCATGGTGTGCAGTAAGCAGGGACGTTGAAGTCATCGAGAAGCACCGGAATCTGCTCGAAAAGAGAATGTTGCGCAACATAACCCGTCTTGCGTCCTGGCGGTTGCGATGAATCCCATGCACTTAGTTGTTCAATCTTCTGAGAAGGGTCCATATATTTGTGTTCGCGGCAAGGATATTTAAAGCTTGCAGCTTTATCAACAATCTTTGCTTGAGGTGGTGTCGGTCTCAAGTGATCGTTTAAAAAGTCAGAAAACGGCATGAGTTCTTGTGACCAATTGTCACTAAGATAGTGTTTGCCAAACTCAACAGGCGCTGTGCGATTCCCACACATGTCCCGAAGATAGCAAAGGCTTCTCCAGTTTCGTACGGCGTCCCATCGTGAAACATCTCCAGATATCAACACTGGAACACCTGGGCGAACGCGGTTTATGTGCAAGTGATGGATAAAAAGGTCAAGACTTGGGGCTGATGCCAGGTGCTGCACTGGTTTTCTAAGTGGATGCGTTCCTATCGCAAGAGACCCAAAAGGAAGCGGCTTCGCCTTCCTTCCAGCTGTAACTAAATGACATTTTCCGAGCAGATCTCCACATTTTGTCCCAAGTTGCCAAACTGCGTCACTCTTCCAGCTATCGTGGCGTGCACCTTTTTGCAAACACCGTGTAGTTGCCTTGGATGGAGGCAGTCGAGATCGATCTCTATTATTTAGGCGTGAAAACGACCTTGGAAATGATGTTTGCTTTCCGGCGACGATTGTCTCGATTTCATTGCGGAACAGATAACAGCCCAGCATAGCAGCATTGTCTAGCACGTTTCCAGTGTGAACCAAGCTGGGACGCTTCTTTGAAAGTGCATCGAAAAGGCCGATTTCCGTATATAATATGGCGCACAAGCCATATAGCTCCCTCCAAATAAACTGCGCGTCGGCCCAACGACCCGTATGAAGTTTTTCCCAGGCGAGAAGCAGAACTTCATAGACTCCGGTCTGAATCGGAAACAACTGTCTTCTTGCGCAAGAGCTTGTTCTACCGTTTACAGTTTTTATCGACAACACCCGCCGAAGTGCATTGGATAACACTCGCGAAGCAGCTGCACCGCCTTCGTCGTGAAGATTTCGACAAAGGGCGTGTAATGTCGTTTCGCGAGACGATACCTGCGCTAATATGTCGACGGAAAATGCGGCGGTCACACGCTCATCAAGTGTCAAATCACACACAGAGTTCGCAGCACCGACTGGTGGCATAAATACAAATAATTGTGATTGTACGAATGAAGATATATATATATATATATATGTAGAAAACTCTTCTCTTTATTTATTTATTTCCACTTTATTTATATCATCAGTTCGTGGTATTATATATATACCTTCGAGGTATTGCCGATCTTACGGGGATTTCCCGAAAAAAATATCGCCTCGCCTGGTATCGTTAATCAAGGTCGAAGGTCTATTTGCCCCATACATTATCTCCATTTTCGACATCGTTAACTCAGGAACGTCGGTTCAGCGTTACATACAGTTGGTCCCTTCATTGGTGCAAATATGAGTCAAAAAATTTAGGTTCGCGGCGGGAAATGAAATGCCGGCTATGATGGATTAATAATAATATCCATACCATATATCCATTTCATTTCCAGCCGTGACTGGTAATCTATATATAACAATAATATCATATATAGACAGTTTCGTTCGTAACCGTGTGCGTACATAGAAGCAAATAGTCAAGGTATTGCTTGATATATAAAGCTTTCGTTCGTAAGGTTTCGAAAAGTCGTTCTTATTAATTTTACTCGTATTACGAAACGTTTCGTACACGTGCTGTTTGAAAATTAAAGTTAAGTCTCGTCTCGTGGATTTGAGCTATGCAGCGAGACACAACACGAAGACCCAGAGACCGCACTCGTGGGAAAAGTTGAGTGAAAACGAGCTGATTGGATGAACGCAACAGGCAAATGTTTCGGTTATTATTCGCATGTGACGAATACTTGGGTTTCACGCACAAAAGCCACGGCTGGTGAAAAGAGTTTGTCGTCCTTCCAAACAAGTCGTCCATGTTTCAGACGGCACCGATATAATCAGAGGTATGGCGTGCGACCCACGAGCTCGTCCAACGCAGATATATCTGCGGCAGAGATACAAGATGTAGATGAATTCGAGCTTGCTCGTAAGCTTCAAGGTTTGATGTGATGAGAGTATCTGCAATGTGATCAACTGAAAACTCCGCGTATAGGCATTGGTCTTGAGCTACAGGCCTGCATTGACAAAGGTAGCTATGCTTCGATTTACCGCGCGAAAAGTTTTGGACGACCTGAATCATCCGAGCAGAAACGTTGCGATCAGCACGCGAAATATGCTTGGCAAGGAGCTGCTGGAACTATCTTTGCTGTTAAAGTGTTGCGATCATCGATGGCAGACTCCGTCTCCATTCGTGATTTCAGGCGAGAAGCCTTACTACTTGGGCGTTTAGATCATCCGAGCATTATTAAGATGTATCACTTTGCCAAATTGCCGCAGCCTTTCATGGTGGGCGATATGACACAGAGCCCTTTCGCTTTCTCAACTCACATTCAAAGCAAACTCACCTAACGTTCAAATTCTAAGTGTTTGCAAGTATGTTTACCGTGCGAGAGTTATGATGCACCCTCTGACACGGTGACTGAATTTTGTGATGGAGGAAATCTATGGAATGCAGTACGTTTTGAAAGGATTAAAGCGATGCAATTCGCGTCGCGTAACTCCAACATTGCACAGCTGGAAAGCGTCATCTCAGATGATATGCCGCTTCTCAACATTCCTTCGATTGCAGTAGATGTTTGTCATGCGCTTTGCTACCTGCATGGAGCTGGCTTCGCACACCGCGATGTTAAAAGCAGTAATATTCTCCTCACGTGGTGTTCGGATCAGAATAGGATTTGTGCAAAACTTTGCGATTTCGGCAGTGCAGCGCCAGTTGGTAAGTTACCGCGCCGTCCAGCAAAGCCCAACTGGGGTGGACTTGAGCGTTGGCTCGGTTTCTCTGGCGAGTGGCAACCTGTGGGCACTGTGCTCTGGATGGCGCCTGAGATGCTCGAACCACCAGTTGAGGGCGAAACGCCTCCAGATGGATACTCTGGTGACAAGGTAGATGTATACAGCCTTGGAGTTGTTCTCTGGGAACTTTTTGAATGGCGCATCCCCTGGTTGGGAGGGAAATCTGCTTCGAAGGCTGACATCATCGACCTTGTCGTCCGCCAAAATCAACGGCTGCCAATACCCATCAGATGTAGCCCTCGCCTGACTCGGCTGATGGTCAGCATGTGGAATTTGAGCCCTTTGAAAAGGCCGACCGCGGCGTTCGTCTTGTCAGAGCTTGTATTGATTGGTTCGAGTTGGGACACCTTTGGGATATTTTCACACGTTCAAGTAGCTGCAAACATGTTTGGGGAAGAGTTGATAGGCATTCTCAGGACATCTCCACATAAATCTTTGACTCATAATCATGAATCAAATGAGGCCATATCATCATCTATATCATCATCTCAAAATGATCGCGGCTCGACCCCTAGGGAGATGTTTGACGAACAGATGTGTGATGATCTGACTTTTCACAGTGAGGATCAGCAAGAAAATATTGCCAAGCATCCAAAGCAGAGCATAGCTTTCACAGCTTGCAGAAATAGTAATATGTCGTCAGAAACGTTCATGGACCCTGGTACCCAGAAACTAGCTTCAAATGAAAACAGGCAAAGCGCGCAGAACGAGTCAATAAGTAGAGTAGAGCCCATGGAATTGGTGTCCTCCATTGAGGGAGCGGGCAGAAACGTAGATCATAATATTTTCGGTCCTGTGGGAACTCTATCGCTTCATGACATTGAGGATCGACTCATTCCAATGTTACTTCCTCACATAGCCCGTGCAACATCCTCTGACTCAGATGACAAGGAAACTGAAGACAGTCGCTCCAAACTCACCAAACTCCAAAATCGTGTAGAAAAGCTAAGGTCCAGACGCAAACTTGACCCCTTCGCTGCTTTTTCTGTGGATGCACAGGATCTCGAAATCAGTACACTTGATCGACACATCAAGTTAAAAGTTGCCAAAGAACAAATGAGAGTTAGGCGCCATACATACGATATCCTCCGCAACCAGATGGTCCAAGCAGAATCAGAATACGTAAGCTTGCAGCAGAAGTACAATGAAATTCTGAGCGGTGAGACGGGAAAGAAACGATTTTAGCGGCACTTAGTTCATAGTTTCTCGAGAAACAAGTACGAAGTCATGTTGTTTATTTGCATGAACTTTTCATGAATGTTTTTCGTCTTTCAATCGTAAAGTTTACCTAATGCCCTCGTAAGGGTTCAAACCTAACTTGTTGACTATTTTGTCATTTGCACCCTTTAAAATCAAATAATCACTCAGAGCGTTGAAACCATAAGCAATGCAGTAATGCAGTCCTGTGCAGCCCTGCTTATTTTGGGAATTGATCAGCGCGCCGTTTCTAAGGAGGGCCTTGACTATGCGAGCATTCCCATTTTGGCACGCTATGATCAGAGGTGAGTTTCCAAACTGGTCGCGACCTTCCGCTGGACATCCACCCTTCAGAAGTTCAGTCACCTACAAACAGAATGCATTCAATAAAATCAAGTGTATATGATGACTAAGCTTCATTGAATCATGAGTCAGAGGAGAATCTCACTCTCACCTGTTTGTACTTTCCATGGCGTGCAAATGAAAATAAGTTTCGGAAATCGTTCGTGGAAAAGGACCGTTTGTCGTCAACACTGTCTTTGCCATCAAGAGCAGGTTGCAAAGCGATGTGAGATTCCTGCAACAATGAATATAAGCTCGATCCCACTCTTTGGTAAAATCCTGAAAAAGTTGACACATGACGGTTCAGGCACCTGAATCACCTTCTGTCTGTTGTCCTGCATATTTTCTCTGCGAACCACGCCACTGAACAAACTTTCAGATCCAGATGGTCCTCGACCCACTGCATCCTTTCGAGCGTTACTGACTTCTTGCACTTGTTGTGAGGGCGAGCCCATCACCTTATGAAAAATTTGCTTCGCGGCAGTTTCTCTCCTCTGGCTTGTTCTTCTTTCTTCATCACCACCCTCCCCTGATGATGTAGTATTTTGAATGGGCATGATTGCTTGCTGCTCTAGTGAAGTCAAATGTTTTGCACTCTCTTTCTCCGTATTGATACTATGCGTCCTTGTGTGTAGACTAGCTAGTTGCTCTTGTACCTTCTGTACTCCAAATAAGTCGACTTGAGGGACTGCATGAGCACGAAACATTATAGGAATCTGCGCAAGAGGGGTTTCATCATCGTAGTCATCATCTGAGAGGTTGATTTGTGAGGGGAAGTTATGTAGATCCTGGCTATGTTGCTTGATATCGTTATGGCTTGTAAAACTCTTTGTTGTATCTCCAAATCCCCGACCCCTGTCAGTAGCTGGTGCATCGTGCGACTCAGTTACTTCAATATCCAACTTCGGTAAGCTGTCAAGAGAAGCTACTCGCTTAATGTTGCTTCTGGGCGCTGGGGGAGGAATTTCTGAAGTGACGGCTGAGCTATTTGCGCACTTGCGTATCAGCCCGCGTGCGGCACTCAAAAGGACATCAGATGCACGCTCAAGTGTGCCTTGGTCATGATTTCTGTCGAAATGTTGTAGGTCAGGCTGAAAATTTGTCCCTTGCCACCGTCTAGGAATCCGCTTCAGCAAACCCATCGTCTTTAACTTCATTTTCAGAGAAGAATCTTCACATAAGTCTGGGGGGAAGTCACGGGCACAAAGGTCTATCTGGGGAGGCCAATAGTTTTGCTGAAATATACTGGCATCCTCTGCACATGGGCCTGCTAAACTGTCTTCGTCTGGACTGAAAAGGTATTTTTTGTGAGCACTGATAGTTAAATTTCTGCTCGGAAACTTGAGTTCATTCTCTGCGACTTGCTGTGCCGCTGAGAGATGCGCACGGTTATTTAAGAGCGGCGGCGTATATACGTGGTACCGCTTCCATGTCAACGATGCTGGTGATTTGTTTGTTGAGTTTTTCTCCGTTTCAGTCAACTGCGTTAATTCTTTCGCTTGCTGCTCCAGTAAGCGCTTGACGCTTTGTTCATTGGTACTCCTTTCGCATGTGCGGTGAGCAAGTGCGGCGATTCTTTCTGCTTTTTTCAACATCCAGAAAAATGGTCAACACACACGAACTCCAGCCAATCATTGAAGTGAACATTGCAGGAAAAAGGAAAATGTGGAGCGTTCCGGCACACTCTCCAAATATCGCACCTTCATATTATCAAAAGCATCTGCGTATCTCATGTTGCCGAGAAGTGACTTTTGCTTTTCTCGGAGGGCCCTCGTGGCTTCGGTTGTAAACATGGCCTCCGATTCAAGGAGGAGGAGTTTAGTCCTCAGAGTTGCAAATTGCTCCTGATGGCTTTTGAAACGTTCTCCTTCGTGGGTTGCTTTCCTTGTGAGTTTGACGTTGCGATTCTTTTCCCCGAGGCGGCGATGCTCGACACCCTCGCTGGGAACGAACATAGTTGTTGCCGAAGTTGGACTGTCAGTCAGATGTACTCTCCAGACTTCTCTTCTTACATTTCCTCTTTTGCGCGTGCGGCGATGTCAAAATGGACGATGTCCCACGCTCGCATTTTAGACTTGAGATCTTAAGCGCTATGCAGGTAAGAGTTATGAAGATATAATAAAACTCTTATCATTACGAAACCTTACGAAACGTACAAGATTACTTACGGCTGCAAAGCCTATGGCAAGCTCAACCCGCTCTGGCGCATGAGTTCCTTCACGAATCGTTTGCGTTCATATGGTACGTTTCACATTGCACAGGAAGAGAGGTAGAGATAGTGATGCGAAAGGTCTGCGATAAACTGACACGTTCTTTTTTTAAATCTGCAATATTTTGTCCTGTCTGAACTTCGAACTAAAAGTAGCGGTCCGACAAACTCATAACAGACGACCTCCCGGGGACGACACGTGATGTGCATGGAGGAACGGGTGACGACGCAGGTAATCAGATCAGTAGCGATTCAGTTCAAATGCCCGACTGTCCTGTTGGCACTTCAGGCAAGAAAAGGCCGGTTTCGAACCCTGACCAGCGTTCAGTTAAATACGACCTTTGGCGAGAAGAGAAGAGCAGGACTCACGTACAGGGCGTGGAATTTCGTGACGTTGATTGCAGAAAAGACAAATGCTACGTGTTGCGAAGGACAGCGGGAAAAGGGGAAGCCTATGGAATCCGAGAATCTCCGTCTACCCTTCTTGTTGCGCAGACAGATATTGAAAATGACTTAGATCAGGGAAACGATTATTTTGACCCTCTCTGGGAAGGCGGTGATGGTTTTGGTAGGAATGATTTCAGCGACCTTTCATTGAAGCTTGATCACACGAATCGGCCGCTTTGGATTTGCTCTGATGGCCGTATTTTCCTCGAATCATTTTCTTCTGTCTATAAAGCTGCATATGACTTTTTGATATCTGTCGCTGAACCAGTTTGCCGACCGGCAAACATACACGAGTACGTCTTGACGCCTCATTCTTTATACGCCGCTGCTTCTATTGGTCTGGAATCATCTACGATCATATCCGTTCTTAGTCGACTATCAAAGACTCAGCCTCTGCCTGAGATCAATCAATTTATCAAGGAATGCACCTCGAACTATGGCAAAGTGAAGCTCGTCCTGCAGCAAAACCGTTTCTTTTTGGAATCGAATGAACAGAGCATCCTCCGTAAGCTACTTGCCGATGATGTCGTGCATCGTGCTACTGTATCGTCAGCGCCTCTTGAATCGTCCCTTCATGCAAATGCTGGTTTCACTGTAACCCGTGCACTTAAAGATGAAGCAGCATCAGCAGTTACTCTTGCAGTGCTTGGAAGTCAAATGCCTTCACACCACGATGCCGAACGTAGTAATGATGGACTTGTCCCAGATGCACAAGACAGAATCCAAAAGTCTCTCACATCTGATCCTACGCATATGCTGGAGTATGATGCCTGCAGAAAAGTGTCATCTATTGAAATCGTTGCCGAGCATGTTGAGCATGTCAAACAGCGCTGCTTGCCAGGGAATCTCGGCTATCCGGCTCTAGAGGAGTATGACTTTCGGAACGATACTCATAATCCAGACTTGGACATTGCTTTGAAGCCGATGGTGCAAATTCGGCCTTACCAGGAGGTTTCCTTGAGCAAGATGTTTGGCAATGGCCGTGCTCGATCTGGGATTGTTGTCTTGCCGTGCGGTGCCGGTAAATCTTTGACTGGGATTGCTGCAGCCTCTCGCATCAGAAAATCATGCATATGCCTGTGTACTTCATCGGTCTCTGTCGATCAGTGGGCGGCGCAGTTTAAGCTTTGGTCCAACCTGACCGACAATGAAATAGTTCGATTCACATCACAGGTGAAGGAGAGTTTTCCACCCCGAAATCAGGCATGTGTGTGTGTGACCACATACAACATGGTTAGTGCTGGAGGTAAACGAAGTATCGAAAGTCAGAGGGCATTGGCCGAACTACGCGGACGCGAATGGGGCATCATGCTGCTTGATGAGGTTCATGTTGTTCCCGCGGCCATGTTTCGTAAAGTAATTGGCATCATAAAGACACACTGTAAACTTGGTCTAACAGCCACTTTAGTAAGAGAAGATGAAAAGGTAGAACACTTGAACTTCCTGATTGGACCAAAACTGTATGAGGCTAACTGGTTAGATTTGCAGCGAGATGGCTACATAGCAAATGTTCAATGTATTGAAGTCTGGTGCCCAATGACCGCGGAATTCTTCAGAAAGTATCTGTCTAAGGATCAAGCGATGAAGCGTCAGGTTTTATTCTGCATGAATCCTAACAAGTTCATGACCTGTCAGTATCTCATGCAGTTTCATGAGAACCAGCGAGGGGACAAAATCATCGTCTTCAGCGACAATATCTTTGCTTTGCGAGAGTATGCCACTGCGTTACGCCGGCCGCTAATTTATGGGGACACGTCGCATGCTGAACGAACGCGCGTTTTGCATGCCTTCAAATTTTCGAACGAAATCAACACAATTTTTCTCTCCAAGGTTGGCGACAACTCAATCGATATCCCTGAGGCAAATGTTATCATACAGATATCTTCGCATGGTGGATCGCGTCGACAAGAGGCGCAAAGACTTGGTCGGATCCTGCGACCAAAATCTGAAGCACTTGGTTCGATGACAAGGAGGCAGGAATCTAAGATCAGCGATGAACATAATGCATTTTTTTACTCACTTGTCTCTTCAGATACGGAGGAAATGTATTTTTCAACCAAGCGGCAGCAGTTTCTCATTCAACAAGGATATTCGTTCAAGGTTGCCAACAATATTATCGAGAAAGGCGATAAATCTCATTTGCTGTTAAGTACGCGGGATCAACAGATTGAGCTTCTTGAACGAGTACTAAGACTTGGCGAAGCAGATGCTGGCGAAGATGCGGTTGCTGAAGATGATGTTTCCATTGTCAATCGTCACAGTAGTGTATCTTTTGCAGATCGTAGGAAAGGGTCCATGTCTGCACTCTCTGGAGCTCGGGGCACGTATTTAGAATATGCAGCCAAGAGATGATCCACAACTAGTTTTTCCGAGTTGAACCATATTTATAAAGGAAACGCAGACTGCGAAAAGACCCAATGCAGTGTTTAGCCGCGCGTTGCTTGTACGACGGTTGCATCTATCCGCCGCAAGAAAATCTGCTTTATGACGGCTCCTGTGACAGGCGATTGTTACCGCACTCGGTTTGTAAAATGGCATCTGGTTGCTTGATTTGTATTATCGATGTCATGCAATCTTGTGAGCAACTAGAGCATCGAGGTGGATGACTTCGCACCATTAGTGACGGACACTGAGGAACGTTTAGATCTATAAGCTTCTCCACTTTTCAAATCGCTCGCTCTAACGAGCCCAGCCGAACGATAAATAACGGCGACTGGCAATAGCGGCCTCACACGTGAAACAAACAGAAATAATTTGCAAATCAGCTTGCACAACTCATTTTAAAGCGATTCACACACGTTCTTAAAATACTTATGTAACAGGCTCAGACCTACTGAATTAAATTTAAACACGACTCCACTATAATATCACCGGCCAGAAGCCCGAAGGTTGAGATGGGCCAAAGGCGAGCTCACCTCGCTCAAATCCTCTCGCACTATACCCCATAAGTAGAATTCTCGCATGGAAGTCGAAGATATCCCAGTCAATTACAAATGATAAAACGGTGTGTGATTGTGATGTAACCGCTACTTTATTGGATCACATCTTGTTGTTCGATTGCGTCTAGGTGGTTACGATCATAATCTCGGAAGACGAGACTTTGGCTTTGGAAAAGAAGAGAACCTAACACTCTTTCCTAAGCGCAGAAATCACAGCACTGAAATCATCGTCATCCTTTCCCATGCGACGAGCCCTTTTATACAGTTCATTTGCAGCGGCGGCGACTGGCATATCTTGAGCGAGATCATCCCCGAGCCGAAGTGCCAGCCGCAAATCTTTTTGCTGGTGTTTTAACGGAAATGCTGCTGGAAAGGCACAGTTTATCATGCTAGGACCTTTCAAACTGTACATGGGAGTATTTATGGCGCCGAGGCTGATTATCTCTAGAAGCGTACTCTGATCTAGCCCTGCTCTTTCTGTGAGCGCGAGGCCTTCTGCAAATGATGCCATCATCGATCCCATCACGCTGTTCACCACAAGCTTCATCTGAGCGCCTGCGCCAACCTCCCCAAGAAAGAAGTGTGCCTTGCCCAAAACAGCAAATAGGCCTTTGGCCTTGTTGTACAAGCCTTCATCACCAGCTGCCTTCAGGTTGGGTCCAAAGGGTCAACAATAACGTCAGTAATTGGAGTAAAGCTGCTTCCCTTTTAAAGTTGAAAACCATACCATGAAAATGAGAGTACCTTGTTCAGCAGGAGCTTTAGAGCCAGAAACTGGAGCCTCTAGAAACTCGGCGCCAGTTGATCGTATGTGATCTGCTATGGTGCGTGCCGAACTGGGATCAACTGTCGAAACGTCAACATATCCTTTCCCGGCACTAAGTCCCGGCGCAGCAGCCTTGGCGCAGAACAGGGCAGCCTCAGGCGTCGATACCATCACGAATGTTAACTCGGATTTTTCACAGACTCCAGCAGCTGACGATGCCAACGTTGCGCCTGCATCGACCAGAGGCTGACACGCAGCTTCAGTGCGGTTCCATACTGTCAATGTGTGACCTGCTTTCAGAAGGTTCAGAGCCATCGGCACACCTGTTTCAGCAGTCGACGGGATGTGCAAGAAATGAGTCCTAATCGAAGCTAGAAGGTCTCGTTGACGGACACCTATTAATCAAAACTGGAATCTCACCCATAATTCCGGCCCCGATGAAGCCGATTCTGGTATTGTTCGGCGTGGCACCCATATTTTTACCAACCGACTGGTCGTTCGTTCTGAGTTCTTGCCCCGACATCTTGAACCTGAAGATATATAAAGACTCTGAAGATATCTAGCTAGCTAGCTCGGAAGATAGAGACTGCTACTAGCTAGATATATAGAAGACTGGTCGGTTGCAAATACCGACACGCGCTACGCGCCAAACATTTAGAGCGCGCTGAGCCGCTTGCTAATATGCTGTTCGGCGCCAAACATGCAAATATCGCACAGCACATGCCGGAGGCTCGATTGCCGCGTTCACGAAGAGACGCCAGGACCCTTTAAAACACGGTCGATCGATTAAACTTTGGTCATGCGACCAGATATCTGTAACAGTATTCGGTATATTGACCTAAAAATCAAAACATCGCTGTAGAACACGTTAGGAACACTGAAAGAGCGCACTACTCTTTGACAATAATGCGCGACACAGTTGGAGGTCGCCCTGCGTGTTTGGCGCCCAGCAGCATCTTTTCAAGCGGCTCAGCGCGCTCGCCGTCCTGATTGGACCTCACTAGGCGCCACACGGGGAAAAAAACACGCGCGATCCTAAATATATTACAACCGACCAAAGTCGGGTCCGACCGAAGTTCAACGATATAGGGAAAATGGTACATACGACGGTACCTTCGAAGGTACCTTCGGTACCTTCGAAGGTCTTCGTACCTTCGTAAGAGGTATTACATAAGACAGGTGAAGATAGAGGTACTTGATTATTATAACACTTAATAATTTCCTCCATGCATCGAGACAATACAGTTTCCGAACGGAGGTCTCTCGCACACCAAACAACTCGCGCAACGGTGCATCAGAAGGGCTCGATGCATCGGAACTCTTGGTCCGTTGCCTTGGCACTATATATTCTTGCTTTGCTTGTAGTCTCCACAGGTAAGGCTGTCACGGGCCAACTTTTTGGAGCACGCCTCTGCCGGATGACATAGGTCCCACGTCGATCGGGTGTGCATTGATTAGTCGCGCGATTCGCACGACGGTGGCGAGCGTTTGCCTCCTAATATTGCGCTTTTCGTTATTGTATTTTTCTTCACTCCTGCCGCAAGCAAGCAGTCTTCCGGGCCAACAACTGACCTGTTCCCTTTCATTGAATACAAACTGTTTCAGATGCTTTACAAACAGATTCCCATCTTCTTACAAACTTGCCAGAGGCCAACGATGATGTAGATACAGTGCACTACTTTGCCGGGAATGCAGAGGGCAAAATGCTGTCTGGCAGGACCCTGCAGGTACTTTTGGGGTTTCGCAACAGTGGCGAAACTCCGCAGACTGTTTCACAGATTACTGGATCCTTGAACTCGCCGAAACATTTCAGCTTGTACGTTTCAAACTTCTCCACAGCAACCTACAACTTAGTGGTCGAGCCGGGCAAAGAGACATCATTTGAATACCTTTTAAAAGTTGACCCCCAGCTTGCTGGTCATGATTTCACCCTTGCGCTCACCGTGTTTTACCAAGATGCAAGCGATCGCTACTCTAGCACATTCATCAACGCAACCATCCCAGTCTTCGACCCTGATGCATCTTTCGACACTCAAACTATCTTCATGTACATGTCATTGATTTCTCTAGCTTTTGCTGCAACATACGTCGTCCTACAAGCAACTGGCACGCTGGGGGGGGTGAAAATATTTGCAAAGAAGATATTTTGGGTCACAAGTGGTCGGGGAAGCCGTGTTCAACAACCTCGCGGATCTTTTCGAAGCAACGATTGGCTGAGGGGTACCGCCTGGGCCACTGACTAGTTTGCCATACTAGAATAGTTAATATTATACAATTTACTTATGCCGGCTACGTTTTGTCAAAGGATGTTACCACTTGCAACTCGGTGGTTTCTCCGATACAACATTAAAGTAATCAGTTTATAGTCATCAGTTTATAGTCCACTTGTGCCTGCGTTGATTCAATTACCCCAAATCCAAATCATTATTTCCGTGCCCGCCGAGAGATGCCGGATGTTGTTTCCTGTAGAAAAATAGATAACCACCGCTCTGTTTCACCTCCTCTGATAAAATCTTAACCACCTTGTCATCATCAAACTTTAGCCAGTCACTGCTAGAGAAGGAATTTCCAGCAGTGGAGACGTCATCAATATTTCCAGGATGCTGCGTGGCATGACTTTCACTGCGCGCGCACACGGTATAGTGACCACTACTGGCACTAGAGCCATGGTGTACAACAACCCCAGCTAGGTCATATAATATCGGACTGCCATCATGAGAATTTGCAGCACTGGATCTTGATTTTGAGCTGGATATCCGTTCTTTGTTCAGGGAGTCGTTCCGTTCGCCCGTATGCGTTATATTTACAGCTGGTTCATATGATGACTGATCTAAGGCAGGTGATGTGATTCCACGTGGGTGCACTGAGCTCCGTTGATCGCGAAAACATAATGCTTCCGTTGGTTTGTTGGATTGGCTTGATGCTCCTAATTGCGCCGACGCTCCATCATCGTATGGATACGTAGCCTTTGACCACACGTCCATAGAGCAGTCTATATCATTGATCAGGTTGCGATCATCACCTTCTGTGACTACATGCTCCATGTACGGCGCCATGTTCAAACCTTCGAGAGGAAAGTCCACGTGTTCATCGAGCTTTGATTTTTTGCCTGCGCCACGCCAAGTGAATCGCTTCAAGTGCAAGCAAAGAACCGGAGGCAGAGCTTGCAGTCGGGTTTGTTTTGTAGCCCCTGAGATGCTACCGCAACATTCGCAACGATATCTTCCGGATCCCGTAAGATTCTCGATTCCTGTATACGATGCAAGGCACTGTTGCAGGGTGGCGCAGCCGTTATGCCCCTCTCCCTTCTCCGGCGCGTCGTTGGCAACAGGGATGGTCGGTCGTGTCTGTTGAGCGTGGTGCGGTGACATATCTGGAACATTGATCGTTGGAATCGGTAAGGAAAGGTCCAAGAACGGCTCTCGGCGAGTTGTAGAATATCCACATTTCGTGCAGCAGATGTGACTTGATGCCACGCCACCAAACAGACGCCAAACTGGATCAGATGTCATTTCGATATCATTTTCTACTTCACTGTGTCTGTATCTTTTTAACGTTCTCAAGGATCCTGTTTCATGCTTCGTGCAATCGAATGAGTCTGGAAGCTCCGCAATCTGACTAGATATCCCCGCAACACTTAGGGCACTGATCATCCGATCTGGCTTTGAATCAGTTGTATCTTTTCCAGTCAGACCTTTATCAAGGTGTTTGTTGATCTTCGAAGGATCTGAAAACCTGTCGCCTTCCTGCCGTTTCCTCCTTGACTTACAAGGGCGACACAGACAACCGTTTTGGTGGCGCACGGCGCCCCATCGCGAAACGATTAAAAATCCTGTGCTTTCAGTGCTCGCCATTACTTGCGGCAACGCCTTGGAGCGTATGTTTCCATTTCGTTCATCCACCGGCATGCCCTCCGTTTCAGTCACAGGGCTAGACCCTAGTGCGCCACAAGTCCTTTTGTAATCTCCAGATGATTTTATTGTTGAGTTACTTACACCACTCTGTGTCCATATCTTCCCCCTGTGGGCAGACCCACGCCTCGAGCTGCGCATACGTCGTAGTGGGACAGGAATTCCCAAGTCCCCCATCAAATTAGATCGGTCCCCATGTTCACAACCGCGTGGTAAAACTTTACCACTTTCTTTCACTGATCGTGCCACGGCAAGTTCACTTCCCCGAATGAACTCTTTGCGTAGTCGTTCTAATAGGAAGCGTGTAAATTCGTGTGCGTCCTGCTGTTGGTTACCTGCGAAAGAAGGCACAAGCGTCCACACCGCCCTTAATAGTTGATATGGCGGAAAAGCAATATATTCGCCTGTAAAGCGGGAAGTGCGAGGAAGGTCCCTGATCAGATACAGTTTCAAGGTTGAGAAGCTTCACCAAATCCAGGCAGTTGTGTGTGTTCAAAGCATGTGAAGAGGCCACAGAAAATATGGTTTGCGGCTTACCTGACCACAGTGTTCTAAGTACAGCTCGCAATTCACCTGCCAAGGCCGAAAATCCATAAGTTCATACATAAAAGTTTACACGACATTTTGTGTTGAATTTAACTGTTTCCTTGTCAAAACAGGCTTACCTCCAAGACTTGCGTGCTCCGCAGCCGCTATATTCGCCATGCCTTTCCTTGTCATTGCAGGTGGCCTCACTATGGAAGTGACAGAGTTCATCATCGTAAATAAAAAGTAATACACAGGGTTCAAGGATTTTTTTCGCTTGCACCGTGGCACAGCGCACGCGAATGGTCGAAAGGGAGGAAGGCCACGAACGGGAAAACTCACTCAGCGGCACGATGGATGTCTTGTCAACGCCCGATTCAGCTTTTCTGCGCTTACGCTTCTTCCTGAATCCCGGAAAAGACAAGATTTCGCCCGCCAGGACAGTTGCCTTTGTTCTGGGAGATTCGTGCGACCTGTCCGTCGCATAAAGAGATGTTGCCGCTTCGTCGCTCAACATGCACTCCCGAAATTCGCGCACGTGGCTGAGGGCCTGCAGAACGCTGTTCATGTAGCATGTGTTACTGACGTTGTACAACCCGGTAATGCCACTTGCGTTTTCTTCAAACATCATGGTTGAGCGCTGTCGTGAGAAGCAGAAATAACAAATAAGAACATCACCTCGCGTATTCGTATAAAATGCGTAACTTTTAAGATCTTAACTAATACCTTCGTAATACCTTCGCAGGTAATCTTATGTTCGAAGGTAGATATATATATATTAAACATGGGGTTGTAATGCCTAACTATTGCCCCACGTAGTCGAGGGTTAGTTTAATTGGAGTTTGCAACAGGGTTCGGCTGGGTGTAAAATTCGTGTGCACCGTATATTCCGCGTCGGGCCCCATGGTGTCGGTCGTTGGTGACGACGGATCCGGCGATCC
>Ga0115006_10000495_pt1 | contig 21418 bp, 20 predicted proteins | sample ArcOceMetagenome_3_FD_88943 | JGI IMG/M metagenome (GOLD analysis project Ga0115006, IMG submission 88943) | Marine eukaryotic phytoplankton communities from Arctic Ocean - Arctic Ocean- Svalbard ARC20M Metagenome | ecosystem: Environmental > Aquatic > Marine > Oceanic | place: Arctic Ocean...
AGATACCGAAGTAAACAACCATTGGACGTCGAGCTCAAGCTTGCACCAAAAAACCTTTAAGTGTGCGATCAACACCTACAGTGGCCGTATCTCTTGTCGCCAAACGCGCATTCTCAAGCAACCATTTCTGATGGTGCGCGATTAGCTTTTAGGCTCGATATGGGCACGCGCAACGAACGGTGTGCACAATAGAATCACAAGGGCGACGTGGCATTAAATCGGCTTTGGTTTTGGGTGAAAGCTCAGACAGTGTTCGCCGTGCGCCCTGACTACCTCTACGCTCGGCAACGCCTTTGATTTAAAGCCCATCGCATTGCAACCATAGGGCCGCTTTGGATCGTACGTGATCTTAAAATGAACGCACTGCCAGCAATCAGGTCCGTTCTTTATCGGCGGCTTCACGGCGCGGTTTCCAAATCTCGTAATAATATTTCCACAAAACCATACCAATAAACGCGCAGGTCACCAAGGTTGCAAACGCATTGGTCAGCGAAATGCCCTGCAACCGAGCAATCTCCGGTTTTGTCCACATAATAAAAATCATCGGTACGGCAACCAACATATAGATGCGAATTAGCTTGCACACCGCGCAGGGCGGTGGGGTCTTCTTTTGCACCGATCGATCCTCCAATTTCAAATCAGTCGTTTAAAATTAACCACAACACGCAACAGATACGCTCCGTTACCTTTATAAGACTACTCGACTAAGCTGGCCGTCACAACCTCGGCTTGGAAACGGCCCGATAACTGCGCGCCAGAAACTGGCCCGATCCCCGTTTCGAGCACCCCACTAGCGCCGGGAGACAGTACAATATCAACCGGTAAGATAACCTCTGCAGCGGCGCTTCGATGTAAATCGATCACCCGTAATTGCATTGCTCGTAGGACGGCTTGACTGGTATTTCGTAATCGTACGCGCAGCAACCCGCGTTCATTAACCCCCAAGTCGACCTTGAAAAAACGCTCGGGCGCCGTCGACAATCGCAACGAAGACAGCGCGCGGCGCGCCCGTTCACCAACGTCACCAGAGGCGTTCGCCGCCGCCGACAAATAGCCCTCGGCACGTTGCAGTTGATCGCGCTTTTGGGCCGTAATCCCGAGGTAATAACTGGCTTTGGCAGTGGCTAATAAATCGTAACTGCGCTGAATATCACTCAACCCCGGATCGATCGCGCCCCGCTGGTACCGCAACTCGCCGCGCCTTAGGTAGCCTAAATAATACCGTGGATTTTTTGAAATCGCCGTAGTGTACGCAAGCTCAGCGTTATCGAGGTTTTTTAAACTTATCCAAGCATCTCCACGAAGACGCCAAAAGTCACTCTCAGCAGGCTGCGCTGCGACAGCTTGATCGAGCAAGCGCAAGGCATTTTCAGGATCGTTTTTTGACAGCGCTAGCGACGCTCGACGCGCCGCTTTATAAGCCGGAGCGTCTGCCGCAAGACCCGACATAGCGGCCTCAAACCGCCGTTTAAACCGCGCACCAGCAACTAGACTTCGCGCCGTCAACTGATTCGCTTTAACCCGCTTCAATGACGGTGGATGGCTGGAAAAGAGATCTGAAAACTGATTGTCTCTGTCCCCATCGCCGCTCAGGGCGAGAAATGTCTGCTGCAATTCAACCGCCGCCAACGGTTCATAACCCGCCCTCGCCATATAAATCATGCCGTAACGATCGGATTCGAGTTCGTCATCGCGGCCATATCTCGCCAACCAAGCTCGCATACCGAGCGATGAGGCCATGTCGGTATATTTTTGGTACTGACGACCCTCGCTACCCGCTTGTATGGCGCCTAAACCAATCTGCATTAGGGTGCCTCGACTCTGCTGGGCCGCGCCGTGACGCGCCGCAGCATGAACGATTTCATGGGCTAACACGGCAGCGAGTTGTGCCTCGTCGTTCAGATGTAATAACAAACCACGATTAATCGCTATTTTGCCGCCAGGCAGCGCCCAAGCGTTGGGCGTTGGATTATTGATAACGCTAAATTCATAGGGTAATTGAGGATTGTCGCTGACCGCCGCTAGCCGATTACCGACATCGCTCACATAGCGCTGCAATTCCAGATCGACGTGATACACTCCCCCCTGAGCCTGCAGCGAGGGAGGATAATTTTTCTCACCGATCGCCACTTCATCACCGGTCGACATTAGCGACAGCTCGTTCTTACCCGTCACCGGATTAACCGCGCAGGCCGAGGCGAGTAATACTGTGGTGGCCATTAAGGTAAAAGACTTCACTCGACAACTCCATTTTTAGCATTTAACTGGCCAGAATGTTCTTTGTAACTTGATTTGTTACCCGGCAATCATCAAAATTATACTGTTATCTTTAACCGGTGGAAAATGATTATGCTGATGCTCCTTTCGCCAGCGAAAAAACTAGACTACGCAAGCGCTTCGGCGTTTGAGACACATACCCAACCGGAGTTACTCGATCATGCCAAAGACTTGATCTGCGGATTGCAGAAATTGTCGCCGCAAGACGTCTGCGCACTGATGAGTTTGAGCGATAAATTGGGCGCCCTGAATTATGAGCGCTTCCAAGCGTGGCAACCCCCATTTAGCGCAGCCAACTCCCGTCAAGCGGTGCTCGCCTTTCAGGGCGACGTATACCAAGGTCTGGAAGCGGGCAATATGTCCAGCGACGATCTCCATTGGGCGCAAAATCACCTGCGCATTTTATCGGGCCTGTATGGTCTATTGCGGCCACTCGACTTGATGCAACCCTATCGATTGGAAATGGGTACAAAGTTTGCCACCGCAAGGGGTGCCAATCTCTACCAATTTTGGGGCGGTATCATCACCGATAATATCAATCGCTGCCTGGGCGATGCCGACAGCGGTAAAGGCGGTCCCGTGCTGGTCAATTTGGCTTCCAATGAGTATTTTAAATCAGTCCAACCGAGTGACCTCAAGGCGAGGATCATCACGCCGGTATTCATGGATTGCAAAAATGGTGAGTATAAGGTGATTAGTTTTCACGCTAAACGGGCACGCGGATTGATGGCAGCCTTCGCTATTAAAAACCGTATTCTCGAGGTTGATCAACTTAAAAAATTCGATGGTGGCGGCTATTGTTACCAGAAAAACCGTAGCACAGAGGATAAGTGGGTATTTACTAGGGACTAGGTGGATTAATTTTGGAAAAACCTTTTTCAGCGGCCTGCGAACGCAACCAAGACGACATTGCTAGGCGGCTACAGAAGGTATTAAAGAACACCCGATGCGTCCTCGAAATCGGCAGTGGCAGCGGTCAACACGCAGTGTGCTTTGCCCCTCGACTTCCCTGGCTAGAATGGCACACCAGCGATCTCACCCACTGTCACAGCGGCATAATGCAATGGTTAAAGGCGGCACCGAATGCCAACCTGCATCCGCCGATCGCTCTCGATGTTTGCAACCCTTGGCCACAAATCGGCCAGGATGCCATCTTCACAGCTAATACTGTACATATCATGCCCTGGAGGGCCGTCACGGACCTTTTTTTGGGTGCCAGTGAGACCTTGCCCAGCCGAGGTCTACTCTGTCTGTATGGCCCGTTTATCTATACCCGCAAGTCACTCGCAGCGAGTAATAAGCGCTTTGATAAACAATTAAAACAGCGTGATCCGACGCAGGGCTTGCGCTACGTTGAGGCGCTCGACCGACTCGCTAAAAGGTCGGGCCTGAAACTTGTTGCAGACATGACAATGCCCACCAACAACCAGCTATTGGTCTGGCAAAAGCATTGCTAACCCGCCAGCGGAAAAGGATATAGCCAAATATCCGCGACCAGAGACACAAAAATCGCCAAACCTACCCAGTGATTATTTAGAAAAGCCCGAAAACAGGCGGCGCGCTGTCGGCCCCGAGCCTGGCACAATTGATAGACAAAAAGACCTGCGGTGCCAGCCAGTCCGAAAAAAAATAAGCCGCTGCGATGAAATAAATACCCGGCCAATGCGAGACACGCCAGGGTCAGTAATTGCAGTAATCCAATGTAGAGCAACTCCCTTTCCGCCCACAGCAATGCCGTAGATTTTACGCCGATAAGTCGATCATCTGGCCGGTCGACCATGGCGTAAAAAGAGTCAAACACCACAGTCCAAGCGACCACGGCAAGGTATATTACCAGCGCTTCGGCGGGTACCGTGCCGCGTTCCGCGGCAAAGCTCATTGGCACCACCCAAGCCCATGCCATACCCAATACCACTTGCGGAAAATGGCTCCAACGCTTGACGTATGGGTAGATAATAACCAGAGCCAAACCGCCAAACGAATATAAAATAGTCATTCGGTTGGTTTGTAATACCAGAGCAAAAGCCACCATCAAGAGCATAACAAATCCCACCAGGGCAGCTTTGGGCGATATCTCACCCGTCGCTAATGGGCGGTCTTTAGTCCGCTCTACATGGCCGTCGATATGGCGGTCGGCATAGTCGTTCACGATACACCCAGCCGCACGCATAACCACCACGCCACAACAAAAGATGCACAGATTATAGCCGTCGGGAAAGCCACGACCCGCTAACCAAAGCGACCAGAGGGTCGGCCAGAGCAGCAGTAAAGTACCTATCGGGCGGTCGATACGCATTAAGCGCAGCCACGGGTGAGAGCGCAGACTTGTCAGGCGCCTGAAACTCGGTTCACTCACCGGTCTGAATCGCTTTCGAGTTCATTCAAAGAGGGCAGAAACACCTCGGTCACCAAGAGGGGCTTAGCATGCACACAAAATACCGAGCGACGAGCCCACAGACGGCCAACGCCACTGCAAAGTTGAAACGCGCCGAGGTAGTCAGCCGTCACCTCGGCAACTTCGATAGCACCGCGAGTCATCGATGGCTCGCCAAATAACCACGCACCCAAAGGTTGCTCATCCAACGTATAGCCTGGGGTCAGTGCACACTCAAGCGCTGCACTTGGAATGATACTGCGAGCATAAACCCAAGGATGACCGCGGCCAGACAATATCACTTCGCGCACCAGGGCGGTCTGATGGCGTTCGAGTGCCAAATGCCGCCGCTCCGAACTAAGCGGCACCCGCCAATCTTGCGACAGAACCTCGACAGATAGTTGCCCTGCGCAACGCTTGCGCAGACGGGCTGTCAAAGAACCCTGATGCAATAACCAATCGCGCCATGGTTCGGGGAGTTGACATGCCTGTTCGGAGGTAATCACCCGCCACTCCGGCTCGCCATTACCTTTAGGCGGTTGAACAACGGCTGAGACCGGCGCGCAGTCCGCGGGTTCGATCGGCTCAGGACTATCGATCATAGATTGACGTGCCACCATCTGCCTGGCTGCGAAAGCGTTTGTATTCCCATTGATACTGGCTTAAGTGTAAATTGGCAATTTGTTCAACACCTCGATTTAAGGCTCCTACCGCTGTGTCCTCTAAGTCACTGTGAATTTCAGGATCGGCGGCCAAAAAGTGTAACTGCCAGCCGCCGCGGTCGCGCAATGCCGCGCAAAAGACGACCTTGGCGTTGCAGCGCTGTAACAGCTTGTGCACCAAAGTCATAGTCAGCGCGGAAACTCCGAACAGTCGGGCATAAGCGCCGCCGCTTTCCGGGGGTTGTTGATCCGGCAGAACCCCGATCGCTTGACCGCTCTTAAGTGCCTTCAGTAAGGCTGACACACCGCGAACATTGGTCGGTACCAAGGTTGCCCCGGAACGTTCCCGAGACCCCTTGATCCAGCTTTCTAAGGGTGCAAGTTTGGGCGGTTCATACAACGATGTCATGGCCGTACGCGCCGCTAACCACAAGCCGACAAGCTCCCAATTACCTTGATGCGGGATTAAGAAAATCGTCCCATCATCGCGCTCTAGCGTGGACTCAAAGTGTTCTATACCCTGGATAGCAGTGACATGGCGGTCGAGCCACGCGCTCGGCTGCCGCCACAACCGCGGTGTCTCACACACCGTCTGGCCCATATGCAGCATACGCTGTCGGCACAGTTGCTCGCGTTGCTCGAGGGCCATAGAGGGATAACAGAGCGCTAAGTTGGTACGCGCGACCCTGCATGGCCGCCACTCGAAGCGATAGATAGCACGACCAATACCGCGGCCGAGTGCACGGCTTACCGAGAGTGGCAAATGCGCCGCCAGTTTCAGCAGAGTGAGCGCCAAGAGGCCTTTAAATTGGCGCATTTCAGCTACCCAATGGCTTTGTTACAAGCGTTCACAAAGATCATTTTTTATGTAGTCGCGCAGTGCATCGCCAATCTCTGGGTGCTCAAGACCGAGTTCTATGTTAGCGCGTAACAAGCCAAGTTTGCTACCACAGTCATAACGGGTACCGGAAAATTCATAGGCCATAACCTGCTCCTCCATCAGCAACCCTTGGATAGCGTCAGTCAGCTGATACTCTCCACCAGAACCTGGCGCCAAACCCCTCAAGTAGTCAAAGATTCGCGGCGTAAAAATATACCGACCGGTAACCCCCATATCGGATGGCGCATCCTTTAGACTCGGTTTTTCGACGATGCCATCCAACAGGTACATCCGCTCATCCTGCTTACTGCCGCTGATCACACCGTAAGCTGAAATGCCCGGCCCTGGCACCTGTTGCACCGCTATCACAGAGCTGCGGTAAAAGTTGTGCTGGGCCACCATCTGTTGCAGCGCGGCTTGATCGCTGTGAATCAAATCATCGGCCAGCAATACAGCAAACGGCTCATCGCCAATAAGGTGCGCTGCCGTCAACACCGCGTGTCCTAACCCGAGCGCTTCGGTTTGCCTTATGTAGGTGCAACTAACCCCCTTCGGCACAACGCCCTGAGCGATTTTTAACAACTCGGTCTTGCCGCTCTTTTCCAATTGGTGCTCGAGTTCATAGGCTTTGTCAAAATGATCTGCTATCGCCCGTTTAGCCCGGCCAGTGACGAAAATCATCTCGGTAATACCAGCGGCAACGGCCTCCTCTACGGCGTATTGAATGAGTGGCTTGTCAACAACTGGCATCATCTCTTTGGGACTAGCTTTGGTGGCTGGCAAAAATCGCGATCCCAACCCAGCAACCGGGAAAACGGCCTTGCGAACAGCCTTTACATTATCGTAACCGGACATACGATCTCGCGCTCCATAAAGTCAATTTGACGTCTAGTTTAACGTCTCGTTCAATCCTGCGATACGCCACAGGCGGTGGTCGTTGGTTAATACCGCCAAGGATCGCTTATATCTACATTTGGCCATCATATTGCCTGTCATTCTAGTCGCCCTCGCTTATAATTGGCAGCGATTTAAACCTTACTCGACAAGAGAGCTATCGACGTGAATGAACCGAGCAGCAGCACTGCGACCTTTCAGGGTCTGATTCTTAAACTGCAACAGTTTTGGGCTGCCAAGGGCTGTGTCATCATGCAGCCTTTGGATCTTGAAGTCGGCGCTGGTACCTTTCACCCCGCGACTTTTTTACGCTCCATAGGACCAGAAAATTGGAATAGCGCCTATGTACAACCATCGAGGCGACCTACCGATGGTCGCTACGGTGAAAACCCAAATCGGTTGCAACATTATTATCAATTTCAAGTGGTCATGAAACCGTCGCCAAATGATTTTCAAGAACTGTATTTAGAGTCACTTTGCGACATCGGTATCGATACTTGCGTGCACGACGTTCGATTTGTCGAAGACAATTGGGAGTCGCCAACCCTCGGCGCATGGGGCCTAGGTTGGGAAGTTTGGCTGAATGGTATGGAGGTGTCCCAGTTTACTTATTTTCAGCAGGTGGGAGGGCTTGAATGCATGCCGGTGACTGGCGAGATCACCTACGGTATCGAGCGATTGGCGATGTATATCCAAGGCGTCGATAGTATCTATGATCTGGTCTGGGCCGAGGGGCCCCAAGGACCCGTCAGTTACGGCGATGTTTTCCGGCAAAATGAAGTTGAAATGTCGCGATTTAACTTTGAAGAGGCGAATGTCGATTTCCTGTTGCTCCAATTTGACGAATATGAGCGACAGAGTCAGGCACTAACGGATAAAAAGCTGCCGCTACCAGCCTATGAAATGGTTATGAAGGCATCGCACACGTTTAATCTACTCGACGCGCGGAAGGCGGTGTCCGTGACCGAGCGACAACGCTACATATTGAGAGTGCGCAGTTTGGCAAGGTCGGTCGCGCAATGTTATTTCGATTCGCGTGCTGCGCTCGATTTCCCACTGGCCGACAAAGAGATTGCCGACGATGTCAAACGACGGTTGGAGGGGGCGCTGTGATCAACAACGATCTATTGATAGAAATCGGCGTCGAAGAAATCCCACCCAAGGCATTGGCGGTGCTATCGGATGCGTTCAAAGTCAATGTAACAGAGGGCTTGCAGCGTCAACAGCTGCAATCTGGAGCCATCACCGCCTATGCAACACCCCGTCGTTTAGCGCTGTTAATCGAGGGCCTCGATCGCCAGTCGCCGGATCAGCAGACCGTGGTTTGGGGGCCACCGATAAAGGTTGCCTTTGACGACAACGACCAACCGACCCGAGCGGCTGCAGCTTTCTCCAAGAAAAATTCGCTGCCGTTGGATAAGCTTCGTGACTACGTCGAAGACGATGGCCAGCAACATAAACTCTGCGTGCGAAAAACCGTGCCTGGCACTGCCACCGAGACACTGCTAGGAGAAATTATTAACCAAGCGCTTAGCGGTTTGCCCATCCCAAAACGTATGCGCTGGGCTAAATCCCGCGAAGAGTTTGTGCGGCCAGTGCGCTGGGCCGTGGTGCTCTATGGCGATCGGGCGCTGAGCTATAAGATTCTTGGAATAACCGCCAGCAATACCAGTCGCGGGCATAGATTCCACTCCCCCGACGAATTTGTCATTCAATCCCCGCGTGGGTACCAAGAGCAAATGCATGCACATTTTGTGGTGGCCAGCGTTGATGAGCGCCGGGCAACTATCCGCGCAGGCGTTGAGGCGCTTGCGCAAGAGCAAGGCGGAACAGCGGTAATCAGCGAGGCGCTGCTTGAGGAGGTCGCAGCGCTTTGCGAGTGGCCGGTACCACTGCTTGGCCGGTTCGATGAGGCATTCTTGGACATCCCTGCAGAAGCGCTGATCTCGGCCATGCGCGGACACCAAAAATATTTTCATGTAATCGACGATAACGGTAATCTTCTACCGCTTTTTATCACCGTTGCCAACATTGACAGCCTAGACCCTGGCCAGGTTGTTGCCGGAAACGAGCGGGTTATCCGACCACGATTGGCAGATGCGGCGTTTTTCTACCACAACGACCTTAAAGTGAGTCTGCAAGAGCGACGCCAAGGCCTCAAAAAAGTCGTCTATCAAGCGCAATTGGGGAGTCTATTTGAAAAGACTGAAAGGGTAGCCGCGCTCAGCCGTTGGCTAGCGACTGCGACTGGAGCCGATCCGCTGTGCGCCGAGCGCGCCGGGTTATTGTGCAAGTCGGATTTGATCAGCGATATGGTCGGTGAATTTGACGATCTGCAAGGGATTATGGGACGCTACTATGCCGCCAATGACGGCGAGGACCCAACCGTTGCTAGTGCCCTTTATGAACAGTATTTACCGCGCTTCTCAGGCGACAAACTCCCACAGGAACCCGAAGGTATTGCCTTGGCACTGGCCGACCGCTTAGACACCCTGGTCGGTATTTTTAGCATTGGCCAACAACCCACTGGCTCCAAGGATCCCTTTGCATTGAGGCGTGCCAGCCTTGGGTTATTACGAATTATTGTCCAGTCAAATATTGATGTCGACCTGAAACTAGCCATTTACCAAGCCGCGAAGCAGTTGCCTACGGTTGACACTAAGTCGTTAAATAACCTATGTGAGCAAGTGCTCACTTACATTTTAGAGCGCAACGTGTCTGCTTATAAAGAACAAGGTATCCGTATCGAAAGTTATAATGCGGTGGCCGCACTGGATTTGAGTAACCCGCTGGATATTGACGCTAGGGTGATTGCGGTACATCGATTTAGCCAGCGGCCTGAAGCTATAGCCCTAGCTTCCGCCAACAAACGGGTGGCCAATATTCTAGCCAAACAGGCAGACCAACCGGTGGCGATCAACCCCGCCGCACTGCGGGACGATGCAGAGATTCTATTGGCCAAAGCCATTCAACAAATGCAAGGCAAGGTTGCCCCGCTCATCGCGGAACGAAAATACCACCAAGCACTAGAGCTGCTGGCGGAACTGCATGAAATAATCGACCGATTTTTCGTCGAGGTTATGGTGCTCGCTGAAGATCCCGACATCAGGACTAACCGGATTGCTCTGTTGCAGCAACTTCGATGCCTTTTTCTCGATGTCGCAGACATCTCATTATTAGCGACAAGCTAATCGACATCATAGACCTCAAGGATGAAGATTTATGCTGATACAGCTTTTTAAGGCCGCGTTATTTTATATGGGGTACGTGGTTCTAATTGCTATTAATAGCATCGCCTGCTGCCTATTATTTTTCTTACCGCTGACTAATCGACAACGCTTGGGCACCCTATCGAGCCGTTTGATGATGAATTGGTTAAAGCTGACCTGCAACATTCGTATCGTCGTCACTGGATTACAAAATATCCCCGACAAACCTTGTGTCGTGGTCAGTAATCACCAAAGTTCATGGGAAACATTTTACCTGCAACGATTATTGAAACCCGCCAGCGTAATCGTGAAAAGAGAACTGCTATGGATGCCGTTATTTGGCTGGGCGCTGGCCCTTTCAGGCCCTATAGCGATCCGCCGCAGTCATCCTGTAGCAGCACTACGCCAGGTGTTAAAACAGGGCCGTAATTGTATTAACAAGGGTAGCAACGTAATCGTCTACCCAGAGGGGAGTCGCTCTCCTGCTGGAACGTTAAAGCCCTACAAAGTTAGTGCTGCGGCGTTGGCAGTAGCGGCACAAGTACCTATTTTGCCAATCGCCCACGATGCGGGGAACTGTTGGCCTGCCCATCGCTTCATCAAGCATGCTGGAACCATAACCGTTCGCATCGGCGAGCCGATTGAAACGCACTCCCACAGCCCTAAAGAACTGACCTCTATGGCGCAGGTCTGGTGCTCGTCTGCGCTGCGAGCCGACGCGCTATCAGATATCTAGGTTGACGACTGAAAGAGCGTTTTTATCGATAAACAAACGGCGCGGCTCAACCTGATCACCCATCAGCGTGGTGAACATCTGATCAGCAGCGATTGCATCATCGATCGTCACGCGCAGCATACGACGACTCTCTGGATCCATCGTCGTCTCCCATAATTGCCCTGGATTCATTTCCCCCAGGCCCTTATAACGCTGGGTATTAATCCCACGGCGAGCCTCGGCCATTAGCCAGTTAAGCGCCTCTTCAAAATCGCTAACCGGGGCGCTTCGCTCACCACGGTTTACCGTTGCGCCTTCTTCGAGCAACCCCTGTAGGCTATTTCCCAACGCAACCATCGCGCGGTATTCCTTGGATGCAAAAAAGTCACGATTGAACAGATAACTGTGCGGCGCACCATGGGCCATAATTTCGACTTTTGGTAAAAATATATTTCGCTCTAAATCTTCGTGCACCACAACCGTATATCGGTGGGTCCCGCCGTCGCCAGTATCAAGTTTAGAATCCAATTCAGCACACCATAAGCCCAACTTGTCCGCGTCAAGATGCAAGTCGCTGCTAAATTCTTGGATATAGACCAGCGCTTGTAGGACGTTAATCGGGTAAACCAGGGAGAGCCTGTTCATCATATTAGCGACGGAGCGAAAGGAACTTACCAGAGATTCCAGCGCGACACCTTGGATCGGTGGAGCGCTGCTGTTCACATGCAAGCTGGCATTTTCAAGCGCCTTTTGGGTTAAATAGCTAGTCAGCGCTGCATCGTCCTTCAAGTACTGCTCGGACTTTCCTTTACTGACCTTATAAAGCGGCGGTTGAGCGATATAAATATGTCCATTTTCAACCAATGAACGCATTTGCCGAAAGAAAAAGGTTAACAGTAAAGTGCGTATGTGCGAGCCGTCGACATCCGCATCGGTCATGATCACAATGGTGTGGTAGCGAAGTTTTTCAATGTTAAACTCCGATGTCCCGATACCGCAGCCCAGCGCGGTAATCAAGGTGCCGACCTCAGCGCTCGAAAGCATCTTGTCAAAACGCGCCTTCTCGACGTTTAAAATCTTGCCTTTCAATGGCAGTATCGCTTGTGCGCGTCGATCTCGTCCCTGCTTTGCAGATCCCCCGGCCGAATCGCCCTCCACCAAATATAGTTCTGACAACGCAGGGTCTTTTTCTTGGCAATCTGCCAATTTTCCCGGTAATCCCGCGATATCCAGTGCTCCCTTGCGTCGCGTCATCTCCCGAGCTTTACGGGCCGCCTCTCGAGCGCGCGCTGCATCAATCATTTTATTAACGACAGCCTTTGCATCTTGAGGAAACTCCATGAGGTAGTCGTTAAATTTATCGCCCATTTCCTGCTCAACCGCGGTTTTAACCTCTGAACTCACTAACTTGTCTTTGGTTTGAGAAGAAAACTTTGGATCGGGCACCTTGACTGAAACAATGGCCGTCAGCCCCTCACGCGCATCGTCGCCGGTAGTATTGACCTTAGCTTTGCTGCCTATCCCCTCTTTTTCAATATAGCTGTTTAAGCCTCGGGTCAAGGCGGCGCGAAAACCCGCTAGATGGGTACCACCATCGCGTTGCGGTATATTATTGGTATAACAAAGTAAATTTTCCTGGAATCCGTCGTTCCATTGCATCGCAACCTCGACGCTAATGCCATCTTCACGGTCGACGTTAAAGTGTAGTGCGTTATTGATTGTTGATTTATTGAGGTTTAGAAAATCTACGAACGCCATCAATCCACCCGCATAGGCGTATTTTTCTTCTTTTCCAGAGCGTTCGTCATGCAAGGTAATACTCACACCTGAATTTAGAAATGACAGCTCACGGAGACGTTTGGCCAAAATTTCAAAGTGAAAGCGAATATTCGAAAAAGTATCACCCGATGGGACGAAGTGAATTTCCGTTCCCGTAGCCTCGGTGTCACCGACCATTTCTAAGGGCCCTTGAGGTACGCCGTGTTGGTAATGTTGCTCGTAGACTTTACCGTTGCGGCGTATCGTCAGCCTTAGTTCACGAGAGAGCGCATTGACCACCGAAACGCCTACACCGTGCAGCCCCCCGGAGACTTTGTAACTATCAGCGTTAAATTTACCCCCCGCATGCAGTACCGTCATAATAACTTCCGCTGCCGAAACGCCCTCTTCGTGCATCTCTGTTGGGATACCTCGACCATCATCTGACACAGAAATCGATTCATCGGGGTGAATAACAATGCGAATATCGGAGCAAAAGCCTTCAAGGGCTTCATCGATGGAATTATCGACAACCTCAAACACCATATGATGCAAGCCCGTCCCATCGTCGGTATCACCGATATACATACCGGGACGCTTGCGAACTGCATCCAGCCCCTTGAGAACGGTAATACTTGAGGAGTCGTAATTATGTTCGTCGCTCATAAGCAGTCAGCTTCCTGTGATTGATTGGGCAGTAACAACGCCGTGTTCTACGTGGAACATTTGGTGAGCGGTATTTTCAACCAGACTCACAAAGTCTCTTTTATCTACACCAGTCATAAAATACTGGCATCCTAGTCCGTTCAAGCACTCGACCACCTGTTCACGGTGATGGTAATCAAGCTCCGCCGGAAGGTCGTCCAGTAGAAAAACGCATGCTTGACCCGCCTTTCTGCGATAGAGCGCCGCCTGCGCCAGCTTCAAGGCATAAATCAACAGCTTTAACTGCCCTCGAGACAACCTCTCGCCGGCTAGTACGCCATCCACTCTGACCTTTAGATCGCCGCGATGCGCGCCATGATGCGTCTTACCAAACTTGCAATCACGACCGTTATCCGCCGCCATCACCACATCCAACGTCTGCTCGCGAGACCAACCCCTTTCATGCTCAAAATGAAGCGCGCCCAAGCCGTCAAAGAAATGCGCAATCGTCACCACTTCGGCTTGTAGTTCGGCTAAATAATTATCTCTGTGAACAGCGATCGCATCGGACAGAGCAACAAACTCTCGGGTCCATACAGCCAGTTGTTCCGGCTCTATTCTATCATGCCGCAACAACTGATTGCGCTGTTTTAACGCTTTTTGGAACCGTCGCCACAACCCAGCATACGCAGGTTCCACGTGGAACACTCCCCAATCGACAAACTGGCGGCGCTGCATTGCACCGCCTTCAAGTAGCAAAAAGCTGTGTGCGTCAATTAACTGCAGGGGTAATTCAGCCGCCAATTCACTCGCAGTGTCGATCGCCACGCCGTCATAGCGAGCCTCAAACCGGCCATCAATGGTGCGTTTGACGCCCAACTGGCGGCAGTCACTCGACGGATCACTTAAAATCTGGGCTGACACTACCAACTCGGCCTGCCCAGACTCTACCACCAAACGTAAGTCTCTATGTTTGAATGAGCGGCCCCTACCGAGGATATAAATAGATTCCAGGAAGCTCGTCTTACCGCTCCCATTATCACCGAACAGCACATTAGCGCCAGGGTGGCAGTGAACACTTAGGTCGTGTATGTTCCGGAGGTGTAAAATATTCAGTTTTGATAGCAGCATTTATTGCCCAGCGCCAAACTAGATAAGCCTGATCGTCGAACACCTACACACCAACAACAAATCTATAGCCGCATCGGCATAACTACATAGACCGCCTTACTATCAGCTGCGTCCTGGACCAATGCACTACTATTAGAATCGGATAGCGTAAAGCGTACCTGGCTGCCCTTTAATACATTCAGGACATCGAGCAAGTAACTGACGTTAAAACCAATTTCTAAGTCCTCGCCAGCATAGTCAACGGAAACTTCCTCCTCCGCCTCCTCCTGTTCTGGGTTATTCGCGAGCATCTTCAATGAGCCGTCTGACAGTAGTACTCGCACCCCACGGTATTTCTCGTTGGATAAAATCGCCGTGCGGTTAAACGCCTGCCGCAATTCAGCTCTATCGCCCACCACCAACTTCTCTCCGCCCTTCGGCAACACCCTTTCATAATCCGGGTAAGCTCCATCGACCAACTTGGATGTGAAGCAAAAATCAGCAGAATTAACCCGCACGTGATTTGAGCCTAGTGAAATATCAATTTCATCTTCACCGAGCAGTCGCGATAGCTCCATAATCCCCTTGCGCGGCAAAATAGCGGTTAGATTTTCTTCAACATCGGCCTCGCATTCGACATCGCACAACGCCATTCGGTGGCCGTCGGTCGCCACCGCGCGTAATTTGTTGCCAGCGACCTCCCACAACATACCATTCAGATAATAACGAACATCCTGCTGCGCCATTGCAAACGAGGTCGCGTCAATCAAATGCTTGATAACGCTCGCATCCATATTCAGCGCAACGCTGTTCTCGCTTTCTTCAACGGACGGAAATTCGCTGGCAGGAAGTGTCGCTAGAGTAAAACGACTGCGACCACTGGTCAGCTGAGCTTTACCATCACCGCTGTTAAAATTGACCATGGCGCCCTCTGGAAGAGAGCGACAGATATCAGATATCTTCCGCGCAGACACCGTGATTTCACCACCTTCGGTACACTCGGCAACCTCGGTATAGCCAACAATTTCAACTTCGAGATCGGTTCCGGTCACCGACAGACGATGACCCTCTATACTCAACAACACGTTAGATAGTATTGGCAATGTTTGTCGCCGCTCAACCACTCCGACAGCTAACTGAAGGGGTTTGAGCAAGGCTTCACGTGAAAGGCTAAATTTCATAACAATTCCCTATGCGTGACTAAGTCATCATTTGGTTAAGTTGACAGCGCTCTAAACAAGCTCTTCAAATCCCGTTTCAATTCTGTGTCGACAATTTCCAACTCTCTCACCTTACGACATGCGTGTAACACCGTGGTGTGATCGCGCCCGCCGAACGCTTCCCCAATCTCCGGCAGGCTATGGTTGGTCAGTTCCTTGGCAATAAACATAGCCACTTGCCTCGGCCTAGCAATGGAGCGACTCCGACGCTTAGAAAGCAAATCGGACATCTTGAGCTTGTACTGATCCGCCACCACTCTTTGAATGTTGTCTATGGTAACGAGCTTGTCTTGCAGTGCCAATAAATCTTTCAGAGATTCTCGAATTAAATCAATATCAATGTCCCTACCAGAGAACTGGGCATGCGCCATTACGCGCTTTAAAGCACCCTCTAACTCTCGCACGTTGGAACGAATTCTTTGCGCGATAAAAAATGCTGCGTCACGGCTCAATGTCACTCCGACTTGCTGAGCTTTATTGATCAAAATAGCCACCCGCGTCTCCAACTCGGGCGGTTCCACTGCCACGGTTAGACCCCAACCGAATCGAGATTTAAGACGCTCTTCAACCCCGTCCATCTCCTTTGGATACCGATCACAGGTGAGGATCATTTGCTGACCGCCTTCCAGCAACGCATTGTAGGTATGAAAAAATTCTTCTTGGGAGCGCTCTTTTCCCGAAAAAAATTGTATATCATCGATTAATAGAGCGTCCACCGAACGATAAAATCGTTTGAACTCGTCGATCGCTTTCAACTGCAGTGCCTTGACCATATCGGCAACAAACCGTTCAGAGTGCAGGTAAACGATCTTTGCACTGGGATTCTCTAGCCGCATTGCATTACCGACGGCATGCATCAGGTGGGTCTTACCAAGGCCCACGCCACCATATATGAACAGTGGATTATAAGACCCACCTGGATTCTCCGCGACCTGTTGTGCCGCAGCAAACGCTAGTTGATTGGATTTACCCTCGACAAAATTATCAAAAGTGAAATTTGCATTCAGGTTGCTCTGCAAGCTTTTTTCGGCCGCCGAAGTGATGGGCATACCAGCCCCATTCGCTTTAGGATGCGTCGCAACGCTAACGCTCCCCAACGGACTGCGTTCCTTAACAATTTCAATGCTACCGGCAAGTTCAGGCTCAGGCGTTACTTTAGGCGCTGGGGTAACTAATTTACGCTCAGACAAGCCATTACTAACAATCAGCGAAACCGCTCGACCACCCAATTGTGAGCAAAGTTCTTCGATGCGTTGGGTGAACTTATTTTTCACCCAGTCTTGAATAAATCTATTCGGCGCTAAAAGGCAGAGTTCTCCTTCTGTAGTAACCTGACTTTGACCGATGGTTAACGGCCGTATCCACGTATTGTATTGCTGTTCCGGAAGTTCGCTCCGCAATTGACTTTGACACTGGTGCCAAATAACGTCAGGCATTTCAGATGCCATTCTTATTATCCTTGAAATGAGCTACAAATAAACGGTCAGTTACGCTGACTTGTATACGCTATTAAATAAACCTTTAAACAGGTTGTCTCTGGTGTCTTTGGCGTCCTTGGCGTCTTTTTTAGGACCTATGGCGCAGGTCGTCTGACGATTGATATGATATCCCAGGAAAACCATTTTATCCACATGAAAAAAAACCGGAAAAATTAATCCAAAAACAAAAAAGTACATATAATCAAAGACCTAAAAAAAAAGTGGTTTTTTTTAACTAACACAAAACTAAAAAAACCTGCTGGTTTTTTGGTCAATTTTGTGTATAACCTGTATATAACCAGTGTAATAGCCAGTGGTAATACAGCCAAAAAGAGCGTCTCGGTCATCACTACTTAAAATGACTGGAGATTTGTTGTCGGTCACTTTCCGATGCAAAACGACGAAAATATATGCCCCAATAAATCGTCCGAACTAAAACGTCCGGTAATCTCTGCAAGACTCTGTTGCGCCGCGCGCAAGTCCTCCGCCAATAACTCCCCAGAGCCAAATTTCTGCAACTGTGACCTACCGGCCTCTATCTGAGTTAGTGCCGTAGACAGCGCAACCACATGCCGACGCCGCGCGGTAAAGACACTCTCATCGCTGGCGACATAACCCATTTTCTCGAGCAAATGAGCTGTTAACTCATCTATACCTAACCCGTACTTAGCTGAAATCCCAAACGTGGAAAGGTTGTTATCGATAGGTCCAGGCTCATGCCCCGAGCAATCGACCTTATTCAATACCATGGTTATCCGCTGACACGATTCTCCGCACCGAGCAAAATACTCCGGCCATAGCGTGCGAACGTCCCCACCTTCGCCATCCATCGCATCGACCATAAAAAGCACTTGATCAGCGGCTTCGACTTCAGCCCATGCGCGACGAATTCCCTCTTTTTCTATTGCGCTGTCAGTCGCCCTTAGACCCGCCGTATCAATAAACTGTACCGGCACACCGTTCAACGACACCATATGCCTTAAAACATCGCGCGTGGTTCCAGCCTCATCGGTAACGATCGCCACATCATTGCCGACTAAGCAATTGAGCAAACTGGATTTTCCAACGTTCGGTTTGCCCACCAATACGACCGTCATGCCGTCTCTTAATAAGGCACCCTGCCGCGCTTGATCGAGTATTGCGCCGAGTTGCACCACCAGCTGTTGAATAGAACTAAGAAGTTTTGGGTCGGATAGAAAATCTATTTCTTCCTCGGGAAAGTCGATCGAGGCCTCAACAAATACCCGAACTTCGATGACCTTTTCGACCAAGCGCTCTACCGCCCGGGAAAATTCACCCTGCATGGACCGCACCGCAGATTTGGCCGCTTGCACCGAAGACGCCTGGATTAGATCGGCGACCGCTTCCGCTTGAGCTAAATCCAATTTACCGTTTAAAAAGGCCCGCTCACTAAACTCACCCGGCCGCGCTTGACGTGCGCCCAAATCAACGCAGCGCTGCACCAATTGGGCCAATACCACGCTGCCTCCATGCCCTTGAAGTTCAAGTATCGATTCGCCAGTAAAGGATTCTGGCGCTGGGAAAAACACCGCAATACCGGTATCCAAACACTCACCTTGGGCATCGCAAAATTGTTTATAGGTAGCTCGCCGAGGTATCAGGCACCCCCCCAAAACCGCATCCATATAATCGCTTAGATCGGTTCCAGACAGCCGCACTACTCCAACGCCACCAGCACCAGGTGCGGTGGCGATCGCAACGATGGTATCGACGCTATTACTGTACATATTGTTTCAACGTCAGCATCAACGGCTGGCCTTATATCTGGCCGATGTGTGCTATGCCGACTCCTTTCGTAAGATCTGGCGATTAACAAACCATTGTTGACCCATAGACAATAAATTGTTCACCGTCCAATAAAGTACTAGACCAGAGGGAAACCACAAAAACATAAAGGTAAAGGCGATGGGCATATATTGCATCACTTTAGCTTGCATGGGATCGCTTGGGATGGGTTGCAGTTTCTGCATTAAAACCATGCTCAACCCCATCATCAAGGGCAAAATAAAGTAAGGATCCATTGCCGATAAATCCTTGATCCAAAGCAACCAAGGCGCATGGCGTATCTCAACGCTTTCAGACAAAACCCAATACAGCGAAATAAATACTGGCATTTGCAACAGCATCGGCAAGCATCCACCCAGTGGATTAACTTTTTCTCGCTTCCAAAGCGCCATTTGTTCCTGGCTCATCTTCTGCCTATCTTCACCGTACAGCTCTTTTAAGCGCTCCATCTCAGGTTGCAGACTGCGCATTCTCGCCATCGACTTAAGACTTTTCGCAGACAGTGGAAACAATAATAATTTAATCAAAACCGTCAGCACGATGATTGCCCAACCCCAATTGCCCACCACCCCATGGATCGCCACCATGGTTTGATAAATGGGCTTGCAGATAATCCAAAAGATGCCGTAATCGACAACTAAGTCAAGATATTCGGCCAGAGTTTCAAGTTCCGCTTGATCCTTGGGGCCGACGTACAGTAGCGCGCTATAACTGCCCTGCTCGCCGCTGGGTACTGTCAATGGTTGACCCACCACGCTGAGTAAATACAGCGGATTCTGGGCGTTCGAGCGTTTCACTGAATAGCGATTTTCATCCCCACGTGGTGGAATCCATGCGGCTACATAATAGTGTTGCAAGAAAGCGATCCACCCCCCCTCCAACGAAACCGCTACCGGCTTATCATCGATATCATCAAAGTCATATTTAACAAAATTGGTTTCGGGTTCCCGCAACGCGGCCCCTAAAAATGGCTGCTGCCCCAGCGCAGTAGTCAACGCCAGTGGCTCACTTGCATCGCGCTTAATTTGACCAAAAAAGCTCGCTTGCCAATCGTTGCTGCTAGCGTTGTCGACCCTGTAACTAACGCCGATCTTATAGCTATCGCGAGCGAAGCTAAATCGCTTTACTATCCCTACCAGCCCTTGCTGCACGACTAAATCTACGTCTAGGCTTTGCTGGTCGCCGAGTACGTAATCCCGCGCGCGCGCGTCAAACAGTGGTCGTCCAGAATCCTTGCTGTCTGTACCGTCAACGCCGATCAATCCACTGCTGGCGATATAACGCCGTTCGTTCGAGCGCTCAAATATTTGCAGCGGTACACCGCCATCGGCAGGCATCTCATTCAAGTGATCGAGTAATTTCACCGATACAATATCGCCCCCATGCAAGTCGATTAATAAGTCGAAGACTTGGGTACGAACACGCACCAGGTTACCGGGGTTGTTATCAACTGATGCTGGCACTACTACTCTACTGGCCAGAGCCGGCAAATCATCTCCCGCAGGAGGCGCACCTGATTGACCCTCTCCCTCTATTATATTTGGAATTTCTTCATTTGCCCGAGGCTTGATACCGAGCGCTTGGCTAGAAACATCGAATTGCGTCCACTCGATCATCAACAACCAAGCAACGATGGCCATACCGCTCAAAAGACTAATTTTTTTCCAATCCATAACTTTATACTTCTCGCTTGTTATCATTGTTCGTGGTCTTAATATCACCCGGGACAGGGTCGTAGCCACCATCGTTAAAAGGGTGACATTTAGCAATGCGGCACAACCCTAAAAAGCCGCCTTTAATCGCACCATGCCGATCTAAGGCTTCAATCGCATAACATGAACAACTCGGGTAGAACCGACAGTTAGCCCCAATTAAAGGACTAATTAATAGTTGATATCCCCTGATCAGTAGGATCAGTAACGACCGCATCGACAACCCCTTTACGATGATCACATTTCTGCGAGAGTCTGACCCATGCGCGTTGCAACAACAAGTTTATTTCAATCGGCGACAGCGAGCGGATTCCACCGCGCACTAAAAACACTGCGTCGAGGCCACCAAGCGAATGATGTAAGCGAAAGCTCTCGCGAATAACTCGTTTTAGACGATTTCGGGCAACAGCGGTGGGTATGTTCTTTTTACTAACGACTAGACCAAGGCGGGCATGGCGGCAGTTATTGTACCGCGCCAATATCAGATAGTTAGGGTGAGACACCTTGAGCTGATTGGCCTCAAAAACCAAACTGAAATCAGTAGAGTTAACCAGTCGGTATCGGCTTGGGAACTTCAGATCAGGCACAGTGGGCGCACAATGCCCAACCGCTAGGCAGCGAGTCGCTTGCGGCCTTTCGCTCTACGACGGTTGAGAACAGCTCTACCCCCTTTGGTCG
>Ga0115006_10000498_pt1 | contig 21338 bp, 18 predicted proteins | sample ArcOceMetagenome_3_FD_88943 | JGI IMG/M metagenome (GOLD analysis project Ga0115006, IMG submission 88943) | Marine eukaryotic phytoplankton communities from Arctic Ocean - Arctic Ocean- Svalbard ARC20M Metagenome | ecosystem: Environmental > Aquatic > Marine > Oceanic | place: Arctic Ocean...
CATGAACTTGGGAGCATTCTGCTCCGAGTTCACGTCGTACTGACGGGTGAACTCGACGTCCGTCGTCATGCTGCCGTTCGTCTCGTAAAACATCGCGGGGGGTGACAGGGTGTAGAGGACCTTGTAGAACGGAGCGTTCCTCGTGAAACTACCGCCCTTCATCCTGTGCAGACCGTCAATCGTCACCTTGAAGCCTGTCTCAGTGTTATACTGGTTCATGTACGTGTAGTCCAAATATCCAGTTAATTTGCCGCCGAAGTTTTCACTGATGAACTGCTCCATCTCTTCCACCTGAATCTCTGTCACATCCTTCTCCTCCCCGTACTTTTTCATTAGCTGCTGAAGAACGTACTCCTTCGTGGGCATGGCATCCCTCTGCTTCCTATTCCCGTAAAGCTTGGCCTCAATAGGGAGAGGAACGCACCTCGTGCTGTCGTACACCTTGCTGCTGTATTCAGGTGCCGGAATGTCAAGACCCTCCTTCACCCATTGGGCAGGATCATCGTAGTCGGCCCTGCTCTTCACCGCCAAGTCGTTCTTCGGCGCGGGGATGATCCTGACGAGGACAGTAGCGCAACTGACCCTCTTGAAACCGTCAAGCTTTGATGCCGCGAACTTCTTATCCTTGATGTTGGGCGACATTTTGATAAGGGGCAGCTGGAAGCTTCCGGCGTTGAGGCAATACTCCTGGTCGTTGGAGTCCTCCGGCTGCTTTTTCCTGTTTCCAACCTCCGTGAATAGGCTCAACAGAGCGTAACCCACCACCACGATTTTCTTGGTTTGCTTGTCAATCGTGTCAACCCTGATCATCAGGGTCGCGGTGGGATCAAAGTGCTCGCTTCTGTACTCCTGACGGAGTGTATACTTTGGAGCCAAGATATTACCACCGAGGTCGCACATGGCTAACGCCCCATCTTTCCCATCCCTCTCCTCCTCAAACAACTTGTTATTCTTCATCATATTCTTCATAACGACCCTCGTCACAGTACAGTTGTCAGGGAGCGACCTCGCGCCGTCGATGTACACATCGACGCCATCCGCAGACTTGTCGAATGGGTGAGGTGGAGTCTTTTCCTCAAACTCGATCCATGGCTCCTCTCCTTCCTCCTCATCAAGTAGGTCAAGATCATCCAGGTCGGCTCCTAACTCGTCTTCCACCTCGTCGATCGCAGCAGGCTGCAAGCCATTGTGCTTGTTAGCCTTTCCACGCGCCCCCTTGTTACTCCTGTGACTCCTCCTACTGGCAGTGTCACTGTGAGGATCCTGCACAGCTCCTTCGTCGCTGACGACGATCGAGAGCAAAGCCGCTGGCTCTGCATCCTCGCTCTTCACGACAAGCTGCACCTGCTACTCACCGTGGATAGGGTTGCCGTGAGCGTCAATCAGCTTCACGGTTCCAGAGAACAGAGGACCGTCCGCCCCAGCCGGCACAGCGCTGACTCTCAGGCTCGTTACCGTGGCGCTCGATTTAACCTCAGTTGCTTGCCGCTTCAGGCTGTAAGTGAGGGAGTGCTCGCTCGACTTGCCCTTGGCAGGTTTGGTTGTGAAGACAGTCTCGTATTTCGTCTCCTCCTCTTCCTCCCCCTCCCCTCCTCCCTCTGTTACAGTCTCCACCTGGATACTTATATTAGGCTTCTTCTCGAGGTGAGCGTGCGGCAGTATCTCGAGGCGATGGAAAGAAACGAAAAAGTCGTGTTCGACAGGCTTTTCAACATCCTCCTCATTGTCCTCATCCTCTTCCTCCGGCTCCGCCTCTCCAGCGTCATGTTCGCCCCCGTGCTGGTCCTCATCACCACCCTCGGGACCCTTTTCAGCACTATGTTTAAGCTTCTCGTCGTTATCATGGTCATGAGCCTTGTCAACGTGCTGCCTTTTCTTGATGGGTTTCTTCTTTTTCTTGTTCTTGGTCTCGACCTTCTCCTCTTCAGGTTCCTCATCCTTCTCTTGCGGCCACTTGTACATGTGCTGGGTCATGGTAGGCTCGATGGAGAATTGTTCTGTAGGTTTGCCATTATGACGGACCCTTAAGAACATGGTCGGCTTCTGCAACGCCTCCTCGGAAACGTCGGGAGTCTCCTCGTTCTTCATACGCAAGAAGCTCGCGTTGAAAGCCCCAGGATTCAGCGTCACCTTAAAGTTTCCTACCCTCAACTTGGGGGTCTCTGACTCTTCGACCTCATGGAAAAGAGGGAAGCTGCACCAGCCGAGAGTCTTGGTGAGAGGTTTGTTGGCCATACCATCAGCCTCTGGGGTATAATCGATCTGGAGGATAAGGTGCATGGTAACGAGGGGAGAGGTCTTGGGGTATGCCTTCGCGAACCCGAAAACAGTTTGGGTCTGGCCATTCGCAGACTTTTCGCTATCGTAAAACTTGGACTGCTTGGGTTTGGCCGAGAACATCCTGTCGCCATTGTAGATACAATGGACGATCCTCGTCCTAGCAAGATCCAGTCTCTTGAGCTTCCTCGGGAAGTGGATGCCGTAGTCACAAAAGAGCTTGAAGCCCTGGTTGACGTCGTACTGCATCTTGTAGTGGGAAATGGCAGAACTTGAGTTGGCAGTCGGATCTCCAACGGGCATCTCTCTGGCTAGAGCTTGCTGAACCCTTAGGGCCTGGATCGCACGCTTCTGATCCGCCAGCCACTTTTCGTGTGCCAAGGCGCGTTCGTGGGCCTCCTTCTCCGCAGCAATCTTCTCCTTGATCGCGCTGTTGGCCGCCTCCTGCTCAAGTCTTTCCTGCTCGAAGCGCAGTTTAGCCATGTACTCAAGGTGGTCTATTTTCAGTTTCTCAAGGCGCTTAGATTCTGGTAGGGATGACATGAAGGACATCATGTCACCTTCAGTGGAAGAGGAGGAGCGAAGGTGGGGAGGCTGGGGCTGGGCAGCGGAAGACTGGCTTTGTTGTGGTTGTTGCTGCTGGGGCTGAGCATGTGCGTGCATGGGGGCAGGTGCACCGTAGTAGGAAGGCGCGACGGTAGACTCGTGCAGCGAAGAAACTTCTTCTTGAAGCCGCTGGTTCTCCTGCTCAAGTTGCGTTGTCTGTTGTTGGAACATTTGCATGTACATTTGCATCTGCTGCTGCATCTGTTGCTGCTGTTGTTGTTGTTGCTGTTGTTGTTGCTGCCTCTTCTGGTCGGCCTGCTGCTGCATGAACATTTGCATCTGCTGCTGCTGCTGCCATTGTTGCTGTTGCATCTGCATCTGCATGCTCATGGCGTAGTTGGGATCAGACTGAGGCATGGAATGGTAAGGGACAGGAGGGGCTGTTGGAAGGAATGAAGGGGCAGCCTGGTTGTTGACAGCGCTGTAGCCGTAATTGTTCATTCTAGGGTTGAATTGCCTCTGGTTGCTCCGGTTTTCGGGTTTGTTCTCGAAGGCGCCAGGATTGCCGCCGCCCGTTGAAGCGGACGAAGCGATCTCTTCCTCCAACTTGCGGATCTCATTCATTGCCTCCCGCTGGTCTATATTAGGGTTATTCATTGCCTCCATCTTGAGATGTTTGAGCGCCAAAAGGGCCTCATCGGAAGCAGACTTGCTCATCGACTGCTTCTTGTTCTTGGAATTCTTAAGGGAAGAATGCTTTTTTATTGTTTCGTCTAGGACATCTTCGGGGGCTTTATTCTCGTCGTCGTCATATTCCTCGTCGTCGCCATCGTTATCATCATCATCACCAATTGGAAGGTCACTACGTAAATCCTGCTGATTTCGGTTCTCGGCCGTGCCGTCCTCCGGCGGTTTGGTGACGTAAACCTCCTTTATCACGATCTCCTTCTTTACTCTCGTTGGCGATATGGGAACCTTCTCGAACTCAAGCTTGTCAGTTCTCCCCGAAAAGTAATCTTCAAAGATGGAAAGCTCATCCTTCGGTATTTTATACTTTGACGAAAGGTCGTCAATAGTGGACGCTGCCTCTATGACGGTTTCAGTATCGTCCTGCTTGTCCTCTTCAAGCTGCTGGCGAAGTTTTTTCAATCTTTCCTGCTGGGTCCTCACCCCTTTCCCACTGGTTATGTCCTTCACCAGTTTATTCAAGCTGTCACCATCGTCGCCCGAAGGCATTTCTCCCTTTGCATTCTTCATCTTATCCTCTAGTTTTCTCCTCTCCTCCACAATATCGTCCTTCGACCTCTTGATGATGGCCATTGCTATGCCATAGTCCTTTGCAATCTTTTCCCTTAAGTTTTTCTCCTCGGCCAGGTTCCCTTCCTTGTCCTTGTTGTCGGAGCTGGCGATGTCATCCTCAAGAGACTGGATGCGCAAGTTCATTGTGGCTGTCTGATTCACAAGATCATCTTCGACTTTCTTCACGCTGTCGTCCAGCTCCCTCTCCTTGCGGAGAAGCTCTTGCCTCTCCATTTCAATAATCTCTAGTTCCTTGGTTCGTTCCTTGGACAGCTCTTTTAGGCGGTCCTCGTTGACGGATTTCAACTGGCGGAGAACTGGAGAGATGGGAGGCGAGGAGTACAGGAAGGGTTGTTAGTTTAGCGCAAGGTGGAAAGTTGCCGTCGTTGGGCAGCAGCAAGCCTCGCCTCGTTTCGCATCATGTCGCTTTTCTCCTCTCCTGTGCTCCTCACCTCGCTCGCGTTCTAGACCAGCTCGAAGCTCCTTCTCCTCTGCAGCCTGCTTGGCCATTCGAAGTTCGGCGAGCGCCGACGTTTCCTTCATCTTCTGTTCCCTGGTGAGTTCCTGAGCTTTGGCGAGTTTCTGAATTTCTTCCGCCTTTTGCTTCGCGCGCTTGTTAATCAAGTGGTTGCGAAGCCTTCCATGGTCAGCCTCATTTGCTGTAAGGAAGGGGGCAAGGGCACGGAATAAAAAAAGTTAGAGTGCAAAAAGAGCCACTACACACGGCAGGATCTCGAAAGCCAGTCGAATCCGAAGCGATCTTCCTCATCTCTGTTTCAAGTCTCTTCCGAAACCAGCACCAGAAAACTCACCCTGAATCTTGTTCCTAATATCAAGCAACGTTGCGTTACCAATGCTCGGATCTTCCAAATCACGACTCGCAACATAACGCTTGATGTCATCAAATGTCATGGCAGACTCAATGTAGGCTGGCCCTTCGGAAGCCATGATAAACTGTTGGTGCCAAATTCAAAAGGTAAAGGCGAACGAGAAAGAAAAATTGCCTCTATTGGATATATAATCGCAGCAACGGGCACTTGAAAACGTGTTATTAAGCCAGACCTTCGTTAGAACCAACTTTCAAGCTTAAATAAAATTAAATAACAAATCAGCCTTGTCAAAACGAAAGAAGTCAAGATGGAAGAAAATGGATGTATTGCTGGCGGAAACGGGGGAGGTCTCCTAGCTGGACTCTTCGCGTGCGGTTGCGACAATGCAAACCCGTCCTTATTGGCGGACAAGTATAGAGTAAGTGGAGTAGCCGTTCGAAGAGGATGGGGTGTAATGGGAGAAAAAAACCTTACCCTCTTGTGTTTCGCTGCACTACAGGAGGAAGCAAAGTTATCACCCAATTCTGCCGCGAGCCACTACAACCTTGGCTCGACTTTGCAGGAGAGGGGAAAAACAAAGGAGGCCATCGTGTGCTACCTCTCTGCCCTGGCCATTGATTCCACTTACTCTGAGGCCCACTACAATCTGGGTTCGGCCTACCAGGCCGGGAACGACTTAGAGGGCGCCCTGAGATGTTACAAAACCTGCGTCAAGCTCGTTCCGGGCCATGCTCAGGCATGGTACAACATGGGTTACGTCCAGCAGGACATTGGGGACGTCAAGGGGAGCATCAAGAGCTTCAAACAGGCAATTAAGTGGGACCCACTCGACGTGGACAGCCACTTGAACCTCGGAAATTTGTACAGGGGGAACGGGGAGTTAGAGAAGGCAATCACTTGCTATAGGAAGGCCATTGAGGTTGAGTCCAACAGCATCATGGGCCACTACAACCTCGGCTCGGCGTACCAGGAGATGGGTCTGGGAGAGAAGTGCCTCGGTCCTCTAGGCCGGGCCGTTGAGCTCGATCCTGAGTACGGTGATGCACACTTCAACCTCGGCATTAGCTTTCAGGATCTCGGAAGGTACGAGGACGCCTTGGCGTGCTACAGGAACGCGTACAAGCTGGACCCGACCTTTGTCGAGGCTAAGCAGGCAATGAGGGGGGTGGAGAAGGTAGTGAAGAGGGGGAAGAAGGGGAAGGGGGAAGGGGTGACGGAAGGTGAGAAAGAAAACTTTGCCACCTACAACGGAGTATCAGTGGGGGGCAAGAAGGCGGGAAGAGAGTTTGGGAGTGTAATCAGAGGTTAGGGAGCTTCACGCATGTTTAGGACGCACACAAAAAACGGGGTAGAGTCCCTCATGACACAAACGAATTTCACACCAAATGTATATGCACAACACACAAGCTTCTACATTTTTTTCTATTCTTGCTCTTGCCAATTCATCCCAATCGTCAGAATTACCCAACTTTCATCGCACTTCCACTGACATACCCGTAAGCGCTGCCAACTGCGATGAGCAAAGCGACCAGTGTGTGTGTGTGGGGGGGTTAGTGTGTTGTATAGAACAGCATCAGGCAGCTCGCTACGCTCGCCGCCTTCGCTCCTCGCTCCCCCTCACCTGTGGTAAACACGCTGGCCACACCACACGCCTCCACAAGAGTCTCTAACCAAATACTATCAGGCGTCACGCCGCACCCTCCGTAGTAAGCCAGAAGGCCAGTCGAAGTCCCGAGTGTGAAGAACTGTATCACGGAGTTGTACTTGGAAAGTGGTGACGCCGTTATCGTGGCCCCACCTTGACCCAGCAGCATATTGGAAGCTTTGTTGGTACCTAGCACGGTGGCGCCCATGACCATCAGGAAAACATCCCTCGTCATCCACAGGGACAGAACCTCGGGGTAAAGCGCCCCGTCCACCTTCCCCGAAAGGAACAATGTCAGAGACATGGTGAACATGAAGAATTTGTCCGCAGCTGGGTCCAAAAAGGAACCCAGCTGAGTTCCCATGCCGTGCTGCAAGTGCGGAACAATAGGGGGTGAGGAAAGAGTTACGTTGCTACTAATCTGCTCTGCTTACAAGCTTACCTTCCTGGCAAGGTGCCCATCTAACCAGTCGCTGAATGGAATATACGTGGCAAGAATAGCCAGCGTAGTGTGATAATTTCCGCAATCAGGATCGATAAAGGGCGGGATTGAGAACGGAAACACGAGCGCAGTTTCTGGATGGAGGAGGGAGTAAGCAAGGACCGGAGTCAAGACCATTCTTGATATTGTAAGTAAATTAGGGGGGGAAATCAGTTGCGAAACCAAACTAGATCTCGTTAGAGTGCTGGAAGAACCGCTCAACTCATCGGTAGAGAACTCTGACACATGAAAGGATTGGATAGAAAGAGGGGGACGCAGGTGAGAGCGTGATATTGACGGATGAAGGACACGCAATCGGTATATATTAGGGAAAAAACCAAGCATAATCAGTCAGTCTCTAGATCAACGAAAACAATCGAGACAGACGATCTTGAAAGACAAAAGAGAAGAGTGCAAAGGGAGCCCACCAAAATTAGGCCACTCAACTTCATTACCTTGCTTGATTTTCGAACTTTGACCTATACTATCACGCTCAAATCAACATATTTTTCATTTGAAAAGGTTGAAGAAGAAACATTGATGGGTAAAACAGACTTTTTAGCCAAGTACGGGGCGGCACCCAAGTCGGGGAAGCCAAAGAAGGAGAAGAAGAAGAAGACGGGTAGCTCTACAAGTTCCAAGAAGTCAAAGAAGAAAGATTTGAGCGCTTACACCTCAACTTTACACGACGATGATGACGATTCCTGGGTTGAGGCTAAGGAGGAAGACGGAGATGACGATGGTGAGGATGGGGCTGTTATAGTAGGCGGAGAGGGATTGGTTGCGACGGACGACGTCGCTGCGACGAAGAGTGGGAGGGATGTTGGAAAGGGACGTCGTCCAAGGATGGATAGCGACGATGATGTCGAGCCTCCCCGCAAGCGTCTTGACAGTGATGACGATGTCGAGCCTCCTCGCAAGCGTCTTGACAGTGACAATGATGTCGAGCCTCCTCGCAAGCGTCTCGATAGTGACGATGATGTCGAGCCTCCTCGCAAGCGTCTCGACAGCGATGATGATGCATCTCCTCCTCGCAAGCGTGCTGCCAGTGATTCTGACATTAGCGTTGAGAGGCCCAAGAAGAAAGATAAGAAGGATAAGAAGGATAAGAAGGATAAGAAGGATAAGAAGGATAAGAAGGAAAAGAAACCCAGGGGGAAGCTGACACAGATGGCATCAGGTCACTCTGCGGGACTCCAAACCGGAGGTCAGTTTGCAGTGAAGGAGCAGGAGCTACAGCGTGCAAAACTAGCTGAGATCAAGGGCCTTCAGGGTAGCAACGAGACAACTTATAGGGACGAGTTCGGACGAGTCATAGACCAAGAAGAGGTCGAGAGGAGGCAGGAACAAGAAGAGAAGGAAAAGAAGGAGAGAGAGGCCAAGGAACAGAAGGAATACAGGATAGGAAAGAAGCAAAAAGAGGACACAGAGAGGCTACGGATGGAGGCAGAGGCGGTTGGAAGGGAAGGCTTCGCGAGAACGATAGATAACTCCAGAATTGATGAACAGAGGAGGGCCGTGGACAGGGAGGGAGACCCGATGGCCGCCTACTTGAACAAGCAGAAGTCCAAGAAGGTCGAGGAACTGAGAAAAATGGGTGTCAAGATTAAGCCAGTTTACAAGGGCCCCCTTGGAAAACCCAACAGATACGGAATCAAACCAGGCTACCGATGGGACGGGGTGGTGCGAGGGAACGGTTTCGAGGACGAAGTTTTGAAAAAAAGAGCGGGGATTGGACTTAAGAAGGAGAAGGCCTTCAAGTACAGCACGTCCGACATGTGAACGTGCTCCATAGGTGTAAACAAATGCCATCAAAATTCGTTTTGCCATCGTTTCGTTTTGACTCATTATTGTCCTATTCATTTTTGTGTTTTTCGTTTGCGACCCACTATTTCTTTTTATTGTTGACGAAGAGGTAGTTGGAAACATACCATTCGTTGCCACCGTTATACCTGAAGAGCTCAGCACATGCGAGGAAGAACGCTCTCCAACGGTTGAACCAAAGGTCAACATTGTCGGCTCCGTAGACGTCCGCTAGAACCGGCCTCACTTTCTCCTCGTTCTTATCCAAGTTCTGAAGCCATGCTTCCGAAGTGAGAGCGTAGTTGTCCCCGTTCACCCTCCAGTGGTCCTTGAGGGTGAGGTCGTCCTGGAAGTAGAGGAGGAGGCTGTCGGAGGGCATGGTCCCGCCGCTGAAGAAGTAACGAGTCATCCAATCTCCAGGGCCGTTATCAACGTAGTGGTAGGGTGTTTTATCGTGGACAAAGATGTGAACAAAGAGTAACCCGGAGGGCACGAGGAAGTTGGAAGAGATCTTGGAGAGAAGGAGCTGGTAGTTTTTCATGTGCTCGAACATTTCGATGGAAATAACCCTGTCGAACTTGGGTACATCCTTGGGGAGGGTGAAGGTGTTAATGTTTCCGGTGAGAATGTTAAGGTTCGAGAGGTTGCGGTCCTTTGCCTGTCCCATGATGTACTCCCTCTGAGAGTTTGAATTAGAGAGGCCGACGACCTCAATGTTGGGAAAGTTCTCCGCGAACCAGAGCGACACGCTTCCCCAACCACAACCGAGGTCGAGGAGCCGAAGGGGACCGGAGTCAGAAGTGATCTGGGCTGCGATGAGCGAAGCGAATCGCGAAAGGGATTGGGATGAGGGATGAGGCGAGGAGCGAAGCGACGAGTGGAAGGTTGTTAGTTATTTGGGCGGCCGATATCTGCTGTCGCTTCGCTCCAGCAGTCCTTCGCTCCTTGCCCCCCCTCACCTCGCTCAGCGTACAACTTCAGCATCCTTTCCTCGGCCTCATCAAGTAGAGAGGACGCTTCCGACACTGGGGTATTGGGAGGATAGAGGGCAGACGAGTACTTCTTCTCATTGCCTAAGACGTGCTGGTAGAACCGTGCATCAACCTCGTAGTGCTGTTCGTTGGCATCTTGAGTTTTGACCGCAATCGGCTTAGACCTCAAGTCAGAAAAGAAAGAGCGGAGGTACCCAGCGTGGCTCTCGACATCTCCCTCCCCGCCCCTACTGACCTGGTAGGAACGTCGAGTTTCAAGCAGGGCCTTGATTCCAAGCCTGGTAATGGCGTCTGGGAGCAGTCCTCGTTCGAAAAGATTCATCCCAAAGGACTGAAGGGCAGGGTGCTCGAAAATAGCACCTGAGAAGTAGTAAGCAACTATAACTATAGCCACTGAGATCAAACGGATCATTTTACCTGTCTAATTTTGCTTGTCCTCTGTGTGAGTCGGCGATACCAGGAAAGGAAAAGGGATAGATGGCAAAAATTATTAGTTTCGAGGCAGGTTTTTGATTTTTTTAACCCCACCAAAGGAACAAAGGCACTCACTTTATCGTATTACAAAAGGAAAAAGCCCCAAAAATGCCATGACCCACCCCAGAGCACCAATTTTTTTGCCCTTTTCCAGTAGAGCAATTATAGTCGCCGAGAACACACCACAATAGTCACATAGTGGGAAAAAGACGAGTGGAATGGACGCGGACATCACTCATGATCTGTTGGACGGCCTGAAGGTAGAGAGCTTTGACCTCCCCGTGACCGCCGCCCTGGCCATCCCTGCTATATCTTCTGTTCCTTTGAATAATGAGTTCGACGATTTCTTGTCGATATGCCAACCCGTTATCAGGAACAACAACATAGATTCCACGATAGATCATGTAGTAGCTCCCTCATTTCCTCCCCCTGTCCCTGCCCCTGTTCAAAAGGGGGGCTATTCCAAGAAATCTTCCAAAGTTGCGCCTCCTGCCGGCCCCACAGGGCCTCGAAAGTCGGCTAGGGCGATGGCCAAGGGCAGGAAGGGTTCCTACGCGGTGGCTGCTAACTACAAGGCTCAACCTGCCAAGAGAAAGTGAGTGTTTGGGGGAAGGAGGGGGTGCGCGAGGGACAGAAGCCGACAGCTCGACGGGGAGCCAATACTAACGCCTTCTTCACACTTGTTTCCCCCGCGCCGCTCGCTCATCGCATCACTAATCGTCCAGGAGGTCGGAACACAAAAAGTGCCCTCACGGAAAGCGCCCGAGCAGGTGCGTCCTCTGCGGAGGAAGCGAGATTTGCATCCACAAGAGGATCAGGATTTCCTGCAGGGAATGCAAGGGGGCGTCAATCTGCGAGCACGGAAGGCAACGAAACAGGTGCAGGGACTGTGGGGGGAGCCAGATTTGCGAGCATGGGAGGGAGCGCAACAGGTGCAAGGAGTGCGGGGGAAGCCAGATTTGTATCCACAAGAGGGTCAGGGGGACATGCAGGGAGTGTGGGGGGAGCCAGATTTGCGAGCACGACAAGAGGAGAAGCAGGTGCAAGATTTGCAAGGCCAGGAAGGCTGTCAAGCAGAAGGAGAAGGCGGAACTGGAGAAAACGTATGGGGTCGGCATGGTGCCCCCGCATATACTGACGGCGTTACCATCAGCGACAATGGCGATACCGGCGACGACGACGCCAGCGGCAGCTGAGGAGGGAATGTGGGTGAGGGAGTTTGACGTGGTCCTCAATAGAGGGGGAGCCGCGGGGGGGAGTTCGAACACAATTACGACGACAACAACAACGACCACGGCCACGACCACGACCACGACCACCTCAATGACCAACGTCACAGTCCCACCCTCAATCACAGACACAATTTTCGCCAGCAGCTTTGCCCCCATCGAGGAGAAGAAGCCCGCAATATAAACAAAGTGCGAGTTCAAATCACTACATGCATCAGATAGATAAAATTAACCTTACATTACAATGAAAAGATAACACGCAAAAAATTCTTCACGAGAAACATTGTTTCGTTGTTAAGAAGGGATCATCGTCCTCGTCGAACCTACATAAACAAAGCACGGTCATCCCAATACCCTGGGATCTTATTCGTGCTTTCGGCATACTTGTTTCCAAGCAACTTGTAGCCGGGACTTGCGTCAGCCTCGTTGTGGGCGGTCCAACTCGGGGTGTACATGTCGAAGCTAATCATGCATGATCTTTCCTCGTCCTCTTTAGCCTGCCTAACGAGATTTTCATCGCGCTGAACTAGCGCCGCCTTGGCTTTTTCGATCCCAGTGGTAGATACGCACCCAGAGATGACACCGTCCAAGAACAAGTGCTCGTCGCCGGATTCCCCGAACTGAGGCCAAGGCGAAGAGCTGCAGCACTCCCACCCCTAACGAACAACGCTCAACCCCTCGTCGTTGGCCCACGCGAGATTGCCGGTGTGATGCTTCAAGATTTGGAAGAGGGGAGGGGGGGCTTGGCTGGCTGGCTTTGGAGTATCAACTAGCGCTAACTTCGGCATAGGCTCTCCGCGTGAGGAACGCATGGATAGGGTTAACAGTGTGTCCATTGACTGCGCGTGGTAAGGGTTGTCGGGGTGCTGGGTTAGATGTTTGAGTCTGTGTTGTGTCTGAGAGAATGACGCCGAGAGATGGAATTGGATTGGATTTTGGGGTCTTCTCTGCGGATATAGCGCAGCAGAAATTACAAGTCGCGCAATTAAGGTAACAGGTACACCTCACAATCAGGAGAGTCGGGTGGAGTTGAAATAGGGCGCCAAGAATTACCAATTTTTTGCTCAAATTCTCAAATTCTCCTCTCTTAAAAGGATGTTCAAGACAAGACAAACTTCCCAAAATCCGAAATGGATCAACCGTACCCATCGGTGCCTACCAAAAGATGGTCAATCAAGGTCGAATTCAGGATCTAGGGCAGGCAATGATACCAATAGCACTTCCCACAACCTCGCTCGTAGGTCCACCTTTTCACCACATTCCTCCTCTAATACTATCCCTAAAGTACCCGTAATTGCAAGCATGGGAGATACAATAGATAAGGCAGTTTATGGATTAAAGGGTCTACGAAAGGGACCACAAATGAAGGAAATATCAACACCGAACTTCGACAAGACCAAGACTGCCGAAGAAGTGCGAAAGAATCAGTACTTATCCAACGCTTTCTCTTTGACGTATCCATCATCGGAAACCACAATCTCGTCGTCTCGGCCCTTAACGAGCTTGACATCATCCGACGACTCGTTTCAGGAGGCTCTCTCTTTTTATACTTCCGTCGAGGTTGAAAGGGAGGAAGGGAAGGAGTTGGAACCGGTCAAGATGGGGAAGAAGGGTTCCAAGGAGAAGAAGAAGAAGAAGAAGAAGAACGACAGCAAGAAAAATAAGTCCAAGCGAAATGTCGAAGTGAGGGAGAAGATCCAGGTGTCCACACACTCCTCGGAGGAGCTCCTTGCCCAGTCCGTCGAAGAATTCTGCAAAAATCTCCCTCCAGACATCAACGACTTGTACGGCGCGGTCCCAAAGCTCAAGACAGAGTATACGCTAACTCTTCTCAACACAGAGAGGGAGATCGATAGGAAAACCAAGGAACGCGTCGAGGTGGCAAGTATCATCAAAGAGTGGGAGTCACGAATCGAGTACATTCGCTCGAACACTATTGATGTCAACGGTCTCTCTGTCGAGGCAAGATCCTCCCTTTCAGCCCTGTTCTCCACATCGAAGATTTCAGTGTCCTCTCTCATAAGCGCGGGTAAAAATATTGATACAGTCCTCAGCGAAGCGGACTTGCTAAGCAGGATTGGGGAAAGGTGCGAGATTCTGGCTAAAATTCTCTCTGCGCTAATGACCGAAGAGTCTCCCCACGCTGGTGACTCCACCGTCTTGCACAGGATTGTGGGCGAGGTGAGGTTGGACGAGGAGCGAGCGAAGGACGGCTGGAGCGAAGCGTCAGCAAATGCAACTACCGCATATTCACATAAGCTAACCTAACTGCCTACTTATCGCTTTGCTCCTCGCGCTTCGCTCCTCGTGCTCATCGCAGTGGCTGTCAATAAGGAGTCACGTGGACAAGATTTCAAAAATGGTCGATGAGCTGAAGGAGAGGGACCGCGCAAAGCAGTACGTTGCAAACCTCAGCGAAAAAGTCGACAACATTGGAAGGATGACCCGGTCGTACATTTGCTATCGCCTCGTGATTATAGTTGACACCTCGTTGCACACGGAGAGGGGCCAAGATGAGCTACGGGAGATATCGAACATCGTCGCCCTCTCCCAGGAGGTCGATGTTAATGGCTTCGGAACGCAAATCCTGAGCATAATAAAGTCACTTGTGACTGACAACATAACCTCCCTAATTAAAGACATGAAACTCAACTGCGAGTCAAGGGGTCTGTTGAATGTAGAATCTAGCCTCAGATGCGCGTACGAGATTATATGTCTGTGGAATGGAGAGCTGGCCGACTTCATCTCCTGTTGGGTCTCTGCCAACGCGCTCAAAATAGACGACCTGATCTTCCTCATCGTACAAAAGGAGACTGGGACTCTACTTTCAGGAGTCGTCGGAGGGGTAGGCATGGGAGCGAGGATGGATTCGATAGATGTCACGGGTTTGCTTGACCTTGCAAACTTCTTCGAGATCTGGGATAATGTATACAGGGATTACGCGGATTCCGGGCACAAGGGGGTCGGCGGGGAGGCCAAGGCGGCGCAGGACAAGATCTTCAGCCCAATAAAGATAATGGTCCAACAGGAATACTTGACGAGGTGTAGGGAGCAACTTGATGAGTGGTTTCAAACGATCTACAACCCCGACAACTTCAAGCCGATCCAACAATTTTCGACCCTGTTCACAACACTGCCAGCGGACGTCATCAGCGTACTGTCGATTCATATGAATGTAGCAAAGGACACTCTGAGGATGAGGAAGGGAGGGACGTTCTTTATGGTTGTCGGGGTGGTGCTCCAGTGCGTAAGGACGCACCAGGAGAGGCACGTGGTCAACTCCTGCACCAACTTCAACAAGAGTGTCGCATGCGGTAACGACTGCCTCGCATTGGCGGACAAATTTGACGAGTGGGTCGATTTGATTTGCGTGGATGAAAACGATTTGATGACGGACGAGGAGAAGCAGTCACTGAAGGAGATTGCTGGGGCTCTCAGCGCAGTGTTCATCGAGGACGGACTCAAGAGCTTGGAGATTGCGACATCGTTCATCTTTGAGCCGATTGTCGAGCAGCTCCAACCAGAACTCTTTGCGGACTACTACGTTCAGAACCACAAAGACGGAGAAGTAGTTCGGTCAGTATGCGCGACCGTGGACGATTTTCGCGACGATCTAGTTTCGTTCTTGGGAGGGGCAGACTCCTACCTGATGGGCAAGGTAGGCGTCATGGTGGTGGAGAGGGCTGTCGGGTTCTATTTGTGCTCCTTACTTATAGCTGCGGGCAAGGACGCGAAGGAGGCGGTTGGAGGCGGCACCGCGGGAGGGAGTTTCATGGCGGGGGGAGACTCCGGGTTGGGAGGGGAGGGGGGGGGGGGAGGGGGAGGGGGACTGTCACAGGGACTGTCGCCAATAAGAACCGTCAGGAACTCCTTGACCAAGAGACAGGCATTTTTCCTCTACGATAGAGCAAGGGTGAAGTGGGTCATGGAAAGGGATCTGGCCTTGTTAAAGGAATATCTGGTGAAGATGCTGGATGAAAGTTTTGGGGGAGAAATGGGAGAGAACATCGTCAAAAAACACTTTCGAATTCTTGACGAAATCTTGGCGCTGGTCACGTTGGCTGGCGACTTCGACTGGGAAATGGACTTGGAGATGGTTGAAGTGGGTGGAATGAGAGAAAAGATTCATGTGATACATACCATTCTGTTTGGAGCGTCAGGAGGGGTTAGCGTACCCAGAGAAAGCGTGGTCTGGGACATGGCGGAGGATGTCTTCTCGATCGTGCGTCGACAAGGGATAGGGGGTGCTAAAGTGAAAGGTGAGGAGGAGCGAGGAGTGAAGGACGGGAGGAGCGTTGGTGTGGCGATGACTATATACTATCAGCTCAAAAACTAACATCCTTTTGCTTATCGCTTCGCTCATCGCAGCTTTTGGGACAATGGTTAAGGACTCTGTGGGATGGGGCGAGTGGGCGATGGGATATTTTGTGGAAGAGGGAATGGCGCAAGACAAGAATGTGAAAGGAGAGGACACTATCGCGGAGGAAATAAGCAAGGTTTATACGGAGAGATTTAATGCGCGTAGGTCAGAGGGTGGTACAGTAGGGAGGTTGCGACGAAGAACTGTCGAAAGGTTGAGCACGTTGGTGGGAGGCAATGAAACACTGACTTACACAGAAGCTCGGTAATGTAAACTGGTCATCTATTTGAATCTATGACAGACCGTGTGTAGTTTTATGTTCTCTAAGTATCATCGTATCTGTTTGTCTACACATATCCGATCTATCGTTTCCTTCTTGATCTCGTCGAGACGCCTAAGATAGAGGAGAAGGGCTGGATCCTGCGGCGAGGAACGAAGTGACCAGTTGAAGATGGTTAAATATGTGAGAAGGCGGTATAATGCTTTTGCCATCGCTTCGTTCCAGTTGTCCTCGCTACAGCCGTCCTTTGCTCATCCTCTACATCTCACTTGCTCTCGACGACCTTATCTTCATACCCCCTTGTCGACTCCCACCTTATCTTGTACGTTCTACTTGCGGGGTGAAACTCGACGATTTCAGCCTTGGTCGCAACTGATGAGAGGGAAAGGCAGTTGTTGACGAACACTACCGTCTTTGGCAGAAACAGAGCGGACGTTGGGTACAGAGGTGTGGGGGGTTCGTTGTCAGGTTAAGATTGAGGGGGGTCTGGTAAGGGCATGGATGATGCCGACGACGACGCAGGGGAGTCGGTGGTGGAATACTCTTCTGCTGCATCTGTAGCATCGTTGTCATTTTTACCAATACTTGAGATGGAAGGGGACGCCATCGTCCCAGTCTTGATATCAGCAACATCAGTGAAGCCGTCCACGTCCAGTTCCGAGAAATCTATGGAGAGCTGGCTGAGCAAACTGGAGAAATAGCGACACATTGATTCAGCTGAGATGAGGCGAGGATCGAAGCGACGAGTGGAAAGGTTGTTAGTTATTTAGGAAGGTGGTATACTGCATTTGCTATCGCTTGGATCTAACCGTCCTTCGCTCCAGCCTTCCTTTGCTCCTCATCCAATCTCACCTGACCTCCTCGCCTTCCTCTCGTTGCCAAGCATCACCTTCAGCGACGCGATTTCGTCATCCTGGCGATGAAATTCCTAAGATACAATGACCTCCTGCGATACCATGACTTCCTGCGATACCATGACCTCCAAAACTTCCTTTGACTACTTCTGCCAACTAAAGTCAAAATTGGCTCTCGGCACTCTTGAGCAGTACCAGTATTGCCTCAAAAAGTCTTACCGAAACGCCTGCCACAAAATTCTTGTAAAGGAAAACCCGCAAACGGACGCATATGGTCTCGATGACTTGTCCTGGATAGAGCGCTTCCCGAAGGAAATCCTCGCCGAGCTAGTTATAAGGTTTGAGAATTTGCACACCAGGAGAGCACGTCTCTCACAGCTGTCCGAAATCTCTTCTGTTTTAGGCTTCCGAAAGGCCAGGACTTTCTTTACGGAGGAGCACAAGCGCTACTGGGACACCACAAAGGAGGCCCCCAAGCAGGCACGCACCGAAAGGCAGAAAGCCAAGCAACTTGACTACCATGATTATAAGAGCGCCGTGGAGAAGTCTCAGAAGGACGCAGACAAAATGTCGACTCTTGACCCGGACGCTCTGTACACCGGTAAAAAAAAACTTTATGGTGCAGGAAGCCATTTTCCTCTCTATCTACTACAAATACCCGCTCAGGAGGGATCTGGGAGACTGCCTCCTTCTCACCTCCGAAAGCCAAGAGACGGATGTCATAAAAACAAAAAATTACGTCGTTAAGAAGAACGCAACCTACACCCTCTTCCTCAACGCCTTTAAGACTGCGAAGAAGGACGGTGTTGTGAAATGCAGGAAGGAATTCGCTCTGAGCGAAAAGGTGTTAGCATACATTGACTGGGTGGTGAAAAGCCCAAGTAACCAAACAAATTCTCTCCTCATCAACCAGAGGTGCACGCCGATGACTGATCACATCTTCGCGAAGCTCTTTGCTAAAACCATGGGGAAGTACACGGGCGTAGAATCCCGCATCAATGATTGGAGGTCCGCCAAAGTCTCGCACACGTTTAGAAATGACACCCCTTTGAGCGTCAGAGAGGAACTAGCGGATTTCATGTGCAACTCGGTCATTACTCAGATGACCCATTACGAAAAGAAGGGCTAATATTATCCCGCTCACCTGTATATTTTAAGATGGAAGAATTCTCAATCGAACAGCTCAGCTACTCCGTGGTTTTAATTCTAGGTGCGCTCGGAGGTCTCCTGCACGTCGTCCAGCGCTCCAGGTGCTCCAAGATATCTTGTTGCGGGCTGGCGTCCTGCGATAGGCTTCCGCCAGAACTTCGGGAGGAAGGGCCTGGAACTGACCTCGAAACTGGAATTTCCCTTCCAACCGTTCCGGAGTGAGGTTCCCCACTTTTCAACAAATAATTTGTAAAAAGAAGTGCTCTAAAAGTGGGGAATAATTATAATTGCACCTTGCAAAGAATTCAACCGCTGGTTTCAATCACAGGAGACCGGATAAAACGACCCAAGCTGGTTGTCCCGCGGCTAGACTTAGGACAGACTGAAAGAAGAAAGAGACTCCTAAGGAAATCCCTTGGACCAGCGCCATTCTGGAATTCCTCTTGATTAAGTCCACCAAAACCAGGATGTCGATGATGATGTCAAAGTACGACAGCAGCGTCTTTCCAAAGGTTTTCATGACCTTGTAGTGGTCAACATCCTTTAGTTCGGTTGCCAGTTTGTTGGCAATAGCATACTTGAGTTCGTCCGCTTCTGCAGGAGTGAGCCCCCTGAGAACCTGAGCCGCCACAAAGGCTTTCATCTCCTCTACCATTGACTCCGTTTTTGGGTCTTCCAGGTAAGGTTCGTGGACCTCCTCCTGCTTAAAGAGCTGGAGGGCTTTCTCAATTCGTTCCTCGAAAGTCCTGAGTTCTCTGTAGTCATTTCTGAAGGAAATTGTCTTTCGTACCGGGGCAGGAGCAGTAGGTCCATGGGCAACACCAAGCAGCTCAAAGACAGACTGCTTCCTCCTCTTGAGGCTTCCGCCCGTCTCGGGGAAAAGGGCGGGAAGGGATACGACCCGGTTAGTGCGAGAGGGCATCTGGGTGGAATTGCGAAGGAGGCGTTAGATTTAAAGGGAAACAATTTTGCCCGCCTTGGTGCGGCTTGCCCCAACTTATCAAATTTCCAACATATGTCCAAAAGTAAGTATATTCCGGGGGATTGGAAACGACAAGAGCGGTAATGTGGCTGTGGACTGGTCAGAAACGATGGCCAACAAGGGAGGGAAAGGTTTTGCTTGGACGAGAAAACTACAAGAAGGAGGAAACTGGAGACTTTCATATCCCCCAACAGGCATTAGGCGGCCCAAGGTATTATACCCAATCAACGGGGACCACAGGCGACACAAACCAAATTATGCGGGAGGATTACACTTACATTGGCCTTGACACGGGTTTACGGCGCTCCCTGGATTCCCACACTCTTTTTCACAAGAAGGGATTTTCCAGAGATTCACCGTCCTCAGTTTTCCAGAGAAATATTTAAAAGAACCTCCATTAACCTTTTTTGTGTGTCTTGGAGCCCCCCGCACAACAAACATACTCACGGCTTATTCATCACGACAAGAAAAATTCATGACAAATGCATTTTTACACACCCCTTGGATTTTGCCTTGGAATGACAGGAACCAGGCGTGAAATAATTTTTTCCACATTTTGTTCCGGGCGCGTAGAACGTACACTGGAGATGCAGCACCTCCGCCAGTACCATACATCGTTGCGGACAAGATAGAGGAATTACTTCGAGACTACTTTCGACCTTGCGCTCGGACAAGATAGAGGAACTAGTTGGAGGACCTACTTTAGACCTTGCGCTCGGAGAAGAAAGAAGAAGAAAGAATACCATTTAGTGATAAGTTATCGCAGGAACTATTTCCCCACTTATTGTTATCTTTTTTCTTTAAAGTAATTGTAAAAAAGTGGGGACGGAAAACTCGACAAGATTTTGGAAGAATCTCAACAAAACTCCACAAGATTTTGAAAGAACTTCAACGAAATCCACAGAATTTGGAAGAACTTCAAAGAACTCCACAGAATTTCAAAGAATTCGGAAAAACCTCATTGAATTAAATACACTATTCGCTGGAAAACACCATTGACACTATACACTACTATACAGCTCAATACATCAATTCAACGTCTACATGCTCCCCCACCCCAAAATCTTCAAAATATTTCTCCCCTACTATATAACAACCCCCTACCGCACAATTGACCCTACCGACCAATTTACAATCGCCGCCCCCCCACCACATCCCATCCGAATCGCCTACAAGCACCCCTTCCCCCCCCTCCACCCCAACCTCCCCCTCCACTCATTTCTATCGTCTCACAACTTTTTGGGCAGGAGGGATTGGTCACAAATAATTGTAAGTTATCACCCTCCAACGTCCTATTCATCCAACCTCCTTCCGGATCCCGCCAACATTATCATTTAATCACCCTCACGTGTCGATGAAAACGACCCCCCATACCCACATTCCCCTGTAACACCCTATCCATCACCCTCGATCTCGACCCTGCCAAACTGCCCAATATCTACCCTCCTCCTACCCCTGACATTACACCGTAGACTCGATTTATCTGGTATTATCCAAACCTACCAATTCCCAAAAACAACAACACTCAATCCCCCCCAATACTGGAAATCTGTCAACCTCGTCCTCCTGCCCTCCGTCTGCTCCTGCCTCCTCTTTCCCTTCCTGTTCTCCATCTCCTCCCCTCGCCCCTCCATCCTTCTACTAACCCCGCTCTCCTCCTACCGCCCGCTTTTCAGTTTATCGGACGGTTAAATCGTTAACGCTCAAAGAAGCCTAGCACCCGCCCCCCACTTTTTGTTTTTTACTCTCTATTTATCATGCCTCTCTCTCGCGAAAAGAAAGAAGCCTACTTCGAAAAGATGAAGGAGCTCCTCGGCTCCTACACCAAGGCTTTCGTTGTTGAGGTTGACAACGTCGGCTCCAAGCAGCTCCAGAACACCAGGAGTGGACTCCGTGGCAATGCCGAGGTCCTCATGGGAAAGAACACCATGATGAGGAAGATCTTCAAGGAGTTCATCGTCGAGAACCCAGAGAACCCTATCGCTCAGCTCCAGACCCTCTGCAAGGGAAACGTTGGATTCATCTTCACCAACGGTGACCTCGGAGAGATTCGCAGGGTCATCGACGAGAACGTCCGCCCCGCCCCTGCCCGTGTCGGTTCCATCGCTCCCTCCGACGTCATTGTCCCCAAGGGGCC
>Ga0115006_10000499_pt1 | contig 21306 bp, 24 predicted proteins | sample ArcOceMetagenome_3_FD_88943 | JGI IMG/M metagenome (GOLD analysis project Ga0115006, IMG submission 88943) | Marine eukaryotic phytoplankton communities from Arctic Ocean - Arctic Ocean- Svalbard ARC20M Metagenome | ecosystem: Environmental > Aquatic > Marine > Oceanic | place: Arctic Ocean...
ATGGCGCGATGCCCTCGCGCGCCCGGTTTGCCACACGGCGCCTGCGCTCTCGCCGACGCGACCTTCAACTGCCCCAAGTTTTTTTTGGCGATTTACAGGATGGGGGGACACCTCGGGAGCACCACGCCATTTCAAATCACTGCGGGGAGGGTGACCGGGGCCGAGCCGGCGGGCCGAGGGATGGGCAGGTTGAGTGGACCGCACGGCTGCCCCGGAGGCCGGCGGGCGGCCCCTGCAGCGCGTGCGTGCGCGTGCGCACGTGTGCACCCTGCGCCCTGACCCTGCCTGCGCGGCGCCGCGACGTGCCTCGCGCAGGGTGTGGGTGCGACACGCCGTGCACGGCTGGGCCGAGGCCGAGGTCATCCAGCAGCTGGAAGGCGGCCGCGTGCGCCTGCGCCTGCCCGACGGCGCCAATTTCACGGCGGCAGGCGGCGACGTGCGCCCGAAGAACTCGGCAGGGTTGGACGCGCCCGCCGCGCTCGAGGGCCTTGAGCACATTGATGAGCCCAACGTGCTGCACGCGATCCGGGCGCGCTTCAAGGCCGGGAGGTTCTACACCTGGGCCGACCACGTTGTCGTCTCCACGGCCGCTGCTGCGCCGACCTCCGGCGGTCAGACGCCGCCGACTGAGTTCCCCCCCGGCGCGGAGGTGCCGCTCACAAAGAAGCTGCTCACGCGCATGAGCACGCGCACGGAGCCGCAGACGGTGCTGGTGAGCGGGGTGGGCGCTGTGGGAGGCTGGGGTGCCGTTGGCGGCGAAAGCGCGAAAGCCGCTGCGGCGACAGCGCTCTGTCAGTCCCTCGCCAGCGCATCGCAGGACGCTGCAGACCAGGGCCCGGCCGCCTCGGCACCGAGCCTGCCCGAGCGTATTCGCCTGGCCCGCATCGTCATGGAGGCCTTTCTCGGAGTCGATGAGGGGGGGCAGCGCGGTGTGATGGCAGCCTGCTGCACCACCACGTTTGAGTTTCTTGAAATGCAGTCCGAGTGGAAGATGACGAATGCAGCAGTATCGGCATCGTTCATAGACTGCTCGCGCTGCATGCTCCTGCCAGCGCCGGCAGACGCGACCGAGGGAGTGGTCGACCCTTGCCCACTCCGCAAGGCAAATTTTCGTGTCATGGCGCAGCTCATCGCCGCCTCTCGGGCCGGCGTCGATCCCGATCTGACATGCAGGGTGTCTCCCCAAACACAGAGTCTCGATTTCGCGAATGACGCCGCCGACCTCGAGGGATGGCACACGACGCTGCGTGGTTTGAGGGACCTTGGAGTGGGGGGGGAAGACGTGACCTGCATCATGCATCTTGCCTCCCTCGTGCTCAGCCTCGCAGCGATTGAGTTGCCGGCCGAGCAGCAGCAGGCCGGCGCAATAGAAGACGAAAATTGTGCAGAGGACCAGTCTGCAGCGCAAAACGCAGAATCTGACGCGACAACAACGCTCTCTCGCGCCGTTGCGCAAGCATTCGGGGTCACGGTCGCGGGTGTTACTGGGGACGGGCAGGAGGCGCTGACTGCCGTCTTGGACCTCTTGGCTTCATCCCCGTCCTCTGTAGATGCTTCGCTGGCGGCGGCTGTCGACGCAGTCTTGGCCACAACATGCCTCGTTGCAAATGCACCCGGCCAGGCAGCCCGTGTAGTATCTTTGCGCGGTGGCGCAGTGGCAAATAGTGCAGACAAGGGCGGCGCGGGGGAGGCTGACCATAATGGAATTGCTCGACATGCGTCTGCTGTTGAGACGGCGCAGGCAAGGTTGACGGCGCTGGGCGTGCAGATCTACCAGCGGCTCGTTGACTGTGTGGTAGCGCGAGTGAATCACTCGTTGCGCAGCTGCACCTTGAGCGCGTACGCCGGCTGTGCCGGCAGTCGCGCCATCCACGTGTTCGTGGCCCAGGATCCCACCCGCCCTGCAGAGGTCCCGCAGGGCGGTACGAGCAGCCGGGATGAGGTCGGTGGTGATGACATGTGTGGCCCGCTTGCGGATGCTCCACGTAGAGTGGGCGGCGGATGGAATGGGGCAGCAAGCGCAGAGCCTGGGAGTGGTCTTGCCGACTTGCTCGTGGGGTTGGTCAACGATTTGATTGTGCAACGGATGCAAGACTTGGGACGCAACTTGGAGGCAGAATGTGTCAAGCAAGGGTTCCCCTGTCCGGCCGATGCAGCTAAGGTTGATAAAGGTACATGCTGTCTTCGCATTGCTCTAGCCCTGCCTTGCTGTTGTTGTGCTAGCTCGTCTGCCTCTCTGTGCGCAGCCCAGGTGTCTGCCGCAAACAGACCACACACATCATCATACACATATGTCACATCATCATACACATGTCAGAAAACACGGCAGACACCACACAGGCAACATTGATGACGCCCACTGACGTGTCGCGTGTGAACGCGTGTTGTGTGATGTGTGATGGCACGCAGCAGACACAGAGGGCAGCACTGTGCTCTTTAGGACGTTGGCGCAGAATGGCGGCCTCCTCCACACCCTCCAACAACTGCTGCATCTGCCCAAGCATACCAGCACCGCGCCAGGACGTGCGTCTCCTGCCTGCCCGCTCCTCTGCGACAGCGCGGCTGCGCGAAGGTAATTACGGCCACATCGCTCAGGCGACTCCTCGCAGAATGTCGCTGTCCCGACACTCGGATTGTCAGACAATACCGCTGCGACTGTCGTTTTTCCGAAACTTCTCAAAATGCGCTGTGCCTGTACAAGCCCACACACGCGCTGCTTTCGCGCTCAAGGTGTGGCATGGCGGGCAACTAGTAGGTGCGATTTGGCAGAGCTGCGCGGAGCCTGAACTAAACCTGAAACCCTAAACCGGGTGAGTGTTGGCAGGGCTGTGCGGAGCCTGATGAGCTTGGGGAGCTATGTCACAGCAACCAATAACAGTTCTGTAGCCCCGCAAACTAGCCACCCTGCCGACACCTCCTCCGCCCGAAAGGTCGCTGCAGAGAGCCCTAAACCCTTGTCCCTAAACCCTAAGCCCGTGTGATAATCCTAAACCCCAACCCCCAAACGCAACAGGTGGCCGCGGGGCTCCGAGTACCAGACATCGTGGTGCAGCACATCTTTGGCTCTCGCACCTACAAGATGGAGCGTCTCCTGCGAGATGCGGCCAGCGTACCCGGCGGTTTTGCGCCCGCGTGCAGGGACCTTTCTTGCTTGGTGAGCTCTTGGGATGGTACATTCGCGTGTGCTGCATCGGCGACAGAATGGGACGTGGAGTGGAGGCGCGAGGAGATCCCCGGGGAGTCAGGCGGCGTGCAAGTGCAACGGGCAGTGCAGCCTCTGCAACCGACCGCATTGGGGGTGCCGCCGCCGTCAGAAGGCGGAGCTGTATTTTTTGTGCAGTGCCTGTCGGCGAACAACGGCGGTTCGGCACATTTCTTCGACACCTTTATGATGCAGAGGCAAATGGACGCGTGCGGCCTCGTCAAGACTGCGCGAATGGGTCGCTGTGTGCTTCCCGTGCGTGTCCGGATGGGTGCTTTCTGGTACGCAACCTCCCTTAGCACCCGCGAAGCTGAAAGTACATTGACACGAATGTGTCCCTTTCTGCCGCCAAGCGTTTGGCCGAGGGGTGTGGCGTTGGCTGTCTGTGTCTTTGACAGTGTCGTTGGCTTCTTCGTCCCGTTTACGTACTCTGCGGCATGCTCGGCGCATTAATGACCCTCGCCTCTCCCGTCTCCGCGCACACCCTCCCCGCAGCGAGCGATACTTGTGCCTGCTAGGAGGACCCGGGGTCATCGCGCCCGGCCACGAACTGCGCGAGGCGCTTGAGAGTGAGGACACGCCAGACATCGAACGCGTGCAGGCGCTTTTGCTGCACGTGGCGGCGGCTCGGGGGCAGGTGCGACTGGGAAAAGATCAAGTGTTTCTGCACGATTTGCTGCAGGCTTCTCTTGAAGTGCAGGTCAGTCTCTGTGATAGGTGATAGTGAGGGGCGGAGCAGCCCGGCAATGAAATCGAGTGCGTTGATGAGGGGCTGCTTGCTGCGGATGCTGGAGTGAAATTGTATGCTGCTGCTGTTGCTGCGGAGCGCTGACTTGCGCGCGCGCAGAGGCTGGCGCTGCCGTCTCGCGAGGAGCGGGAAGCCAAGGAGGCGCTGGCAAGAGAGAAAGAGCGGGTGGAGGTTGAGCAAAGGGAAGCTGAGAAGCAGGCAAGAGAAGAGGCGGCAAGAGAAGACGAGCGGCGCACGTGGCGACAGCAGCAGGCGGAGCAAAAGGAGAAAGCCAGGTTGCAGGCGCAGAAAAGCGAAGAGGAGCGACTGCGCGCGGAGAAGCAACTGTTTGAGCAGCAAGAGCTGGAGCGGGAAGCGCAGGCGGGCGGCGGCGGCGGTGCGCCCTCCGCCGCCCCCGTCAAGAGGGCGAAGCGATCAACCATGGCTAAAGAGATGCGTGCTCTCATTTCTGTTGGAGGAGTTGGGGGTCGGCGCGTGCGCAGTGCGTCTGTTCAAGGAATGGAGGGCGACACCACACCTCGAGCGTGTGCTGCAGATTCCGGGGAAGAGGCCGAGCTGGTGGCGAGCGTGGCTGCGTCCGAGAGCGAGGTGGAGGCGGATGCTGCTGTGTCAGAGGAGGTGGTGGCAGAGGCAGGGGCGGCAAGGAAAGAGGGCCCTCGGGCGCTGGTGACGCACGAGCACGTTGTGCAAATGGAAGAGCACGTTGGTCATGTCGAGGCGCAGCTCGCGCATCTCTTTGACGCGTCCGAGCAGGTGCTCGGTGCAGTGCAAGTGCTTGAGCTTGAAAAGCAGGCTCTCAAACGAGAGAAGCAGGAGGCGCAGCAGGCTGTGGGGGAGCTGCAGCACCAGCGCGATGTCGCTCGGGCGCTGGTACGTGTCTTGAGAGTGACGAGTGCTGCGCCTGCATGTTGTTCGTGTGAGCTGACAAGACAGGGATACCCTAGAGTCTCTCAGATCCGCTGCTGATCTGTAGCTTTCACAGGCGACGGAGCATGAGCGCATGCTGCATCAGCAAGAACAAGCTCGCCAAAAGGACAACGAGGAGGAGGGGTTGGTGCAGCAGTCGGTTGAAGAGAGGGACAAGGAATTGAACAGATTGGTCGAAACTGCGTTGGCGGAGGTGCTGAGTGCGCGAAGCGAGCTGGAGGAGACTGCACAGCTGGCGCAGACGAAGCAAGACAAAATGGAGGAGCTTGAGGCTCAGATTGAAGAGACAGAGCGGCTATATGAAGAGAAAAGGCGCGTGCTGGAGGAACTCAGGGAGACGGAGAGCACCATGGCCTCTTTGAAGGACGAGCTTGAGCAGGAGAAGGGGCGCTGTACGACCTTGCAAGAGCAAGTCGAGCAGCAAGAGAAAGATCTTGCTGCTTCACGAGCCCCCAAACTGACCAGCGACGCTGAGACTTGCACAGAGGCTTCTGGGGTTGGGATGATTACCACTGAAGGGGAGGCAGATAGCAGCGAGAAGGTCAAAAGTGAGGATGGCCAGGGAGGTGTTTCGGCAAAGAATGGCGGCCTACATGTGCCGCTGCCCAGCGTTGCTGAAGTCTGGGCGCGGCTGATCCCAGTGAGCAATAAGCCCAAGAATGGGGCAGACACGCCGAACGAGGCTGGCGATCAGGGTGCACACTTGTTCCCGGGACCGTGTGGTACGGACGTAGTGATCAAACCCAAGGGGGCTTCGTCGTGGCAGGTGGTGCGGCCGCCGCTTGAAAGTGCCGAAGATGCGCTGGAACGTGAAAGGATGATCGTGCAGCGGACGCTTGGCATTGTTGAGCAGCTCTACCAGAAGCGGTTGAAGCAGCAGGCTGCCGTGACAGGCAATTTGGACGCCCGCACGGGCGTCCAAATTGTGTCAGTGAAGGACGCAAGTAGTCGGGCCGACAAGGAGAACGGAGGTTCGAGCAACAGCCTCCAAACTGGAGAGTGTTCGCAGCAGAGAACAATCGGAGATTGTCAAGGTGCATTGGTAGATCAGATGCCTGTTCCAGGTGCGGCCGCAGACACACATGCGGTGCGACTGCCGGCAGGACGAGATGGCGCTGCCACTAGCTCTGGGTCGCTGACACCTTTCAAGTCGGAATCTGTCCTTAAGAGGTTGTCCGAGCTGCGCAGCTGTATCCACCGATCCGCTCCTCGATAAGCTAGAAACAGGGAGGAGCCGCAATTCGCGGGTGCCGTGATTGACCTTGCTGCTATGCGTGCGCATCAAGATTGCAATATGCTCGTGCTTGAGCACAGCAGTATCACGAGCGGCGTGCTTGAGCACATGTACGTTATCAACGATGGTGCTGGAACTGGGGGGCATTACGAAGAAGGATGGAGAGAGGGGTTAGGGGAGGGCGAGAAAGACGATGAAAGTCGAGCAAATTTATTACCAGTATCACTCAAATTAATCGATTACTATAACATCACCCTTTTGCACTTCGGCACTTGGCTTGTGCATAGTTTTTAAGGACGCTGCAATTGCAGCCGCAAGACTTGGGTCATCTGCCATGTCGCTGTTGTCTGAACACGACGACAATGACATAGACGGAGATTTGTTCGACACGGCCGACGATCCTCCACACCCTGCATCTTCCCCTTCCACTCGTTGCATACACATAGCTTTGCCCTTATCTGTGTCCGCGGAAGCCCTATATGCAATCTCAGCCGCGACCTTTTTGGAGTTGGTCTCTTTCATAATTGCCCCGCCATTGAACATACCTCCTCCCTCGGTCTTGATGCGAATGATCAAGGGTCCTTGAGCTTGGGCGCCAGCTGAAGAGGAAGATACGTTTGGTTTCAAAGCGTCGGCAGCAGCTAACGTGGGCGAGGCGTCTGCCTGTTGCGTTTCGGCCTTCGCAGAAGTAGATGGTCGTTTTGGTGCGCTGGATCCGCGAGAGTCTTGCCCTCCTGCACTGCTGCTGCGCCGCCGTTTTCCTGCCTCTTTGCTGCTCAATTCACCCTCTACGCTTGACGCAAAACGCCCATTACTGCTACTGCCCACATCTGGGTTTCGCTGCCGGGCATCTCCTGTCAATCCGCCCTCGCCTCTCGAGGCTGCCGATCCACCCTCGCCTCTCGCTCGCTTAGGTGGTGTGCACGTGCGAAACACGTCACGAATCCACCACACACCTGGCCGTTTTTCTCGTTTCTCTACTTCAGCGACTTGCTTGAGGCAGGTGCGAAAGAGCTCCTGTCTATGGTATGGAACGCGTTCGCGAAATCTGTCGAGAATCTCGCCTGTTGTCGGGGGCTTGTACCGCCTGGAAAGGAAATCACTCAAGTCTCGCATCATGACGAGTGCCCAATTCTCGCCGTCGTCTTCATCTCCAGGCATGCTTGCTGGTCCCTCAACGAGGCCCTTGTCGCGCAGAGCTTTCAACAGTTCCTGCGAACATCCGGGATTTATTGATTGCACGCCGATTGTCCCACACGTAGCAGCACCGCCAAATCCACGTTCCTTTTCCAATTCCTTGCCTGCAGTACTATTTGCCGCTCGTCCCGACGCATCCACATGCGGCGAGCCAGCAGCAACAGCCACATCTTTGAGCGCGGGGCCATCAAGAGACCCCACAATGCCCCCGACTTTGACAGAGGATTTTTTCACCGTTCCAAAGCGCGGCTTCGCAGCAGCACCTGCAGCCCCACCTGCAGCTCCCACTGCGGCCTCGCGAACAGCTGCTGGCGCCCCCCCCAGACCCGCACGCCCCGTCCAAGTGGGCACATTCACCGGGTCTGACATCCGTTGTTGGGCGGACAATTTGAGGGCAGCAGCAGCTTTCTGGGCGATGGCCGCAGCTTCCTTGCGCGACACGCCGTCATCTAAGCCCGACTGATTATTCATGATAGAGTCGTGTGATATCGCGCTAGTGATAGACTTGCTGGACAACAGCTGCCTCAACATATCTGTCTCCTTCTTTTTCTCACTCTCAACTCCCTCTCCAGAAGGGTCTTTCCTATGATTCCTCACCTCGACCCCTGGCAGCACCACGCCATCAAGCACGTTGGATGTTTGGTCCGCATTTGCGTGCTTCTTGTCTTTTGATGCTTCTCCACCGCGCATGCTACTGGCATCGCTTCCTCTCTCATCAGCTGGCTCTTTGTCGTTCGATCTGCCCCCTCCGTTGTCGCTCCGCTGAGCAAAAATCCCGCCACCTGCTCCTCCACCTTCGTCTCGCGAATTGGAGTTAAAATACGATTCTTCGTCACTCTGGTCTCCTGGAAGCATCTCGTCAGCGACATCCGCAAACAGGTCACCGGTTTCTGTACCGGCAGTGTCGTTGCCGAGCGTGAACAGATCCATCAGGTCTTTAGTTTTGAAAAACCTCCGTTGAGTCGGGTCTTTCAGGATCTTGTTTGTCAGAAACTGCTTGAAAATTTGTCGGTGGTATATCTTTTCCTCGATAGTACCCGATACTAGCAGCCGATAGATGACAACATCCCGAGTTTGTCCTATCCTCCAAGACCGCTCTCTGGCTTGCAGATCTGTCGACGGGTTCCAGTCTGGATCATAGATGATGACGCGATTAGCACCTGTGAGGTTGGTTCCAAGACCGCCTACGCGAGTGGTGAGCAAGAAGCAAAAAATGTTCGAACTTCGATTGAACTCGTCGATTTTTGCAATGCGAGTCTTAATGTTGGAGTCCCCATCCATCCTGCGATAGGTCATGGCAAGTTTCTGGATGAACTTCTCGAGGATGTCTAGCATTTGCTTGGTCTGCGTGAAGAGGAGCACGCGATGGCCCTGCTCTCTCCACAGCGGTAAGATCTTTTCCAGGAGTTGCATTTTTGTCGACTTAGTTGGACAGCCATAGCCGTCAGGCTTCTCGAGGATATTTACATGTTGCAAATCTGGGTGATTACATATCTTGCGCAGCAGGGTGAGAGCACCGAAGACCTTACAACTGCCCTCCATCGCTCGCAGGACTTCTGGTGAACTCAAAGCACGCTCATAAAGTCTTCGCTGCTTCTTGGTGAGTTGGCAGAAGAGCACCTGCTCTTGTTTGTCGGGGAGCTGCAGCGCTACATCTGACTTGACCCGGCGGAGAAGGTACGGATCTATGAGTTCGCGCAACTCCAGAGCACATTTGTATGCTGTCTCTACCTGGAATTTGCTGGCGTTCGCAAAACCACCAGCAGCAATTGGCACCTCAAAATGCGTCTGAAAGATTGGCAACGTGCCCAGACGACCCGGAAAGATGAAGTCAAACAACGACCAGAGCTCTACGAGCTTGTTTTGGATCGGCGAACCCGAGAGCAAAAGGCGATGAGGCGTGTCAAGGCCCTTTACAGCTTGCGTGACGTCTGCGTCAGGATTGCGGATCTTATGGCCTTCATCCAGTATGGCGTAGCTCCACCGCGGCTCCGTGAGCAATTTCGCGCTGCGTCGCATCTGTTCGTACGTCGTCACTATGACTCCACCACTCTGCTCGACGTCTCGGATCAATTGCTTGGGCGTGTCAAACGTCGAGCCACTGCTGTGCAGCAGAACAACCCGCATGGGAGGATACCACTTCTGGAATTCTCGAACCCACTGCCGCATGATAGTTGCCGGACACAGCAAAATCACTGGGCCGTCGAGCTTACCGCTTCGATGGAGCCCCGCAAGGAAGGCAATGATCTGAATGGTTTTCCCCAGCCCCATTTCATCACCAACAATGCCTCCTGCCTCTTGGCAGTGCAGCTCCCACATCCATTGGACTGCGGTTCGCTGATACGGGAACAACTTGTGCCATATACACGCTGGAATCTGGTAGCCTCCATCAAATTTTTCGACTTCGCCATCGTCGTCTAACGCCGAGTCGTAGTCGCCTTCTTCCTCTCTCTCGTCGTCTGTCCCAGCCAGCTCCTCACCATCCCAATCGTCGGAGTAGTCATCATCCTTCTTGCCCCTGACGTCCTCCTCTCCCTCCTCCGCACTTCTTGGTTCCGGCAGCCAGTCGCTGTCGTCATCATCTTCATCGTCATCTGAGCCTCCTCGCGGCTTTTTCTTCTTATCGCGCTGTCTTGTCGCTACACGTCTGGCGGAAGGCCCACCCGAATCTGTTGCACGACGATGGCCCGCACTGCCCCCCACGCCTCGGTCGCTGCTATGTCGCCGTGCGCTCGCGGGGTGCGACTCTGCGCCCAAGTAAAGATCATCATCATCGCTGCTGAGCTCACTCTTGCCTTCCCGCTGGCGCTGCTTTGCTCGCTTTGCGCGCGTTTGCTCGTTCAGCCGTGCCTGAAATGCTAGGGCATCCCCGTCATCGACTATGTCGCCAGCGCGGTGGCTCGGCCCCCGCTGTCTCTTCTGCGTTGCTGCCTTGCCCATTTTCGTGCTCGACGGCACGGCCGGCCTTCTCCCCTGCTGAGCGCCGGTCTTTCGAGGCGGTTGCAGACTTTGAGAGCCCTGGCGGGAAGGCGGAACAGCAGCACCACCAGCAGCAGCAGGGCTCTTGCCACTGTTTGGCAAACGCGCAGCGGCATTATTCGAGCTTGAAGCGATCCGTACCCGCTCCATTTGTGCGCGCCCATCGAAGGGCGTGATGAGGCCTGTCCGGATCATTCGCTCGCGCTCACTTTCCTGCGATCGTGCGCCGTCAAGCAAGCGCACAGCGCCGTCTTGCTTGCTGCCTGCCTCCGGCATGTCGCCTGCAGAAGGCGCACTGCGCGTGGCTTGCTTCTCCTCCTCCTGCAGCGCAGCAAGCTTGGCCTGGAGCTCCTTGAGCTGCTCTTTCAGCGCCGACTGCTGAAAGGTCGATGAGTATGCAGGGGAGGCAAGCTTCTTCAAGACTGCGGCTACGTTGCTCTGAAGCTGCTGGATCTTGCCGAGACGCCTCGCCGCGTTTGCCTTCTCCTGTTCCTCCTCGCGCTCCCTTGCCGCCGCTTCCAGCTGCGCGATCACGCGGGTCTCGACCTCGGAGTGGCTCTTGAGTGCGACGCCCAGCTCCTTCATCACCGCGTTCTCGCCTCCGCTGCGCGGAGCCGGCGCGGCGCCGTGTCCAAACGCGAGCTTGCTGCGGCTCGGCCGCTCCCACGTCGTCTCACCAGTGGCGCCGAAGCGATAGAACGGCCGGTCCTTTGTCCTGCTCCAGTGCTGCTTCCAGCCCGGCGGCAGGTCCGCGGCGCCGCCCGCGGCGCCCGCCTGTTCTGCTGCGCCCGGGGTGGCGCTGGCTGGCGCCTGTCCCGCGCCCTCGTCCGCTGCTGCCGCCTGCGCTGCCGGTGCCTCCGCGGCCGGTGCCTCGGGCTGCGCATCGCGATCGTGCTCGGCGCGCGCTGCCGGCGCCTGCTCGGTCCCTGCCCCGCCCACCCCGCCCTCCACCACCTCGCCCTCCTCGAGGTCGCTCATCCCCGCCTTCCCCACCGCATGGTGCCTGCAGACAAGCTGGTGCCAAGCTTGTTCGTGGGAAACTTCTTGCATCCTTGACCAGCTGAGTCAGGATGGCAGAATTCCGCCAAGGGACAAGGTCCTCAGGCTAGCACACACAGCCATGCGGCGGGCACAGCTGGTGGCGACCAAGGTCGCTGCCGTCGGCGTGCTGTGCGGGGTGGCCGCCGTCGCGCTGATTGTGTCCAGGTGCCGCTGCTGCGCGCTCCCGCGTGCTGGCGCCCCCGGCGCGCGGCCGGCGGACGGGTTGCTGGCGTTGCTGCGTCGCAGGGAGGCAGCGCGCCGCGGGCACGTCGCGGGGCGCGCCGACTGGTCCCCGGGTGGCGCCTCGTGCGCGGGTTCCACAAAACAGGCTCCTCCCAGGCAGGCTGGTCCCGGAGCGGCCCCTGCGCGCCGTGTCGCTGTGTCTCCGGGGCGCTCGCCCAGTGGCGTCGCAGCGTCGCAGCGTGGTGGCGCGGCGGGTTGGCGAGGGCAGAGAAGTCCCGCCGGCGCACGGTGCTGGGCAGGGCACCCCCGTGCTCGCTGTTGGGAGTGCCCAGCCCGCGCTGGTCTGCGTTGGGTGCGCTGGGTTGGGGCGTGTCCAGGACAGCTGGCCCCGCGATGATGGCAGGCGGGCCATCGATGCCCGCCGTTCGTCGAGGCGCTGACCCAATCTGTTCGCCGGGTGCGCAGACAAGGGCCAGCAGTCCTGCTGAACGCCAAAACGGACCTGGATGCTCCCACCTTCCAGGATCTCGCCTTTATCCAGCAGAAAGGGCGCCATCAGAGCAGCCTGAAGGCCCAGAACCAGAAGCTCAAGAACCAGGTCCGTGTGCAGGCGCCTGCGGTGTGCGAAGGGGGGTTTTGGGGCGACCGCTTTGCATTCTGGTGCCGAGTGACTGTGTCGTGATGCGGGGATGGCAGGTTTCGGTCTTGGAGCAGGAGGTGCAGACCCTGAGCAAGGATATCACCGCACCCAGGCCCGCTGGCCGTGCGGTCGCTGCCCGCGCTGCGCAGGATCCAACCCAGAGCCTGCATGGCATGCAAAAGCGCATGGCGTGGGCGAAGCAGGCTATGCGCCAGCCGTGGACGTCTCAGATGCTGGCGAAGAAGCGCGGTCTGGCGCACGAGCTTGACGTTACCTCGCCCTTCTACTCGACTAGCCGAGGTGACCCTATGGCAACAACAAGCCTAACCTCGGATTCCGGCGACGGCAACTGGATCGATGCTCTGAAGCCCGGGGACTACTGGAAGGACCCGTAAGTCTACCATCAGATGTTCCCCCTGCCGTCACGCCAACCGTAGAGCCAGCCCGCTAGACAGTGCCGCGCTTGAGCATCTCGATGCTGCACACGCATCTAACCGGGCACATGCTCTGTTGCAGGTATGAGAGGCCGTTCCTGCACTCCCCGTACCCCCATGATCCAACCTCATCCTTGGCGCACACCGTCACCGGCGACTACGCGTCGCCCGCCACTTGGGGTGAAATCTACAGGAACAAGGAGACGATGGACTGGTGCACAGAGAATTTCGCGTGGTTCGAGGACCGCATCAAGTGCATCAGGAAGATGCATGGCCAGGGTCCCATCCTTGGCTAAATAGTCGTTCGGATTCGCATCCAATTGGCTCAACAGTCAATTTACACTAGCCTCGCGGACGGATGTGAAGTTGACGCGCAGACAGTGCGCTTCGCACTGAAGCTTGGTCGAGAGCCTTGTCACCAACGAATCTAGGGAATTTTTTGCGTTGGGACGGGTATCAGCATTCTTTGGGAATTCCCTAATTTGGTTGTGTCACCTTGGAGGATTGTTCCTCAGCGCAGGCGTGTGCCTGAGTGCAGTGCACGCCCGCACACGGGGAGGCTTACTCCAATTGCCACGTTAGAGGTGCCATATCAATACACAGTCTCTTTGTGAGTTTCCAAGATGTGCTGCCGTGGTGCAGGCGCGGATCCCCGGGCCGTTGCCAGTGAGTAGCTGAACCCGACCTTCGAAACAACGGCCCCCGTCGCGGCACTGTACCGCACTGTACCGAAAGTGAGCTCAAACAAAAGTTCCACCCCACTAATCCGGGCCGGGGACAAGCTCAACGGCAATGTCACCGCCTACTTGTGGTGCGCCCGCCGTGCGCCGCGGCATCCTGCCGTGCTGCGCCTTTGAGCACCCGTGTATGCAAATCCGAGCTAGATATAGTAGGCGATGTCGCCCATGGCGCGGGACGCGCCCCCTTTCAAGCCCAGGTGCACCCCCCCCGCGCGCGGCCAGGAGGTGGCGCCCGGTGGGCGGGCAACTCCTGGGATCGTAACACTTTTCTTCACTCCTTCCAGGCCGGAGCTTCGCGGGATCATTCGATCACACGCGAAGAAGGGGGAGGGTGGTGGTGTATGTGACCCCCGGGTGTTTTGCGCATCCAAAATGCCGAACTTTCTGGCTAGGTGGCGCGTCCGGGGGCGGCCAGCTGTCCGAGGACCGGCGGGCACGGGGTCAGTAGGGGATGGTGGGCAGGGCAGAGTGGTACCAAAAAATATTGCGTGTATTAGTGTGTGTGGAACAAAAAAATATGCTCTCGGAAAAAGCGTTCGCATGCAGCAACCAACTGGCCGGGGGGCAGCTACCACAAGCCTGCAGACGAATCCTCTTGCATCCTCCCCTTTGTACAACTGCCAAGAAATCCACCTCGCTTCCTATGGATATCTTGCGTCCCATCTCTCCTCCTGCTCCATCTGTCCTCCTGCACACAGCGGCCACCCATCTGTTTTGTTTCTTTGTCTGTAGCGGAGGACAGGAAATGCAGTGCTCCCAAAAAAATAGTCAAATCTGCGACATTCCATACAGTGCTGCCTGCCGTCTGTCCGTCAAGCTGTCGCATACAAACTGAGGCGGCTAGACTGCGGGGAATTGTGTTGCTGGAGCGTGCGCTCGAGATGAAACAGTCCTTCCTCCCGTTCGCTGCAGAGTCTGCACGGCTGGAACAGCTCGTCCTCGCAACTGCCCCCGCACAGGAATACCTGTCAGTGTGGGCGTCTGACAGGAGACACAGCGGGAGGAGAATGGGCGTGCTCACGCTGGCGTGAAGAATGCATGAGGAGGACACTCACTTGATCGCACTCAACAGGGCCCTGAGCTCCCCTGCCCTGACCCATCCGTCGTAGCAGCTTTCGCACAGGTCCTCCACGGCCACCCTCGACTCCTTTCTCGGTGCCGCCACGGAACGCGAGGCCGCGGACTGCACCCTGTGCACGGCTGGCGCGCCCGAGGACGAGGGGCCCGCCGGCGGCTGCGCTGATGGCACCAGGCAGGTGTCTTTGCCGGGTTCTGCAGAGCACCAGATCGATGATGCCAGGTTCCACAGGCCCACGAATGAGTCAATGGGGCTGCTGCTTGCGACAAATGCGCGGATCGGGCGCTTCGACGTCTCGATGGTGAGCGTAAAAATACCGTATGCCAGCGCGAGCCCCGTGAGACGCAGGATCACAGACTCCTCGCCCATCTCGGCCGCGGCCCCCGGCCTGCCCTGCGACGGCGATGCGACTGCGCGGCGCAGCGGGCACCTCGGCGCCGACGACCCTGCCGGAGCGGCTGCGTGCGCTCGGTGGCCGGGATGCACCCTCGCAATGCGGGAGCCGTCAAGCTGCACCGCGGCGAACACTGCCATGCCCCGGGCCTCCCCATCGCGCCATGCGCTCCTTCCTGTCCTCAAGCCCCTGCGCCGCCAGCCTGGCGATTGGCTCTGTTTGGCAGTGTTTGCCGTTTTGGAGTAGCAACACCTACAGGGGTTTGTGCACACGAACCTCAGAAGAGAGACCAGCGGCAGGATGCGAACGGCGGGCGCACTGTAAGGGGGGGAAACTCGCCCGGGGAACCGCGGCGACGGTCGACGCGCGGCTCGGTCGCTGGGGCCCGCGCCGCGCTGCCCATTGCCGCGGCCGGCAATGGACGGCGCGTCGCATGCGGCGGGCGACGCCGCAGCGCCGAAGCCCGCAGCCGCGGGCGCGGGCGAAATTCAGGATGTCTTTATGGCGGTGCGCAAGATGGCGTGGGATAGGGCGGCCAGGTGAGACCCCGCCCGCCATGCCGCCCAGCGCGGTGCCACCGTGCCCATTCTCACGCGTTTGGTTCCGGTGCGCGCTGCGCAGCGCCGAAGGACATGTGACCCAACATGCGCACCTCGCAAGCGGGCGCGAGGAATCTGTTCGCCGCCTCATGGCGTCGAAAGGTGAGGCCCGCATCCGTTTCCCGCCCCGCACGCAGGGCGTCTCGAACGCTGACAGACTCGCTACCGCGCCCGTGTGACAGGCGTCAACCTGAAAGAACTCTACGACGTTGACTCGATCGCCGAAGAGCAGGTAGCGAGCGATTCCGAGCACAAGCAAGCTTGCAGCTGCAACGTGTGGCGCTGACAACTGCGGTCCGAGGCCGCAGCGCGTGGTGCCTGCGCGACTGACTCGATCTCGCCAAAACCTCGGCTCGCCAAAACCTCGGCTCGCCAGGCTGAGCGCTCGTCGTTTGACGTCATGCAAAATGAATGGGTTTCCGAAATAGTGCCCGTCAAGGTAGCACGACGCATGTTTTCGTCCGGCAGCCGCTTCGGCTGCATCCGAATGCGAGATCTGGATCACTGTCGCATCAAGGTTCTCAAAGTCTGCTTCGAAGAAGAGGTGTTTTCCCGTCTGATTTCCCCTGTGGGCGCAAACACGTCCGCTCTTCCTCCTTGCTGATTCATGCCCGCAGCTTCATGCCCCCCATTTGCGTTCTTGCACTCACACTGCTCTGCTGCTCCTGGCCCGCCCAGTCGGAAGACGAAATGTGGGACATGGTGAAGACACAGGCGCTGGCTGAAGTCTGTTGCTCCATATTCCGTGCAAAGTGTCCGGAGCATATTTCCCCGGTAGTCGACGCCTAAAATTGCGCACGTGCCGAGAGCTTGTGCGCACACACATTTCCTCACGTATGATCGTGCTGAGTTGAATCGTCCTCCAAGATCATGCAGTGAGCTTGTGCTCGTAAGGTCCTGTTCCTAGATTGATCCTGCGGTGTGCCTCGTGTCTGTAGGCATTCCCGCCAAGATACGTATACACACTTTTGCAACGAGCGGACAGTCCCAGTCTCCTCGTCGATGAGCTCTTGGCGGAGGGCTACAATTTTCAAAAGCGCTATCTCTCTTTGCATCCCTCTAGCTCGGATCTGGAGGTCAGCTCTTCAAATGCCCTGCGAACGCGTGCTTCTTCCTTGCACATTCCAATCTATAACCTCCTTTGCCTCATACTCTGCAAAAAGTGTCGCTGGACTAACATGGATTTGTCAGGACCTCATGGAGAGCCACAAATGGGCAGCGTTTCAGTACTGCAGCTACGTGCAAGCCGACAAAGGAATGCTCTTCGAGCGTTGTACCGCCATCGACGGGAAATGGACCAGGTATGCACCAAATCTAATCGTCGAATGATTTTTGCGCGAGACACGGATGCTATCTTGTTATCCAGTTGCTTCGGTACCTCGATTCAGCTCATTCCCTTCTGCATCTCCAACTCCATGCTCCTCGTCCTGAACCTCATTTAACAATCCACTGCCACAGCCCCGTCATTCACAGCATTGATCGCTCTTTTGGCGGGCGAAACGACCGAGGTGCCCCAATAATCGACCGTTGGGTGGAAGAATTTTCCGACAAGTATGCCCGGACGCTTGGTGTGCGTGTGCAAGATCTCTTCACGCTCTCGGGGGAGCAAATGATAGGTGCGCGAGTGGGTACACACTTTGATTTTTGAGGACCTACTGCTGCAAACAGACTACAGCACCTCAGCGTTACCCAGTAGGTAGTGTAGGTACTGATACGTGCTGTCTGAGGTGTTGCCCGGCAGGTAGGCAGTAGGTGGACAGGTAGATATTATTGCCCGATTTTCGTTGCCCGCGAATCCTCCAAAATATGAAATCATGCAGATTGTTAGCGCCGCCTTGGCACGAGTCTCCGAGCCCCCCGGCGGCGGGGCCGGCGGCGCCACCGGGGAGCCCGCCGCGAGTCCTCCAAAAAACACGCTGCGAGAGTCCCGGCGGCAAGCCCCCGGCGCCGCCGCCGGCTCCGCCGGCGCCGCCGCCGGGGGGCTTGCCGCGAATCCTCCAACAAATCGCCGCGTGAGTGTAGTTGTTCTACGAACAACTACAGCAATATTTTGGAGGATTCGCTGCACAGGAGCTATCACAGTATTTTACGACAGATGCTCGTTAGCGTGTCTCGAGGGAAAGCTTTGCTTTACTGACTGATTGCGCTTGAACAAATGCTTCCCGCGTAAAGGTGCGATGCTACAACACGGACTGCTTCCAGCAAAGGCGGCTACATTGTCGCTGTTCTCCTCTGGTTTCTCCTCCCCAAAATCGGGCGGGTCGATCGGTGCTCCCTTGTCGCCGTCATCACCCGCCCTGTCCGGTAATTCTATTTGCAGCGGCACCTACGGTCCGGCAACCTCGCCTGCAGAGTATGCCTCGCCGAACCCTGGTTCGCCTGCTCATGTTGGCACTCCAAATGTAAGTCACCCCCGATTCACGACTTTTTTCAATCATGCTTTGAGAGCGTCGCAATTGTGATCTGACAGAAGCTGCATCAACTCATTCTGTCGTCCTTTGGCATCTCACTTCGTGTGGCATATACTCCAGTCGCACGTGGCGATCCAAGTGCGAAGCAGCTCAAATAGCGAGCACTCGGACGCGGTCCGACTCTCAATCCGTAGCAGTGGCCCCAACAGTGAATCCTCAGAGCTTGTAGATCAGCATGCTGATGATTACGTGATTTCGCCGCCAATGTCTGAAAACGGTGAAGACACTGCACAGCATATCGCACATCTTGCCTCTTCACTGAACAATGCGCTCAGCATTTCTTCGGATACACCATGGCTATCGCCAGCTATGCCGCAGGTCCATTTTCCTGCTTTCCCTGATTACACGTCTCCGCGTTCATATATCGTAGATCAGAGGGCCAGTGAGTCGACCAAACTGACAGCAGCAGCCCAGGGCAAAACTAGACGCTGCCTTGCGCCATTGAAGCCCGTTTTTCACCTTCGCACACCGTACTGATCATGCAAACTTGTGACACATGGCAGTCGCTGAAGACCGTTCGCTCAATCTCTCTTGGAGAAGCGTGCATAGCTTCAACGCCTGTAGCGGTTACGATCAACACTAACGTCAATCTTGGAGCAATACTTAAAAAGTCAGAAGAAATGCCGAGGAAGCGCGTAAAAGGCAAGGCCAAAAATGCAGATAGAAGAACTGTGCACGATGCAACTTTCACAGGCGACAAATCAACCGTGTTGCCATCTTTGACCCCTGGTCTTGCAGTCCCGTCAGCTCGCCCTCTTCCTACGCCACCAACTCGCGATGCTGCTGCATCGCAAAGAAAAGAAGCACAGATGCAGTCTACCATCTCGTCCCCAGGCCACAGACACAGCGAAGCAGACGCCAAGGAAGATAGGGGCGCGTACAGGCCGCCGCTGACATTGGACACGCAAGATTTGCATGGTAAAATGTCGCACAGAGCAGGACGAGAGGGCAACCACGGGAGAGACGCGGATTCACAACGCAACCACCGCAGCGTGGAAGAGGCTGGGAATTTTTATGGCGCACCAGCAGGCGCGTATGGCGCAAATCAGTTGGACCAGCTTGCCGTTTTTGAGAAGGTTGTACATACGCCGGTGTTCGACACTGGTATGATATGTGTCTTTTTCTTTGACCAGTACCTGTGAATTTCGACGCTCATGTCATCTGCGCGTGCGCGTGCGTGTGCTCAGCGCGAGCATCACCTCACACAGCAGTGTGATGCTCATCGAACCTCTGGCTGTAAAATGCGTCGATCTGAGGCTATGTGTGTTTCGCTGTGCCCTGGAAATGATGACAGTTGAGGACTTGCTATCGAGACCTTTGTCAGGCTACCCTCCAGGTAACTTTGTGTAGCGTCTCTGTGAAATTACAGTGTGTGTGTGTGTGTGTGTGTGCGCGCGCGCCCGTGTCCGGTTAGGTCCGTGTCCGTGTCCGTGTCCGGGTGCGGGTGCGGGTGCGGGTGCGGGTGCGGGTGCGGGTGCGGGTGCGGGTGCGGGTGCGGGTGCGGGTGAGGGTGCGGATGCGGGTGCCTGCGTCTCGCGTGTGGGCCTGCGCGTGCATGTACCCTGGCATGCATTGCGTCTCGCTCAGATTGTGTCTGGGCACATGCACATGCGCAATTCCTGATGCTGCGGTTGCTTTGCAGACATGAGACAGAGCATGGTGCCAAACGTGCCCGCAACATGGCCCTTGGTTTCCGCGCGAGATGCATCAGAAGAATGTCCTCCTGCTGCTGGGGCGTCCCAAGAATTAGGCGATGAATCTGACTCTGCGCCTTTACTCTGTACGCCTCTCCCAAACGCCTGCTCCCCTGAGAGTCGGCCTGGGGCATTGAGTTCCAAGGACGTACGTCGGGCACCAGTAGGCTGGGGTTGACACATTAGGTGCCGGGGGTTGTGGCTATGCCAGCGACAGAGGGGTGGTGAGCAGGGACAGTAGTCCGTTACACATGGTCGCGTTGTACAAATTTGTTTCGTAAAAAATTGTTTAACATGAATCATTACATTTAACATTGACTCACCGAGGAATCATTATGATTGTCATACCAAAAAATAAAATGTCCGTCTTGGCTGTTGGCAACAGCGGAGGAATCTTCCCCACCTTGGGCACCAGACCTGCACGGCCCTGATGTCCGGCGTGATCCCCGTTACTGACAGCTGCTCCCATTGCCCCTAACGCTATCAACTCTCGTCCAGCCTCGAATACCGCGGCAAGTCCTCGGGCGACTTGCGGCTCGAAAACAACCTCTTGACATACACAGCACCAACGACCAGCAATGACACGGCCACAATGCTACTGACGATATCCAAAGATGACGGCGAGCTCTCCGTCTCAGGCCCCACAGCGAACCCACCATGAGTTGCGGCCAACTGCCGCCCCTTGAGCGACGCCCCCCGTAACCCCGTTGACAAGTGCGCTCCAACCCCGCCCTGTTTCCCTCGTCCTGGCAAGGTCACATCCTTCTCCGGAGTATCCCCAAGCTGCTCCGAGGCCCCACCTTGAGCAACCCCACCCGCACGCGTCGACACCGCTCCCCCGGAATGGCCTCCTGAGGCGTTGCTGGCTGTGCCGTGCGCGTTCATCTCAGCTCTGTCTTGAGTAGACGCGACAGATGCATCCGCAGAGGAAGCGCGCGCATTCGTGTGCCAAGCTGCTGCGCTGCTGCCTCCTGTCCCCCCGTGGTTCACTGCAGCCTTGGTCGTGCGCTGAGAGTTCATCACCACCGAGTCTGGCCGGCTAATGAAGCGGAATCTCTGCATTTCATGGATTTCACACCACAGCAGACAGCAACAGGTTGTGTCACACGTCTGCCAACGCTTGTTCAAGAGCGGAGACGACATACGCCAGTGCAAACAAGAGAGAAACGGAGTAGGTATAAACACACACACACACACACACACACTTTGTGTATGTGTATGTGAATGTGTATTTGAGAAAGAGAGCGAGAGAGAGACGAAGAAACGTGGGCCAAGGAGCAGCGAGCCCTCAAACACGAGAGAAAAAACAAACTCACCGCATGTTTTTGCACAGCACTGCCGCGCGCGATGACAGAGAGGCCTGCAGTAGCATTCAGGATTGTCGAATTTGTCTCACGCGACCACCACAGGGAGCCGTTTCTGTACTCGTAGATTGATGTATCCATATCTTTGACGTCTTTTCGCACCTGTCAGGGGTACTACTACATTCAGATGTTTTGCGTCGAGCCCTCGCTGACCGTGGCGCACGTGCCCGTGAGAACGCTCTCGCGCTCAGCCATTATGCTGAGGTATCTCGGCCGTTCTCACTGGCGCATGGACAAGAATTATACATACATACATACCTACATACATACATACATACATGCACATACACACACATACACACGTGTGTATATTTATGCCTCATATATGCATATACATTTATACATACATGTATATTTACATACATATAGAAGAGGTATCAC